>Ga0310690_10003989_pt1 | contig 21503 bp, 18 predicted proteins | sample AusTroGonzalo_MG_2_FD_207661 | JGI IMG/M metagenome (GOLD analysis project Ga0310690, IMG submission 207661) | Bovine rumen microbial communities from tropical cattle in Woodstock, Queensland, Australia - Gonzalo_04 (v2) (version 2) | ecosystem: Host-associated > Mammals > Digestive system >... | reverse complement strand
AAAACAGGATAAAAGGATTTTCTGTTTTATATAATTAATGAAGTGTTCCGTTTGACAAACATGATAAATTCAGTATCATAATATCCATAGAAAGTATTGATGAAGGGAAGTTGCAGATTTGCCGGAAGAAACTGAACTTGCACTGACTCCAGAATCCATGGACGCCTATGTTTCCCTTTTTGGACTCAATGACCGTAATATTGCGCTGATTGAACAGGAATGCAATGTCAGCGTTGCGCTGCGTCATAATCATCTTGTGATTACCGGTGAGGAAAAAGACAAGGAGCTGGCCCGGCAGGTCATTATGCTGCTCCTTGAGATGATTCATCGCAACGAAAATGTGGACCGCATCCGCATCCGCTATACCATTGCCATGGTTCGGGAGGGAAAAACCGGCCAGATCGAGGAAAACCTGAAGCGGGTTATTGCGGTAACGCACAGGGGAAAAGAGATTACCTGCAAAACCCTGGGACAGAAAACATATGTAGATACGATCCGCAACCATGTGCTGACATTTGCCGTAGGCCCGGCAGGAACAGGCAAGACTTACCTGGCCATGGCGCTGGCCGTAATGGCACTGAAGAATAAAGAAGTTGAGCGGATCATTCTTACCAGGCCTGCTGTGGAAGCCGGCGAAAAACTTGGTTTCCTGCCCGGCGACCTGACCCAGAAAGTTGATCCATACCTGCGACCGCTCTATGATGCCATGTATGATTTTATGGGCGCGGATTCCTATACAAAACTGATTGAAAGAGGCATCGTTGAAGTTGCACCGCTGGCCTATATGCGCGGACGTACGCTGTCAGATGCGTTTATTATCCTGGATGAGGCACAGAACACCACATCAGAGCAGATGAAGATGTTCCTTACGCGCATGGGTTTCCATTCCCGTGTCGTGGTAACCGGCGATATTACCCAGACAGATCTTCCTGCCGGGAAAAAATCCGGACTGGCTGAAGCTGTTCAGCTTCTGCGGCATATTCCGGAAATCGGCATTGTTGAACTGTCCGGAAAGGATATCGTCCGGCATGAACTTGTTCAGCAGATCGTTGAAGCATATGAAAAGACGCCGCACGTCTCGGATGATCAATCCGGAAAGGACGAAAAATGACAGAAAGTCAGATCAAAAAAGAACAGGATATAAAAAAGAATAATCAACATTCTTTCAAAAACTGGATACATTCTTCTTCCAGTATCTGTTTCCTGATGATTCTGGGCACTTTTCTTATTATACTTGGATTATTTTTCTGCATCTGCACACCGAAGAAGTACGATCTTCGGGTGGGGACAATTTCCCATGTGACAATCAACGCCACTAAAGATGTTGAGGATGAAGTGGCGACGGATGATAAAAGGAACGCTGCCGCCGACAGCGTTGAACCTACTTACGGATATACACCCGGTGTAAAGGAAGAAGTATCCGAATTGCTTTTGGCTGCCTTTCAGGAGCTCCGGGATATCCAGCAGTATGGTCTTGCACTGAGGACTGAAAAAGACGGGAGTATCATATCCAATCGCCCCTTCTCTGAAGAAGAGATCGATTACGCGCTCACAATGCTGGACATCATCTCTCTGAACAGGACGCAGCTCACGACCGTATTGCGCGGGGATACGGAAGAATTCGAAAAAATGGTCACTACGGTGACAAAAGTGGTGGAAAACTCGCTGAGTTCGGGAATCAGGGAAGGACAGGTTGCCCAGGAAATCATGAGCATCATGCAGAATGTGGGTTACATGTCCGTGGATATTTCATATATCCAGAATATTATTCCCATTGTTCTGCGTACTTGTATCAAGCCGAATATGCCGATCAAACAGGAAGAATATGAGAATAACCGTCAGAAGGCAAGGGACGCTGTGGAACCTGTCATCGTTCCACAGGGACAGAATATCATCCGTGAAGGTGACCGGATTACACTCAATCAGATTGAAATGCTCCGCAGCCTGGGATTTTTAAATGATAATCATTATGATTATTCCGTATACGGCGGTGCACTGATCACCACAATTCTGGCGATGCTGGCACTTCTGATGATGCTTCATCTGTTAATGAAGGATGTTATGAAGGATATCCGGAAACTGGCGGTTATCCTGATCATCCTGATTCTCTGCTACGGCTTTGCCTCCATTGCAACACTGCTTCCGAGCCTTTATATCATACCGATTGCACTGGGTACCATTCTTGGCACCGTGCTGATCGGATACCGTGCGGGCCTTGTGCTTATGGTTCCGCTCGCTCTGCTTTTTGCCGGAATTACTTCCTGCAACAGCAATACCACATTCTATGACGTTGTCCTGATTATGGCCAATACGCTGTCCGGCGGCATCGCCACCGTCTGGTTCCTGAAGGGAAGACCGCAGCGTGTGCGTGTACTGGTATCAGGCCTTATTTCCGCAGTATTCTGCCTGATTATGATTGTTGGCATTAAGCTCCTGACCTCAGCTGAAACGCTGAATATGATCCAGACGGGTGTCTGGGCGCTGACGGGCAGCTTGCTGAGCGGTGCGCTTGCAGTAGCGCTGCAACCTGCTTTTGAAGGTGTTTTCCATCTTGCCACTCCCAGCAGGCTGCTGGAGATCACTAACCCGAATCAGCCGCTCATGAAACGCCTGATGCTCGAAGCGCCGGGTACCTATCATCATTCCATTATTGTTGCCAATCTGGCGGAAGCTGCTGCTGATAAGATTGGCGCCAATGCTTATCTTGCCAGAGCGGGTGCATATTATCATGATATCGGCAAGCTGAAGCGCCCCGGATATTTCAGTGAAAACCAGCATGGGAGCAATCCGCATGAGAAAACAGATCCATATGTATCTGCGGCGATCCTGACATCCCATACAAAAGACGGAGCCCTGATGGCGCAGAAAGAACACCTGCCTCCGGAAATCCAGGACATCATCCTGCAGCATCACGGTGTTACACCTGTCATGTTCTTTTACCATAAAGCGTTGCAGATGTCTGACGGCAGGCACGTGGATATCAATGATTTCCGCTATGCGGGACCGAAACCCCGGACCAGGGAAGCTTCCATTGTTATGATGGCTGACAGTATTGAGGCTGCGGTCCGTTCTATGAAGGATCCGACACCCAAAGCCATTGATCAGTATATTGAGCGTCTGATCAGGGGAAAGCTTGAAGACGGACAGCTGAGCGAGTGTCCGCTTTCACTCAGCGATATTGATCAGATTTGTACAGCGTTTTCCAGCATTCTGAAAGGCGTTTATCATGAGCGGATTGAATATCCCAAAGTGGAGAAATATGTTGTTCAGTCTGCTGTAAAGAACGAACCTTCACAGCTGGAAAGTCAAAACGAGCAGAAAGAAGAACAGAAAACGGAAAGCCTGGCAGAAGCGGCTGAGCCTCAGGAAAAACAAACGGAAATTCCGGCAGAGGGTACCGCTTCCGATCCGGAACAAAAGAGAAATGAGGAAACGGAAAGTGCTGATTGAATGGGATGTCCGTAATCAGTTTGATCCGGCTATTATGGAACGGATGCAGGCGGCTGCGGATCTGTGCCTGATATGCGAAAATGTAAGCCTTTCCTGCGCAATTTCCGTATGCCTGTGTGATGATGAAGCGATTGCAGAAATCAACAGGCAGTACAGGGGAATCGATCGTTCAACGGATGTGCTTTCTTTTCCCTCTGTCAATTATCCGGAAGGCAGGACAGCAGGAGACTGCGAAGCCTTGTTGAAGCAGGAATACGACGATCAGTATGACGCCGTTTTTCTCGGAGACCTATTTATCTCGGTCCCGCACCTGATTGCCCAGGCACAGGAATACGGTCATTCCGTCAAAAGGGAAGCCGTATACCTTCTTGTTCATGGGATCTGTCATCTGATGGGATATGATCATATTGAGGAATCCGGTAAGGAAAGGATGAGGGAAATGGAGGAAAAGATTCTTGCAGCTGCGTCCGTAAGCAGGGAAGAGAATGACGCGGCAGATGATCAGATCCTGCTTTCCAAAGCCAGGGAAGCCATGACCAGAAGCTATTCGCCGTATTCTTCTTATCCTGTGGGCGCAGCGCTTCACAGTACGGACGGAAGGATTTTCACAGGATGCAATGTGGAGAACGCCTCATTCGGACTGACAAACTGCGCGGAAAGAACCGCTGTTTTCAAAGCGGTTAGTGAAGGAGCACGATCCTTCGACGTCCTGGCGATTTCGGCAAAAACAAAAGCCTGGCCGTGCGGAGCATGCAGGCAGGTGCTCAATGAGTTTGCTCCGGATCTTCGGATCCTTGTTACATGGGACGATCAGGTTGAGGAAAAAACGCTGAAGGAACTGCTTCCGGAAGGATTCGGTCCTCACAGCATGGAGCGTTGAACAGGAGAGAATATATGAATCAGAAAACAAAAAACTATCATTCCGGATTTGTGACCATCATAGGCAGACCCAATGTCGGAAAATCTTCCCTCATGAACCGGATGATCGGAGAAAAAATAGCGATTGTTTCCAGCAAACCCCAAACTACACGGAGCCGGATTATGGGCGTTCTGTCAAGGCCGGAACATCAGATTGTTTTCCTGGACACGCCCGGTATTCATGATCCCCGGACCAAACTCGGGGAGTATATGATGCATTCAGTCCGCGATGCCATGGATGGTATGGATGCGGTTCTTGTGCTTTTTGACGTTACCCATATCACAGAGAACGATCTTCGCGTGGCGGAAGGAATGAAGGAAAAAAAGGTTCCGGTCATCCTGGCACTGAACAAGATTGACCTTGCCACGCCTGAACAGATCCTTGCCGCCACAGCCAAAGCGGCGGATCTGGGCTTTGAAGAGATTATTCCTGTCAGCGCAAAGTCAGGAGACGGTGTGGAAGAGCTGATCACCAGTCTGGAGAACCATTTGCCGGAAGGACCGCAGTATTTTCCGGAAGATATGATCACAGACCAGCCGGAACGGATCCTTTGCGCGGAAATCATTCGCGAAAAGGCACTCCGCCATCTTCGGGATGAAGTACCCCACGGTATCGGCGTGGAGATCATGAAAATCGAAGTGCTCAGTGATAAACTGACTGAAATCAACGCAACTGTATACTGTGAGCGGGCTGCACATAAAGGAATCATTATAGGTAAAAACGGAGCTATGCTTCAGACCATCGGTACAGAAGCACGGCTCGATATTGAAAAACTGATGGATACCCATATCAATCTTAAATTATGGGTTAAGATAAGGCCTGACTGGCGAAACAATGCAGCTGATCTGAAAAACCTGGGTTATGAAAGCTGATCGGAAGATCAGCTGATCAGACATATCATCTGAAAACCTGATATATACCGCACTTCAGGTATTCGGTTTCACGGGCATAGGGAAGAATCGGATGGTCCTTTCCCTGTGTCCTGAATTCTACCTGCCTGAGCAGTACTCTGGCGTCCTTCGCGGCGTCAAGGACCATTGTCCTGAACATTTCAGGAAGTACATGCTGGCTGCAGGAGCAGGTGATCAGGTATCCGCCTGTCCGGATCATTTTCATGGCGCGCAGATTGATTTCCTTATAGCCTCTGAGGGCGCTGTCCACAGCATTGCGTGATTTTGTAAAAGCAGGGGGATCCAGAATGACCACGTCATACTTTTCTCCCTTGCGGCTCTGTTCGGACAGAAGGTCAAAAGCGTTTGCCGCCACAAAATGCACCCGGTCTTCCAGGTGGTTCAGCGCCGCGTTTTCAGCAGCGCATTCACAGGCATATTCGCTGATATCCACACCGGTTACCTCGGATGCACCGTAATATCCTGCATGCAGAGCAAAAGAGCCTGTATGAGTAAAGCAATCCAGTACTTTCTGACCCTTCACAAAAGGAGCAATAGCCGCTCTGTTTTCTTTCTGATCCAGGAAAAAACCTGTTTTCTGTCCTTCCTTTACATCGACCCAGAATTTGACGCCGTTCTCGGACATCTGTACACGGTCCGGCACTTCTCCGTACAGAAGACCGGTGCACATTTCCAGTCCCTCAAGTCTGCGGACAGGAACGTCGTTTCTTTCCCAGATTCCGCGTGGATGCACTTCTTCCACCAGCGCGTCCACAATATCCTTTTTGAAGCGCTCCATTCCCAGCGCGAGGCACTGCAGAACAAGCACGTCGTCAAAAGCGTCCACAATCAGGGCTGGAAGCCTGTCGCTCTCGGCAAATACAAGCCGGCAGCTTCTGAGATCAGCGAAAGTGCGGCGGTATTCCACTGCCTCATGGATTCTTCTGAAAATCAGGGCACGATCCACAGCTTCTTCTTCATTATAGGTCATGATCCGCAGAGCAATCTGGCTGTTTGGATTATAATATCCCCGGGCCAGGAATTTTCCCTTGGAACTGATGATATCCACAATGTCGCCGGCTGTACAGCCGTTCAGTTCCTTGTCTATATCGCTTTTGAAAACCCAGGGATGAAGGGTGTAAACGCGTTTTTCCTTGCCGGGTTTAAGCTGTATGGTCGGTATCATTTCTCAATATCCTCCGTCAGATTGATTCTGTAAACAAGCCGGTCTTCTCTGTGTCCGTCGGGAAGCTCAAAGGAATCAGGTATTCTTTCGGTTAAAAGGAAACCGAGTTTCTCAAAAACATGGATCATTCTTTTGTTTCTCCCCATTGTATCGCCGATCAGTACCTTCATGCCATACTGATCCCTGGCAGCTTTCATACCAAGGCGGATCGCTTCTGATCCGATTCCACGGTTTTTGTAGCGGTCATTCTGAAGAATGATGCCGAATTCGCAGGTGCCTGTATCACTGTTCATCCTTTTCAGCTGAAAGGAACCTACAGGGATATTGTCCTGAAAAATGCCGAAATGAGCGTAATCAGTCCTGTATCCGTCATGATTGTAAGCATAGGAACGGGAAATCTGTTCCTTATTATAATGAAAAGGAACAGTATCCATCATCGGATCAGATTCATAATGTCTGAAAAACTGATGGTATTCCTCTTCTGTAAAGGTTCGCAATTCAATCATGAATGAACTTGACCGTCCTTTCAGGCACAATGTATAATAGAACAAAAAGGAGGTGTTCCGGACGATGGCTGTACATAAACAGTGCGTATTGTATGACAGGGAATGTATAGGCTGCGGTGAGTGCGACCGCTGTGACCTCGATCCGGAAAAGATCTGTGACAACTGCATGAAATGCGTCAAAGGGGATGCCGAATACCGGGGCATCAATATTGACGGCATAATGCTTGAACAGGAAAGCGACAGCCGGAACAGCCTTTCCTGACAGGCTGTACGGCTTATTTATTATATCGACGGTCTTCTCTTTTTGCAAATACTATAGCGAGAGGTTTCATGTATCATGAAAATCACTTTTATCGGTGCTGCGCATCAGGTTACAGGCAGCTGTACGCTTGTGGAATGGATGGACAACCGTTATTTTCTTGTGGATTACGGTATGGAGCAGGGAGAAAATGATTTTGTAATGGAGGATCTGCCTGTTGCACCGGGACAGATTGAATATGTGTTTCTGACCCATGCCCATATTGATCATTCCGGCATGCTTCCGCTGCTGTACAAAAGAGGTTTCAGGGGCACGATTTACGCCACAGCTGAAACAGAAAACCTCTGTTCCATTATGCTGGCTGACAGCGCGCATATCCAGGAAACAGACGCTGCCTATGAGACCAAAAAGAACCTGAGACACAGCGGCGCGGTTGTGGAACCGCTGTATACTGCCGAAGATGTCGCTGAAACGATGGATCTGTTCAAGCCCTGTGAATACGGGGAAATCTATATGGTGGATGAAGGACTTTCCGCCCGTTTCACCGATGCCGGCCATCTGCTCGGATCCTCTTTTGTGGAGCTGTTCCTCGAGGATCAGGGGAAGACGCGGAAATTGGTCTGCACCGGGGATGTGGGCAATCTGGAACAGCCGATTATCAATAATCCACAGCCGGTCAGGGAAGCGGATTATCTGCTGATCGAATCCACCTACGGAACGCGGCTTCATGAGACCGTCAAACCGCCGATTCCGGCCCTTACTGAAATCCTCAGGGAAACGTTCAGCAGGGGAGGCAGCGTCATTATTCCTTCCTTTGCGGTTGGACGTACCCAGGAGCTGCTTTATTTCTTCCGGGAGATTAAGCAGAAAAACCTTATTCCGGAATTTGAATCCTTCCCGGTGTATGTGGACAGTCCGCTGGCCAATGAAGCCACAGCTGTATTTCTGCAATGCAGCCAGGTATGCCTGGATCCGCCGACCAGGGAAATCATGGCAGAAGGACAGAATCCGATCTGGTTTGACGGATTGTATACAACAGTATCCTCAGACGAATCAAAGGCCCTGAACACCGACAAGACCCCCAAGGTGATTATTTCTTCCGGCGGAATGTGTGAAGGAGGCCGTATCCGGCATCATCTGAAGCATAATCTCTGGGACAGCAGGAATACCATCCTTTTTGTCGGCTATCAGGCAAACGGAACGCTGGGCAGGATTATATTTGACGGCGCAAAAACTGTTAAAATCCTTGGAGAGGAAATCGACGTCAACGCCCGGATTGCCTTACTTGAAGGCATTTCGGGACATGCGGACCGGGAAGGACTGATCAACTGGATTTCCGCTTTTGAAAAGAAACCTTCCTATGTATTTGTCAATCATGGAGACGATCTTTCCTGTAACGGGTTTGCTGCCTGTGTGAGTGAAACGCTGGGCCTTCAGTCCACCGCTCCTTATTCCGGATCGCAATTCGACCTGCTGAAAGGGGAGTGGGTCAGGCTGACAGAACCTGTCATCAGAAAGAAATCCCCTGAAGCTGCAAACATTTCAGCCGCAAGGGAGAAGAAAGATCATATCTATGAGGACCTCAGGTCCGCAGTATTCGCACTGGACAGATATACGGAAACGCTGAAGGGACATGCGAACAGCGAACTTAAAAAACTGACCAAGCGGATCCTGGACCTGATCGGGAAATAATCGGAATTGGTTTATTCCTTGCGGAATTCCGGGTCACCGGGAAGATGAACGTGTTCCGCGGCCATGCGGCGCCTGGCGTCTGTCATATCCGCATAGTGTTTTCTCGTCGTATCCACAGAAGTATGTCCAAGGACGTCAGCGACGAGATATATATCGCCTGTCTCATTATAAAGGTTTGTTGCATAGGTGCTCCGCAGTTTATGAGGACTGATCTTTGATTTGAGCGGAGCAGCCACTGCCGCGTATTTTTTGACCAGGTTCTGAACTGCCCGCTGTGTGATTCTTTTGCGCTGCAGGCTCAGGAATAGGGCGTCCTCATGGCCTTCCACAGCCTCTGTCCGGGAACGTTCCTGCATATAATCCGCCAGGGCTTCAGCCACTTCAGGCGGAAAATACAGGACGACCTGGTTTCCGCCTTTTCGGGTAACAATAAAGGCATTGTTTTCAAGGTCCACGTCGCCGATATTGATTCCCACACATTCACTGACGCGGATACCGGTTCCAAGGAACAGGGAAAGGATGGCATAATCCCGTTTGGCGGTGATTTTCTGGAATTTCTGCTGATGGTCTGTCAGCTGGTCTCCGCTCTGTGCCAGTTCGAGCATTCTGGACATTTCATTTTTATTCAGGCGGATAATCGGTTTTTCATGGATCTTGGGGAGGGGAACAAGCTCGGTCACATTGGAAGAGATTCGCTGGTTTTTGAAAAGGTAATCATAGAATGAGCGGATGGAACAAAGTTTTCTTTTGATAGCAAGTTCGTGATTGACATATACTTTGTTAGGTACCGAATTATCATCCGTGCTTTTCAGGTAGTAGGTCAGATATTCGGTGTAGGCGACGATATCCGTCCTGTCCAGTTTTTCAAGATCAGCGTCATTCATCAGGCGGGGCGGTTTGTCAGCGAACTGAACACGTTCATCATGTAAAAAAGAGAAGAATGTGTTCAGATCGATCGCGTAAGCCAGTCTTGTAAGCGTGCTGGTGGATATAGCAATCGAGCGCAGGAAATCACCGCAGGCCTGAGGGAGGTCGCGGGTGATATCACGAATCTGCAGAATGCGTTTGGCATCCATTTCTTCTCTGTAGCGGTTGACGTGTTCAGCCATCAGAAAAAGCCTCCCAAGCCCTGTCTTTCATCCTGATTGATCTTTTAGGGTATAACTATTCGTAAAACTGTGGTTTAGCGAATAGTTATATATCTGTACCTATCATAGCATCAGACATTTAATCTGTCAATGCCATGATCTTCGCATCATGTTTTCTGTTTTTGACCAACTTGCAAAACAGACTCTAAATGCCTGCCCGGGACTTTTTATTCCTCCCCTGTCAGACAGACTGTCTGATAGGAATGCCCGGTAGCCGGAAGGAACCGTTCCAGAACGTCTTTAGTTTTCATCTTCAGGCTGGAGGTGCATACGCAGGGATGACAGCCGATGTAATCGTCGCTGAGGATATCCTGGTCAATCAGCAGGCGGACGTTCCGTCCCCTGTCGTTCATCAGTCCCATAATACTGACGGCTCCCGGCTCGATATCCAGGTATTTCAGCATATCTTCAGGATCCGCAAAGGACAGCCTGGAGGAATGAATCTGTGCGGAAAGCTCCCTTGTCCGGAATTTCTTCCCACCGGGCATCATCAGGAGGTAAAACGCGGTTTTCTGGCGGTTGCAGAGAAACAGGTTTTTACAGATCACAACGTCCAGCACAGCGTCAATCACGTTACAGGCTTCCATATTGTCAGCCCGTTCATGATCGGTTCGCTGATAAGGGATTCCCAGGTGATCCAGAAAATCATAGGTGCGTATTTCGCGGGAAAGCCTGCCCGATTCATCGGCAGGCCTTCCATGATAAAGTTCCATTGTTTTCTCCGTGGATTTGATTATTTATTCCTCAGACGGCTTTTCTGTATTGATTCTCCGGTATTCGTCAATGGCGGCCCTGGCCAGTTCGTCACAGCGGTTGTTTTCCGGATGATCAGCATGCCCTTTGACTTTGATAAAGGTCACATGATGCTTGGCCGTCTGTGCGGAAAGGATAAACCATAAATCCTGGTTTTCCACTTTCGCGCCGCCGCTGGTTTTCCAGCCGTTCTTCTTCCAGTTATCGATCCAGTGGTCATTAAAGGCCTGTACCAGGTAATTGCTGTCAGAGTAAAGATTGACGATACAGGGTTCTTTCAGTGCGCCCAGGCCGCTGATGGCCGCGAAAAGCTCCATCCGGTTGTTTGTGGTGCCGGCCATATAACCGCTCAGTTCTTTCCTGTGCGGACCGAATTCAAGGATGGCTGCCCATCCGCCGGGACCGGGGTTTCCGCTGCAGGCACCGTCTGTATAGATATTGACTGTTTTTCTGTTTTCATCCATAGGAAGCAAATCCTCTGTCTCTTATTCCTTGGAGAGTTCACGGCTCTTGCGGGCGCAGGCATCCATGGCATCCATGATGGCCGCGCGGAAGCCTTTCCGCTCCAGTTCTTCAACGGCTTCAATCGTGGTTCCTCCGGGAGAACATACGGCATCCTTCAGGGCGGCGGGATGTGTTCCGGAGGACAATACCATCAGCGCACTGCCGAGCACGCTCTGTGCTGCCATTTCATAGGCATATACCCGCGGAATTCCTTCTTTTACCGCGGCATCCGCCATGGCTTCAATCATCATATAAACATAGGCGGGGCTGCTGCCGCTGACAGCGACAACGCCGTCAAACAGACGTTCCGGCAGGACTTTGGTCTTACCGATGGAGTCGAAGATGCCCTTCGCGTAGTTAAAATCATCCTTGGAAAAGGTGGTGTTGTCGCACAGGGCTGTCATGCCTTCCCCGACCAGCGCAGGGGTATTGGGCATCACGCGCAGGTACGTGGCGGAAGTGCCGTACAGTGCGTTTTCCAGCATGCTGACGGTCCAGCCGGCTGCGATGCTGAGAACGGCTTTACCGTTCAGCGCGGGATGGATTTCCTCGATCACATCCTTCACATAGATCGGTTTGACAGCCAGGATAATCAGGTCGGCTTTTTCAGCAACTTCCAGGCAGTCCCGGGCTGTAATGATTCCCGGAATGTCTTCCTCCAGTTCGCTCATTCGCCGTGAACTGGCGTCATATGCGATAATCTGCGAAGCCTTGACGTAGGAAGCGTCCACAATGCCGCGCAGAATGGCTGAACCCATATTTCCCGTTCCGATCATGCCAATGGTATTAATCATAGAAAAATGACCTCCCCCTGCCGGTTTTTATGGATTATAACACGAAAAAAGCCGCCTGCAAAGCAAGGCGGCATAAGAAAAACAACTTACAGGATGAACTTCCGGATATCCATGGGCCGGTTCTCCCCTTTCAGCCGTTCGTTGACGTATGCTTCGTCAATTTTCAGCTCAAACGGGGGCATGTTTTCGTCGCCGGCATTGAACAGCACGTCTTCCAGCAGCTGTTCAAAGATCGCGTGCAGCCTTCTGGCGCCGATATCTTCAGCGTTCTCATTGGCATTGCAGGCAGCTTCCGCGACGGCGGAAATAGCGCTGTCCTCAAAGGTGACCATCACGCGGTCAACTGCCAGAAGCGCCTGGTACTGCTTGGTCAGGGCGTTTTCAGGGGTTGTCATGATCTGCATGAAATCTTCCTTGGTCAGGCTCTTCAGCTTCACATGGACGGGAAAACGGCCCTGCAGTTCGGGAATCAGGTCTGTGACTTTGCTTACATGGAATGCGCCGGCTGCTATAAACAGCATAAAATCGGTTTTGACCGCGCCGTACTTGGTGTTCACCGTGCATCCTTCCACAATGGGGAGAATATCCCGCTGTACGCCTTCCCTGCTGACATCCGGACCATGCGCTCCGGAAGAACTGGCGATCTTGTCAATTTCATCGATGAAGACGATACCGTTCTGTTCTGTGCGATGGATGGCTTCCTCCTGCACGGCGTCGTTGTCAATCAGCCTGGCCGCTTCCTGGTCTGTCAGGATCTTGCGGGCTTCGCTGACCTTCACGTGACGGATTTTCGTGCGTTTGGGCATCATATTGCCCATCATATCGCCAAGGCTGATGCTGCTTCCGCCCACTTCCAGCGTGGGGGCTTCCTCTTCAACCTCCAGATCAAGCTCTGTATCTTCGATTTCACCGCGCATGAGCTGCTGGCGGATATCTTCTTTTCTGCGGGCCAGTGCAGCCACTTCTTCACCGCTGGGCTGTTGTTCCTTCTGCTTTCCCAGCAGGAAATCCAGCGGATTGGAGGTGTTATTCTTCCGGGGACCGTGTGCAAGCAGGTCGCTCAGGCGTTCCTCAGCCAGCACCCTGGCCCGGGGCATAACGCGTTCTTCATGTTCCCGGCGAACCATCCGGACCGCGTTTTCGGTCAGATCGCGGATAATGCTTTCCACGTCACGGCCCACATAGCCTACCTCTGTGAATTTTGTGGCTTCCACCTTGATAAAAGGCGCGCTGACCAGTTTTGCAAGGCGGCGAGCAATCTCGGTTTTGCCGACGCCGGTAGGTCCGATCATCAGGATGTTTTTCGGAATAATTTCATCCCGCAGTTCGCTTTCAACACGGCTGCGGCGATAACGGTTTCTCAGCGCAATGGCGACAGCCTTCTTTGCCTCGTCCTGTCCGACGATGAATCTGTCCAGCTCATGGACAATCTGTCTGGGAGTCAGCTGCTGTTCACTCATGTTGTTCACCTGCCTGTTCAGATTGTTTCAACTGTAATATTGTCATTGGTGTATACGCAGATACTGGCAGCAATATGCAGGGATTTTTCCGCGATTTCTGCGGCGCTCAGGTCCGTGTTCTGCACGAGCGCCCTTGCGGCTGCCAGGGCATAGTTGCCGCCAGAACCGATGGCAGCAATGCCTTCATCCGGATCAATCACCTCGCCTGTACCGCTGAGGATCAGCAGCCGGTCCTTGTTGGCGGCGATCATCATGGATTCAAGCTGCCTCATCATCTGGTCGCCGCGCCAGTTCTGGGCCAGCGCAACAGCAGCTTTTTCCAGGTTGCCGCCGCACTGCTGGAGTTTTTCCTCAAATTTTTCGCAAAGGGTGAAAGCGTCAGCAACACTGCCGGCGAAACCGACAACGACTTCTCCGTTATACAGCCTGCGTACTTTCTTCGCGGTGGTCTTGAAAACAGTATGTTCTCCCATGGTCACCTGTCCGTCTCCGGCAATGGCGATTTCGTTGCCTTTTTTGACAGCACAGATGGTTGTTCCCCTGAAAGGACTGGACATTTTAATTCCCTCCTGTCTGGTTTTGTATGGTTCTGATGCAGGACAGTGCTCTCTGGGCAACGGCTTCATACCGGTCCTGCTTTTTCTTCGGCCTTTTCTCGCCGGGAATGACCGGCAGCGGATCGATCAGGCCGAAAGAACAGTTCATAGGCTGGAAATTGGGATTGGGGGTGGAAACATGTTTTCCCATGGCGCCGAGCGCAGTGCAGGACGGGAAAACAGGCATATCTTTTTCGTTCAGTTCTGCGGCAAGAGTCATGCCGGCAACCAGGCCGCTCCCGGCGCTTTCCACATAGCCTTCCACGCCGGTAATCTGGCCGGCAAAAAAGCATTGTCTGCGGTTGATCATCTCAAAGGATGCGTTGAGGAACCCCGGACTGTTCAGGAAGGTGTTGCGGTGCATTACGCCGTAACGCGCGTATTCAGCATGCTCAAGCCCGGGAATCAGTCCGAACACGCGTTTCTGTTCCCCGAATTTCAGCCGGGTCTGGAATCCTACAAGATTGTACATTGTGTCGGAAGCATTATCCTGCCGCAGCTGTACGACCGCGAAAGGCTCTTTACCGGTCCGCGGATCAGCGAGCCCCACGGGTTTCATAGGACCGAAAGCGGGTACCATAAAACCCCGTTTGGCCATGCTTTCGATGGGCATACAGCCTTCAAAAACACGGTTTTCCTCAAAACCGTGGATTTCAGCGGTTTCCGCCTTGATCAGCTCATTGATGAAAACCGTATATTCCGCTTCTGTCATGGGGGCGTTCAGGTAGTCGTTTCCCCGGTTGTACCGGCTGAGGCGGAAAAGCCTGGATTCATCCAGTGATTCCCTGTACACAATGGGCGCTGCTGCATCATAGAAGTTCAGCGTGCTCATCCCGGGAAGTCCTTTGATCACCTCAGCGAAAGCGTCGCTTGTCAGTGGACCTGTGGCAATGATCACAGGTCCGTCGGGTATACTGACAGCTTCCTCATGGACAAGTTCAATCAACGGATGTTCAGTGATGGCTTTTGTAACATGAGCGGAAAAGGAATCCCGGTCCACGGCAAGCGCGCCGCCTGCAGGAACTTTGGTTTCATCGGCGCAGCGCATGATCAGGGAGCCGAGGATCCTCATTTCTTCTTTCAGCAGCCCGACAGCGTTTGTCAGCTTGTCGCCCCTGAAACTGTTGGAACAGACAAGTTCAGCAAACTGATCGGAATGATGGGCCGGTGACATTTTATGCGGCTTCATTTCGATCAGTCTGACATGGATTCCCCGCTCAGCCAGCTGCCACGCAGCTTCACAGCCGGCCAGTCCGGCGCCGATGACTGTGGCTGAACGGTCAATCATTTTCTTCTTCCCCGCTTACGGCAACCACTTTTTTGAAGCGGCAGTTTTCATTTGTACAAAGATGAATGGTTTCACCCTTGTTGTTTCTTTTTTCGATCATATAATGTCCGCACTGGGGGCATTTCTCGTTGGCGGGTTTGTCCCAGCTGACAAAATCACATTCCGGGTAGCCTTCACAGCCGTAGAATTTCCTGTTTTTCTTGCTCGTTTTTTCAAGCAGGCGCTTGCCGCATACCGGGCAGGGGGCGTCAATATAAGTCAGGATCGGCATGGTATTCCGGCATTCAGGGAAATTCGGGCATGCGAGGAAACGTCCGAATTTCCCCATTTTATAGACCATCATCGCGCCGCATTTATCACAGCGCACGTCGCTGACGTCGTCCTTGACTTCCACTTTTTCAATTTCATTCTCGGCAACGGAAAGCGTTGAAGAGAAATCAGGATAGAATTCACGGAGGATCTTCTTCCAGTCATACTGGCCTTCCTCCACCGCGTCCAGCTTTTCTTCCATCTTGGCGGTGAATTCGGTATCAACGATCTGTGTAAAGTACTTTTCCATCATCTCGGTCACCATAATGCCGAGCTCTGTCGGGAATAACCGCTTCTTTTCCCGGGATACATATCCGCGGGCGATAATGGTGGTGATCGTAGGCGCATAGGTGGAAGGCCGGCCGATTCCGTTTTCCTCCAGCGTCCTGACAAGGCTTGCTTCGGTATAACGGCTCGGGGGCTGGGTGAAATGCTGGTCTGTATTGACCTGTTTTACGGTGATCTTCTGTCCTTCCTTCAGGGAGGGCAGCGTCATTTCCACGTTGTCCTCGGATTCATCTGTTCCTTCTTCGTACAGGGTGGTGAATCCGGCAAAGATCTTATGTTCGCCATAGAACCGGAGGCCGATGCGCTGATCGGTAATCTCCGCGGACATGGTTTCATACACAGCGGGTGCCATCTGGCTGGCTACGAACCGGTTGTAGATCAGCCGGTAAAGCATGAACTGCTCACGGCTCAGGGAGTTCTTGATGGAGTCAGGCGTACGGGTAACGTCCGTCGGCCGGATGGCTTCATGGGCGTCCTGAGCGTTCTTGCGGCCTTTGAATTCGTTTTTCTCTTTCGGCAGGTATTCCTTGCCGTACTTTTCCGGAATGAACGCACGAAGGGCGGTCATGGCGTCGTCGCTGATCCGTACGCTGTCGGTACGGATATAGGTCACCAGACCCTGGGCGCCTTCTCCCTCCAGGTCAACACCTTCATACAGCTGCTGGACAACCTGCATTGTCTTGGCAGTGGTAAAGCTGAGTTTTCTGCCCGCTTCCTGCTGCAGGCTGGAGGTGGTGAAAGGCGGAGCAGGCTGTCTTTTCTTTTCCTTTTTCTTGATATCGGTAATCGTAAAATCACCGGATTCGATCAGTGCCCGGATCTGATCGGCTTCTGTTTTGTTGCTCACCGCCGTTTTCTGTCCGTCCAGGCTGGTAAACCTGGCGCTGAAGGCAACAGGTTTCTTTTCGCCTTTGACGGTACAGTCAGCTGTGATGTCCCAGTATTCCTCCGGGATGAAATTATCAATTTCACGTTCCCGTTCCACGACCATGCGGGTCGCAACGCTCTGCACACGGCCGGCGGACAATCCTTTCTTGACTTTCCCCCAGAGCAGCGGGCTGATTTTGTAGCCGACTATTCTGTCAAGCGCCCTGCGGGCCTGCTGGGCATCAATGAGGTCCATATCCAGCTTTCTGGGCTTTTTGATAGCGGCCTGAACCGCTTTTTTAGTCACTTCATTGAATTCAATCCGGCAGGGAGTTTTTTCATCCACGCCCAGAACGTGAAACAGATGCCAGCTGATGGCTTCTCCTTCGCGGTCAGGGTCTGTCGCGAAGTAAATCTGGGAAGCGTTCTTGGCTTCCTTGCGGATACGACTCAGAATGTCGCCGCGCCCCCGGATTGTGATATATTTCAGATCGAAGTCGTGATCGATATCAACGCCAAGCTGGCTTTTGGGAAGATCACATACATGTCCCTGTGAGGCCTCCACCTTGTATCCTTTGCCAAGATACTTGCTGATGGTTTTGGCTTTTGCGGGGGATTCCACGATAATCAGTTTCTGTTTGTTGGTAGCCATTGTATCTATCTCCTCCGGGATGGATTAATGCTTCAGCTGGTATTGTTTGCCGGGCAGGGCTTCAATGATGCCCCGGATCTGAAGGATGGTCAGGGTGCTCATCAGTACAGACGGATTCATTTCCGTACAGGATATAAGCTGTTCAAAGCTGAGCGCACCCGGCTTCAGTGCTTTGATGAGTGTTTCTTCTTCCGGCGTGGAGGGCTTATACCCCTGCACGCATTCGCTATTTTGCCTTACTGCGGAAGGATTGTCAAGCCAGTGAAGATCTTCAAGGATATCATTGGCGCTGGTGAAGTACACTCCGCCTTCCCGCAGCAGCTGATGATTTCCCTCAAAACTGTCCGAAGAGGGATCTCCGGGATAGACAAATACGTCTTTCCCCTGCTCCAGCGCGTGATTCACCGAGGTCATGCTGCCGCTTCTTATCCTGGCCTCCATCAGGATCAGCGCCTGGCTCAGTCCGACAATAATCCGGTTTCTGACCGGAAAATGCCAGCCCAAAGCTTTTTCTCCCGGTGCGTATTCGCTGACGATCAGTCCCCCGTTGTCCAGGATGTCGTCGTGAAGACCGCGGTTATCCGCCGGATAAACACGGTCCAGCCCGTTGCCGACTACCGCGATGGTCATTCCCTTCCCGTTCAGGCATCCGCGATGTGCGGCTGCGTCAATCCCGCAGGCCAGTCCGCTGATGACGGTTACCCCGTGCCTGCCAAGGTCTTCCGCAAGTTTTACGGTGGCCTTCTGTCCTGCATAGGAAGCCGCTCTGCTGCCGACAATCGCCAGGGATCTGTCTTTGATACATGCAATGTTTCCCTGCACAAACAGGATGGCGGGAGGATCATGGATTTCATGCAGGGATGTAGGAAAACCCGGTTCGGAAAAAAGCAGGGTTCTGATACCATGCTTATTCATCGTTTTCTTGTGTTTGTCCAGGTTTTCTTTGGTTCCTGTGTCATACAGCAGCTGATAAAACCGCTGCGATATGAGTTCTTTCAAACGATCTTCATTCCTGCGGACGGCTTCATGGCATGCTTCGGACGTACCGTATTCGTTCAGCAGACTTCTGACCGTAACGGCAGGCATGCAGGCTGAAGCCAGCCAGGCGTCAAACTCATAACCGTACTCCGACACAGGATTCATCTCCAATACTTCTGGTCAAGTTCCCGATACTGAACAGCTTCCGCAATATGCGCGGAGGAGATCGTTTCTTCTCCGGCAAGATCCGCAATGGTTCTGGCCACTTTCAGGATCCGCTGGTATGCGCGCATACTCAGGTGCAGTGAATCCACCGCGGCATTGAGGAGAGCGGATCCTTCCGCATCCGGTGTGCAGAACTGTTTCACTTCCGCGTTTGTCAACTGTGCGTTGCAGTATTTTCCTGTGCCTTCATAGCGCTTCAGCTGGATTTCCCGCGCCTTCCGTACCCTTGCGGCAACGACCGCGGAGGATTCCGAAGGTTCTGAATCATTAATCTCGCTGATAGGTACAGAGTCAACCTCTATCTGAAGATCGATTCTGTCCAGCAGCGGGCCGGAAACACGATCCAGGTATCTCCTGATTTCGGGAGGCGTACATCTGCATGTACGCCGGTTGCTGCCATAAAATCCGCAGGGACAGGGATTCATGGCGGCCACCAGCATGAAGGAGGACTGATACTGGGCCTGGCGCCTGACTCTCGCTACGGATACAATGCCGTCCTCCAGTGGCTGGCGGAGGGCTTCCAGTGCGCCGCGGCTGAATTCCGGCAGCTCATCCAGGAACAGGACGCCGTTATGGGCCAGGGAAACCTCGCCTGGCCTGGCATCCTGTCCGCCGCCGATCAGGGACGCTACAGAAGCGTTGTGATGCGGCGCGCAGAAAGGTCGGGTAACCATCAGTCCCTTCCCTGCCTGGAGTTTTCCGCAGATGGAATGAATGCGTGTGGTTTCAAGGGATTCCTCGAACGTCATCGGAGGAAGAATACCGGGAATGCAGCGTGCCAGCATTGTTTTTCCGCTTCCGGGAACGCCGATCATCAACATGTTATGGCCGCCGGCCGCTGCCACTTCAACAGCACGACGGGCACCTCTCTGGCCCTTGATCTGGGCCATATCCACCGCAGGAACCGCTTCATTTTTCAGCGCCTCAAACGTTACCTGTTCCTGTGCTTTCAGATCTGCCTTTCCTTCATACCAGGCGATCACCTGCCTCAGATGGGAAACAGGAAGGATCCGGATATCCTGGATACAGGAGACCTCACAGGCGTTCTTGTCCGGCAGGATTACGGTGCTGATTCCGTTTTCCTTCGCGCTGATCACCATGGGAAGAGCACCGTTGATGGGCTGTACGCTTCCATCAAGGCTCAGTTCGCCGAAAAGGGCAACGGAATTCATATCAACTGGCGGACAAGGCGTCAGCACGCCGTCCGCTATCATCATACCGATGGCAATCGGCAGGTCGAAGGAAGGCCCTTCCTTTTTCGTGTCTGCAGGCGCCAGGTTGATGGTGATACGCCTTGGATTCATCTGTTTCCCGCTGTTGATGATTGCGGCGTTTACCCGGTCCTTGCTTTCCTTTACGGAAGCGTCCGGAAGGCCGATGATTTCGATACCGGGCATACTTTCCGTACCGAAAACTTCGACATGAACCTTGTAACCGTTCACACCCGTTACGCCGAAACTCAGCAGGCTGGCCATGATTCCCATAGCGGTTTACTCCTTCACTGATCAGTATGAATCACCGGATTCTGCAGCACCTGTGATTATCCGTTATACCAGACTCTCAGAAGCTGTCTTCCCGGATCCAGCCAGTCTGTGGACACATTCAGGCCGCATGCATACGGGAACAGGATGATAAAGAGTACAGCGGCCGCAATCGCATAAATGGCGGCAAAATAACTTAAATACTGCCGGTATTTCGGATTATCCTGGTCGAAACATACCGCAATGGCGGTGATCAGGAAAGGAACACTCGCGAAATAATGATAGATATAGGTTCCTCTGGGAACAAGCACCCAGGGCAGGTACTGGGCCAGGAAACCGATCAGGATAAAGGAAAAACGGATATCGTGGCTGTTTGTCCTCAAATGCCAGCGATAATCAGTTCCTTCGAGGCTGTATCTCCTGGATTGCACGAAACGGAAAAGGCAGTACGCAAGCGCGGCCAGACCGCCGTACCAGATGACGGGATTCCCGAAGCAGAAGATGCTGTTCCGCAGCGTAAATCCGGCCGGGATAAACTCCTGGGACGCGTAATACATGGGTTTACCGATAATCGGCCATTCCCACCAGGGTGAATAGAAAGGATGATCCATTCCCAGTCCGGGTTTGCTGTGATAAGAGAACATGCCGACCTGTGCTTTGATCACTTCAATAATATATTCATACAGGTTTTTGATCCTGCCGGACATATAGGCGAAGTAAGGAATATAGCACAGCAGATAGATTATTAAGGGAATCAGGATAAAGAAGAGTATGCACCAAAGGCAGATATTCAGCGTCCTGCACAGCGCCGGACGGAGCTGATTGCGGTCCTCTTCGGAAGCCTGCCGGATCATTCGGTAACAGTGGACGAAAAAGAGTACCGCCAGTCCCGCACCGGCATAAATACCGATCCATTTGCTTGCAATGGAAAGCCCCATGAACAGGCCGCTGAACAGAAGCGGAATCAGGGAGGCGGACTTCTTTTCCGTAAGGTAGTCTGTCTGCATAAAACGCAGCATGAAGAAGTATTCGAAAATGATAAAAAGCACAGGGAAACTGTCTATCGTTGCGATCTGGGTCTGTGTCAGGTGCTGGCAGTCAAGCGCCATCAGAAGGCAGGCAAAACCTGCGATTCCGGTATTCTTCGTCAGCTGTTTGACAAGCAGGTACATGCCGGGAAGCATCAGGATACCGGCCAGTGCGCCGGCGAACCGCCATCCGAACGGATTCATGCCGAAGATAGCAATGGAGAGACTGA
>Ga0310690_10003988_pt1 | contig 21507 bp, 17 predicted proteins | sample AusTroGonzalo_MG_2_FD_207661 | JGI IMG/M metagenome (GOLD analysis project Ga0310690, IMG submission 207661) | Bovine rumen microbial communities from tropical cattle in Woodstock, Queensland, Australia - Gonzalo_04 (v2) (version 2) | ecosystem: Host-associated > Mammals > Digestive system >... | reverse complement strand
AATATACAAAGAAGAGTTTGATCCTGGCTCAGGATGAACGCTAGCGGCAGGCTTAACACATGCAAGTCGAGGGGCATCGCGGAGTAGCAATACTCTGGCGGCGACCGGCGGAAGGGTGCGTAACGCGTGAGCAACCTGCCCGTAACCGGGACATAACCGATGGAAACGTCGCCTAATTTCCCATAACAACAGGGTCGGCATCGGCCTAGTTTGAAAGCTTCGGTGGTTACGGATGGGCTCGCGAGACATTAGCTGGTTGGTAGGGTAACGGCCTACCAAGGCGACGATGTCTAGGGGTTCTGAGAGGAAGGTCCCCCACACTGGAACTGAGACACGGTCCAGACTCCTACGGGAGGCAGCAGTGAGGAATATTGGTCAATGGGCGGAAGCCTGAACCAGCCATGCCGCGTGCAGGAATAAGGCCCTATGGGTCGTAAACTGCTTTTGTGCGGGAGCAATAAGGGCTACGCGTAGCCTGATGAGAGTACCGTACGAATAAGCATCGGCTAACTCCGTGCCAGCAGCCGCGGTAATACGGAGGATGCGAGCGTTATCCGGATTTATTGGGTTTAAAGGGTGCGTAGGCTGTGCGTCAAGTCAGAGGTGAAATGCCCGGGCTCAACCTGGGAACTGCCTTTGATACTGTCGCGCTGGAATACGGATGCCGTGGGAGGAATGAGTAGTGTAGCGGTGAAATGCATAGATATTACTCAGAACACCGATTGCGAAGGCATCTCACGAATCCGTCATTGACGCTGAGGCACGAAGGCGTGGGGATCAAACAGGATTAGATACCCTGGTAGTCCACGCAGTAAACGATGATAACTAACCGTCGGCGATAGACAGTCGGTGGCCAAGCGAAAGCGATAAGTTATCCACCTGGGGAGTACGACCGCAAGGTTGAAACTCAAAGGAATTGACGGGGGCCCGCACAAGCGGAGGAACATGTGGTTTAATTCGATGATACGCGAGGAACCTTACCCGGGCTCGAACGGCTGGTGAACGACGCAGAGATGCGAAGGTCCTTCGGGACGCCAGTCGAGGTGCTGCATGGTTGTCGTCAGCTCGTGCCGTGAGGTGTCGGCTTAAGTGCCATAACGAGCGCAACCCTTGTCAGTAGTTACCAGCATGCAAAGATGGGGACTCTACTGAGACTGCCACCGCAAGGTGAGAGGAGGGGGGGGATGACGTCAAATCAGCACGGCCCTTACGTCCGGGGCGACACACGTGTTACAATGGTGACCACAGAGGGAAGCCACCTGGCGACAGGGAGCGGATCTCGAAAAGTCATCTCAGTTCGGATTGGAGTCTGCAACCCGACTCCATGAAGTTGGATTCGCTAGTAATCGCGCATCAGCCATGGCGCGGTGAATACGTTCCCGGGCCTTGTACACACCGCCCGTCAAGCCATGAAAGCCGGGGGTGTCTGAAGTTCGTGACCGCAAGGAGCGACCTAGGGCAAAACTGGTAATTGGGGCTAAGTCGTAACAAGGTAGCCGTACCGGAAGGTGTGGCTGGAACACCTCCTTTTTGGAGCGCGAATCTGGACGTTCTCCTTGTGCTTGTCTTTCATTATTATATAGGCTCGTAGCTCAGTTGGTTAGAGCGCCACACTGATAATGTGGAGGTCCGCGGTTCAACTCCGCGCGGGCCTACGGAAGCGGAACAGCTGCCAGGCAGTTGCTTCGCTTTTTTCTTTTCGGGGGTATAGCTCAGCTGGTAGAGCACATGCTTTGCAAGCATGGGGTCGCCGGTTCGAATCCGACTACCTCCACTTTCAAAAGGCAATCGCTGACGCGGTTGCCTTTTTCAGTTCCGGTAGTCGGATAAATCCTTTATCCCCCTCGGCCTTCGGCCGGTCCCCCAGGGGACATGCGTCCTTCACTTCGTTCCGGACGGTGCCTCCATATCTCCGATGCTTCGCATCTACGATATTCCGGCACGCGCCTGAAGGCGCCTCGCTTCGCGAGTAAAGGGCGCCTGCACTGGAGATCAAGGGTGCCGTCGTCATCGGCGGCGAGACCTATCTTAATCAAAACCCGCTGGTGTATCAGCCGTACTCCATCATTCTAAAGGCTATGCCGGCCCCGGGCTTTGAGCCAGCCGATCAGCAGTTCGGGACGGTCGGTCTGGATCATCGATACCCCCTTGTCAAGATATTGCTGATAGACTTTTCCGGGGTCTGATGCCATGTAAGCGGCATCGTCATCATTGCCGTCGCCGCCGCAAAGGCTGGCCCAGATGGTGTTCACCCAGATTTTCGAGCCCTGGGCAAGGATGCGCTGACAGGCATCGGCAAAGGCGCCGTCGTCATTGTTCTGCCAGCAGACCTCGTAGGCAAGGGGCACTACGCCCTGCTCCATATAGGAGTTGAACAGCGCGATTCCCTGGGGTCTCTGGATATCGACGATGGGCATATACATCATATTGTGCGGGTAAGCAGCCTCGTGCGCAGCCACCACCTCGATAGGCTTTTTCCCCTTGATGAGAATCTGGTCGGTGACGCCGAGCTCTTCGGTAATGGCGAGCACCTGGTCGTAGTAGCTGTACCCCTGGTCCACGTTCACGCAGATGCGGTCCTTGCAGCAGAGCAGGGCTTCGCGCAGCGTGGGCATGTGCAGGGTGTCGATCGCTACGCCGTGGGCGCGCTTGAGGCTCAGCTGCCGGATTTCTGCAAATGTCAGGTCGCAGACCTTGGCGCTTTTGCCCTTTTCGTCCTTGAAAACCCGCGAGAAGTTCGTGCAGCGGCGCACGTCCTTGTCGTGGCTCAGCACCAGGACGGAATCCTTGGTCATCTTCAGGTCGAGCTCCATAATGTCGGCCCCCATGCGGATGATGCTCTCGATGGCGGGGATGGAGTTCTCCGGGAAATTGCGCCAGTCCCCGCGATGGCAGGCGACGACGACATACTTCGATGCGGGATCATGGATCTGTGCGACAATCGCTTCCGCGCGATTGGCATACTTCGGCGCTTTCGCCTGGCAGGTCGCCACGGAGAAAATCGCCGCTACAATCAGAAAAAGCTGTTTCATACCGCGAAGGTAGCGGAATCTTCTTGAAAACACAAACCTGTCTTTTTGTATTATGCCGCAAATTTTCTTATGTTTGCGGTATGAATACCCGAAAGATACTTTTGGCTGCGGCTATCTTGCTGTTTTACACGATTGGAGTGTTCGCGCAGGATTTAAGGATAGTTTCGGACGAAAAAGGCAATATAGGATTTGCCAGTCCTGAGGGGGAGATCGTTGTAAAGTGCAAGTATACGGCGGCATTGCCGTTCGAGTCTGGTTATGCCAGGATATGCCAGGGGAACAAATGGGGAATCATTGATTCTACGGGCAGGGAGGTGCTCCCTTTGAAATTCGATGAAATTTCTGCTTTTGAAGGTGAGGTTACCCGCGTAAAATCAGGAGATAAATACGGTCTGTTTGGGAAAAACGGAGCGTGGGTACTCCCGCTGTCGTATTCGCATATTTCCAGGTTTAATGTGTATGGACTGGCCTGGTTTGCCAAAGGGCAGGTAAAGTCCGACGGTAAGAAAACCAAGATTTTCAACGGGGATGTCGGAGTGGTTTCCAAAGACGGAGTGATCAGGGTGGAACCCAAGTATGACGGTCTTGCCGAATTTTCCCCGCGCCCCAATGACTGGATGGGATATACGACACGGGCCAAGATTCTCTCCTATGCTTTGGGTGATACCCTCAGGACTGATGGGACTTATTACGCTTACGATACAAATTGTGACGGACCGTTGATTATGCCCGGACTGATTGACGGCTCAACAGGGAAAGTGCTTGTCAAGACGGGAATATACAATAAAATATGCCGTCCTATCGGCGGAATGATGCGATTCTATCGCAAACCCTCCAAGGAGGGAGTTGTCTTTGGATATCATAATTTGACTACCGGGAATGATATCATCTGCCCTGTGCTGGACAAAAGCGGTGGCAGGGAGATTACCCATGGGGATTTTGTAGGAGATATCGCACTGGTGGTAACCGGTCAGGAGAAAACAGATAAAGGCGGTTGGCAGGCGACTGAATATGTTGCGATTGACAGGAATGGGGATCCTGTCAGAAAGAATATCTCAAGGGCGGAATTCTGTTGGAGGAGTGATGCCCGGTCCGGTTATTGGGCGTTGTTCGAAAGGATGCCCGACGGTGGAGAGATTTGTGAAGTGACAGACGAGCAAGGCAGGGGAATTTTTGCAGAAAGGAATTATACGGATGTTAAGTTTCCTTCCTTTGAAGGGGGAGTAGAAGAATTGTTTTGCCTGAAGAAGGAAGGTCGCTGGGGTCTTGTGACAAGGGAAGAGCAAGTGTTGATTCCTTTTGAATGGGATGATATCTGCCCTCCACGCCATGGGATGGTCAGCGTGTGTAAAGAGAAGCGATGGGGCCTCTTACAGACGGATGGTGAGGTCTGGGTTCCTGTGCAATATGAGGCCATAGCCAGCCCCGGTGAGGAAACACCTTCCAACGTGTTTGTCCAGACCGGTGATGGAGCCTGGCGCAATCTGAAGGTTGGTGAGAGTGAACCTTATTCCAACCTATACAGGGAGGCTGGGGACTTCATTGACGGATTTGCCTGGGTGTGCCCGGTGGACTTCAAGGCTGGAGAAACTTTCTTGAACAAGGTACAGAAGGTGGAGGATATGGATAATGTCCTGGGTGTGATTATCAATGGCCAGGACGAAGAGGTTGTCCCTTTCCCGGTTGCCAGAAAGTTTTCGCCCCTTTTCTTTAAAGTTTTGTCAGAACAGGGTGGCCGGCTTAGCAGGCAGCAGACCCGGCGCATGATTTTGTCGCTTACCGGTCATGTCCGCTCATCTAAAATGGATAGCATCGTCCCCTCTGAGGAATGGGATTATTAAGTAGGCTGTAACCAAATGAGGAATTATATCTGTCTTTTGTTGATTGGCGTGTTTTTTTCCGTGACGCTTTCCGCCCGGAATGAAACCCTTGAGCAAAACTATAGAAGAAGCTCATTGTATTCCCTGTTGGTCAGCCATACTGACCAGGCTTTCGCCAAGGATATCAGGAAAGCCTATCTGCAAATCCCTGTTCCAGACAAGTTCAATGATCATAACCTGAGTGTCCGTGTCCTGACGATGACGGGCGGACTTGAAAAGACCAAATCCAACGAGGAGAATGCGCAAATAAGCAAGTTCTTATCCGACAACATGATTGCTTCCCGCCTGGTTGCCAGATGGTTTAACAGGGATATGGAGACCGGAGAGTGCAATATGGATCTGGTGGCCGAGAGAGGGCTGTACAATGCCAGTGAGTTTGACAAGATTATGGCGGAGTATTCGGCCCGCGGACAATCCCTGCTGATGGACAAAGGGGAAGACTTGATAGGCAATACCTATGTCGTTGTGAATGATATTGTTTACGGAGACAGGGAAAAGGCCGGCCAGGCCGTTGGAGCCGGAATCATGGTGCTTGGAGCCGTTGCTTCTATCGTTGTCGGACAGAACCTTACCGGACTGTCCAATGCGTTGGGAAACCTGGCTGCGACCTATAAGGGATTTAAGGTGAGTATCCATTCCTTTCTTTATCGCCTTGTATGGGATGAAGAAACGGCGGCGACGTTCTATAGTTCCCAGTATTCAGCATATCCTGATGCCGTAAAGGCTGCGGCCTTTGAGGCTGGAAGATGTGCCTATCGTCTCCAGTATGTGGGAAAGTGCGAGAGTTCGGGAAAGGATATCTCTTTTATCGGAATCAATGAATCATCTCCCCAGACCATGGTGTTGAAGGCCTGCCGACGCGGATTGGATGACAATATTTCTGCGCTGCAGAAGAGTTTCCCAGAGTTCCGCACGCATACCCCTCTGGCCGGTGTTTCCCCGATTACCGCATATATTGGCCTCAAAGACGGGGTTAGTGATAAATCCCGTTTTGAAGTGCTTGAATCTGTTGAGGACGCAAACGGAAAGCTGACGTACAAGCGGGTCGGGATAATCAAGCCTGTTCACGGATTGATTTGGGATAACCGGTTTATGGCGTTGGAAGAAGGGGCTCCCAATGCTGCGCTGGGATTTACAACTTTTACGAAGGAATCGGGCGGGGAGTTTTTTCCCGGCATGCTGATACGCGAATTGAGTGAAAGATGATGAACTGCCTTCTTGCGTTGCTCTCTGTCGTTCTGGGGCTGTCTTTTACTCCGGCCGGGGATTATATCGTCTCTGTTACCGCATCAGGTATGACACGGGAGGAAGCCATAGAAAATGCCCGGTTGACTGCAGTCCGTACCGTGTTGCTTGAAGGTATTGAAGCCAATCCGGAAGTGCGTTTCCCCCATCAGGGGAGCATAGCCAATTCCGTGAATTTGCGGGAAGGCGGAAGGGAAGGCATAGAATCTTTCCTGGCTGACCGGAAGGGCATAGCCGGTTTCGTTTCCCTTTTTCCGGGAGACCTTCCCAGGTTCGTAAAGTTGAAAAAGGGCTTCCGGGCAACGGTCCGCCTGGTCGTTGCCAAAGTGGCCTTGAGGCGCGAAATGGAAAATCGAGGATACATTAAACCATTAAATAATCAGTTACCATGAAAAAATTGTTCGTCGTATTGGCCACCCTGCTGATGGGGGCATCTACGGGTTTTGCACAGAAGTATGTCCAGGGGGAGTTTGTCGTGTTGGATGAAGTCCCTGCATTTGTGTTGTATGTTGATGATTCAGGGCAGCACGGAGTGATTATGAGTATTCCCGCCTATGGCCGTGGAGCGATGTCCGGTAGTTTTGGTTCGCAGATCTGGACAGGAAAGAATTCTAAGAAAAAGGAGCAGGAAGCATTCTGGGCGTCACATCCCGATTGGATTTGCAAAAGCTTTGACTGGAAATCCAAGAAAAAAGATATGAAGAAGGATGTTGCGGACTACGCACAGGCATTGGCGGACCTGGAAGAGATTTTAGGACCTGACGGGGAGAAAAATACCCGTGCCATTGAGGGTTATTGCGCCGAGAAGGGGCTGAATATGGATAAATTGTTTCCGGAGGTGAAGTGGGCGCGCAGCCTGGGTGAAGGCTGGTATGTCGCCGGGGATGATGAAATTGAGAAGTTTGCAAGTTACTATGCAGACGGGATTAACAATAAAATCCACGGTACCAGATGGCTGTTTATTGCCAAAGACCTGTCTAATGACCAGTTCCAGATGCGCTATGGCTTACAGGCCTACGCAACGGTTGGAATCCAGTCTACCTCTTTGTGCAGGGCGAAGAAAGGAGGCGGACTTGTATTCCAGAAACTCATTGTGATGCAGACAAAGATTGGCCCCTGGTGGTTCGCCTGGAATGACGGTGTTTGGAGTGGTGACAGGAATATTGCCGCCTGCCGCAAATTCTAATTTTTATTAACCTGCATCTCGCAGGATTTGCAGTCGAATGATAACTTGAGGCGGCGGCCGTTGTTCAGCAGATACAGCGTGCCGCCGTTTTTCGCGCCCTGGTGGACGGGGCAGCGGCCCAGTTCGAAGCGGATGCAGTATTTGGAGCGCATCAGCGGATCCAGCTGCTTTTCAGGATTTTCAGACGGCCCGGGCTGTACGGACGGCCGGGCGGGGGAGTAGAGCGGCCGGGGGCGGCAGGGCTGCGCATCCAGCGCATCGGCGAGTGCGCGGCGGAGGCCGTTCAGCGCCGCGGCACCCAGCAGGGGCAGGGGAGTATCGCCCAAGGCAGCTGCCGCCTCCGCGGAAAAGGAAAAGCGATAGCCCGATGCGCGCTTCGAAAGTTGCGTTTCCAGCAGCGAAAGTTGCCGTTCGCGGTTCTGCGCCAGAGGAAGCCCGTCCTCCGTCCGAACGGAAGCGCTGCGGCCGTCCTCGCTCCGGGCACTGATTTCCAGCGCTCCGCCGGGTAGCGGCCGGACTTTCAGCGCAACGGCGATTTCCCGCTTGAAGCCCGCTGATGCGAGTGATTTTTCGAACGCTGCGTCGATATTGCGGTAGAGTACCGTTCCCTCGCACAAACCCTCTGGTGCGCGGCAGAGGATTTCGGCGCCGCTGCAGACATCGCCCCGGAAGCCGATGAGTTCGCTGCCGCGAAGGAAGCAGAATCCGTCGCCGTTATGCAGTTGGATGCCCTTTTCCGGCTTTAGCCGTATGCGCGTCTGCCCTTTATCCCGGCGGACGGAGAGTACGGTGCCGGCCTTTTCGCCGAGGTGCGTGGGCGCGTCCATCGAGGACCAGCCCCGCTCCCGCACGCCGTCCAGAAAAAGCGAAGTATAGCCGCGGTTGAAGGTCTTTCCCGCGTCCGGTGTAAAATCCCCGGAAACGCGGCCAAAGGAGGCTCTGCGGTATTTTTCCGGCCGGGCGGAAACCAGCGCGTCCAGCTCCTGCGCATAGAGCCGCACAAGGTTTCGGACATAGTTTTCTCCCTTGAGCCGTCCTTCGATCTTGAAAGACCCGACGCCTGCATCCGCCAGTTCGCCCAGACGTCCTGAAAGACAGAAATCTTTCAGAGACAGCAGGGCCTTGTCCCGCACAAGCGTATGTCCGGAAGCGTCCGTCAGGTCGTAACGGGAGCGGCAGGCCTGTATGCAGTCGCCCCTGTCAGCGCTGCGCCCGTCCAGATAAGCGGACAGGCGGCATTCTCCGCTATAGCAGACGCAAAGGGCGCCGTGGATGAAACATTCCACCTCACAGGAAACGGCCTCGCAGATGGCCCGGATCGTCTCCAGTGACAGTTCCCGCTCCAGTATGATGCGGGCGCAGCCGGCCGCCTCGTAGCGCCGTGCGTCCTCAATGCTGCGGATGGCGCACTGCGTGGAGGCGTGCATGGGGACGGTGATATCCGGCCAGCCCAGGCAGCGCAGGTCCCGGATAATGAAGGCGTCGGCCCCGGCCTGCTGCGCGGCGAGCATCTGCGCGTGCATCTGCTCCTCCTCTCCCTCACGCAGGCTGATATTAAACGTCACGAACACCCTCGCGCCATAGCGGTGGGCATGCGCGCAGAGCCGCGCAATCTCCGTTATAGGATTGCCCGCGGCCTTGCGTGCCCCGAAGTCCGGACCGGCGATATAGACGGCATCGGCACCGCAGTCGATGGCCGCGATGCCGATGTCAGCGTTCCTTGCCGGAGCGAGGAGTTCGAGTTCCCGCATTACTTAAGCGCGGCGAGTGCCTTCTGTGCCTCGGCGCCAATCTTGGGGTCGTTCACTGCCTTTTGGTAGTATTCTGCAGCGGCTTTCTTGTTACCGGCCTGCTGGTAGAGTGCTCCTACGGTAAAGGCGATGGAACCGGCGTTCTTGTCGTTCGGGGCCAGTTCGAGATACTTGCTGAGGTAGGTGATGGCATCGGCGTTCTTGCCGGACTTCTGTGATGCCTGGCCCGCAATCAGATAGGCCTTGGCGTTCTCGTTGTATGAATTGGCTTCGTTGGCGTCGGCAATGGCCCCGGCGTAGTCCTTGCCCTGGAGCTTGCCGGCAGCCTGCTTGAGGTAGGCGTTGCCGAGCAGTTTGGAAGCCTCGGCTTCCTTCCCGTTTGCCTTTGCGGTATCGAAGGCGGCCTTGGCCTCCTCCATCTTTCCGGCCTGCACATAGGCCTGGACGAGACGCAGGGAAGCGGCCCCGTTCTCGGGATTAAGTTCAAGCAGCTGCTTGTATACCTCGGCGGCGCCGTCGAAGTCCTTGGCGTTCATCAGGGTGCCGGCCTTCTTGGTGTAAGCGTTGGCAATCACGCTCTCGTTGCGGCCCACAAACTCATCGTTGCCGTACTGGGCGGCTACTTCCTTGGCCTCCTGAGCCTTGGCAATCGCCTCATCGTACAGACCGTCGTCAAAGGCCTGCTTGGCGATGTTGTACATAATACCGGTAATGGCGTTCTGGCAGGTGAGTGTAAGTTCGGCGCCCTCGTCGCCACAGGCCGTGGCCATTTCAAGGGCGGCTTTGAACCCTACCAGCGCGTCCGCGTGATTCCCGGCCTGCAGTGCGGCGTTCGCCTCCTGTGCCTTGTCGGTCGCTTCTTTCATGCTTTGGGCTCCGGCGAGCAGCGTCGCTGCCAGCAGGGTAGCCATCATAAGTGCAATTTTCTTCATCATATTTGTTGTTATTTTGTATCCGAATTGCAAAAATACTAATTTTGCAGAAATATCGTGCGTTCATGAAGAGGCTGTTTGCATATTTTTTATTAATCTGCCTGTTTTCCCTTCCGGTTCCCGCCTTAGCTGAGGGTCTTCCCGTCTTTTCCCTGTCAGGAGGTTTAACCAGCGGACGCCTGCCTTCCGGCATCGAGTATTATCTGCTTCCGGATGCATCCAACAAAGGTTATGCCGATTTTGCGCTGGTGCAGCTGGAAGCCCCTGATTCTACGGTATTGCGCGCTTCGCTACGTTCCCTGCCGCATTTCCGCGGGCGTGAGCCCTACCGTTTTCTCGCCGATGCGGGAGTGGGTTACCGGCGCGACGGTTATCTGCGCAGACTCGCCGGTGCTGCGGTTTTCGAATTTTTCGAAGTGCCGGTATATCGCCCCGAAGTATCGGATTCCCTCTTTTTGATGCTGCTCGATATTGCGGGCAAAAGCGAAGGGGCGCAGGCCCTGATGGTTTTCGGCGATATCGACATCGATGCTACGCGCCGTACCCTTTCCCTGCTGTCGCTGATGACCCCGTCTTTCGCGCGCAAGCTTTCCCGGCCGGAGATTCCCGCCTACAATCCCCTTCCTTACGAATGTCACGTCGATACTAAGGGCGATGTTACGGCCATGCGCTGGGAGTTCCGTTTCCCCCGTCTCCTGGAAAGCCAGATGAATACGCCGCTGCCCTTTGTGTTGCGGCTTTATGCCACCTGCCTGACAGAACTGCTGTCCATGCGTATACGTGCGGCATTTTCCGAGTCCGGCGTGCCTTTTACGGGGCTTGATTTCCGTTATCGGGACAGTTCAGCCTCTCCTTTGTATGAGTGCTATTCCATTGCACTTAAAGTCTCCCCGGAAGATGCCCAGCGCGCCGAAGTACTTATGTCCGGCATACTCTCCGCACTCTGTGAGAACGGGGCGGGTATCCATGAATTCCAGCATGCAAGCTCCTGCGCGTTATCCTCGCAGGCGAGGCATTCGGCTGCAACCACCGCAGGTCCGAAATCGCTGCATCGACTTGTGAATTACTATCTGTACGGGGCATCGCTGGCATCCCCCTGGGAGGTGGAGAAGTTCTTTGCCGTGCGGAAGCTCTCCCCGGCCCAGGCGACAGGGCTCTTCAATGCCTTTCTGCGGGAGTTGCTTGCCCCGGTCCTGGATGGCAGTGAAGGCCGTCAGGTCTTTGTCTGGCACTCTCCGGACAGTAGTTCCCTGGTGCTGCCGGTGTCCCGTGTCCGTCTGGTGTCCGACCGCCCCGCCCCCGGAGGCGGGAGGCGCTGGAAATTCTCAAACGGAATGAAGGTGGTGTACCGCCACGAGAAAGGCGGCGGACGTTTCAGGTATGCGGTGTCGCTGCACGGGGGATACAACAATGTGCGTGGCCTCAGGGAAGGGGAAGGACCCTTCATCGGAGGTCTGTGGGCCCTGGAAGGGATATCCGGGATGCGCAAGGGAGAGATGGCCGACCTGCTTCGGGGAGCGGGGGTCAGGATGGAGGCCGGTGTTTCACTGGAGGATTTCCGCCTGGAGGGCGATGCTCCGTCGGACAAGTATTCTCTGCTGTTCAAAGCATTGTTCGCGATGGGGAAGCGCCTGGAAAGGGACAGCAGCGCCCTCGGCTATTTTTCCGCGTGCGAGGCCCTGGCGGACCGCTGCGGCCGGGACAGCGATTACCTGATGGACAGCATGGCCATTGCACCATACCTGTACTCTTCCCTCCGTGATGCTTCCCTGCTGTCAGAAGACTTGCAGGAGCGGGCTCACCGCTATTTTGCGAGCCGTTTTACCGCCATGAACGATGGCCTGATAGTGCTGACGGGGGACCTGGACGAGCGCTCTCTCAAGAAATTCCTCTGCAGGCATCTGGGTAACTTTACGACTTCTTTCCGGCGGGAACGCCGTGTCTCCATGACCGTTCCGCTCCGTTCAGGAAGTCTTTCCTATACTGTTCCGGCTTCCCGCAGGGGCGGCCAGAGCGTAAGTGTGGCCATGTATGGCCGTCTGGTGCTTTCCCGCAAGAACTACATGGCCTTCCTGCTGTCGCAGGAGGCGCTTGAGAAGGAACTGGTCCGTTCCCTTGCCGACAAGGGCCTGTATGCGGATGTGCGTTCCGGCATGGAACTGTTGCCGGAAGAGCTGGTCTGCCTGCGTGTCCGCTGCCGCCCGTGTATTCCTTCGGGCCTGCCCGAAGGAATAGCCCCGGACGGGGCGGGCGAGGCTGCGCTCGCCCTCCGGGCGGCAGTGGACCGCCTGCGTGAAGGCCACATCGCCACAAAGGACCTGGAAGCCTGGAAATCCGCCCTGGTGAGGCGCATAGAAACGCAGTTGGAGAGTCCGGATTTCTATATTTCTTCCGTGCTGTTGCGCGAGGTGTCCGGCAAGGATTTCTACAACGACTATGTCTCCGTCATCAAGTCAATCCGGGCGGAAGACCTGCAATCGGTCCTCACCGCCCTCTATGACGGTTGCCGTATTGAATATAACGAGCTATGAACGAACGGGAATTCGGGGCAATCATCCAAATCGGGGACATCCTGGTTTCCGAAGAGGTCATTTGTGAATATTTTGCCTGCGACTATGCAGCCTGCAAGGGACGCTGCTGCGTGGAGGGGGACGGCGGGGCGCCGCTCGGCGAAGAAGAACCGGAGCAGCTGGAGCGTGCCTATGACGTGTATTCGCCACTGATGGGCGAAGAGGGCCGTAACGCCGTTGCACGGGATGGCTTTTTTACAGTTGACCGGGACGGGGACCTGGTAACTCCGCTCTGTCAATCCGATGGAGCATGCGCCTACCTGCACCGCGGGCCTTCCGGCGAATGCCTGTGCAGTGTGGAACTTTGTTTCGAAAAAGGCCTGTGCAGCTGGCGCAAGCCCTCGTCCTGCAGCCTCTATCCGATTCGCCTAACCCCGCTGAGCAGCGGCGGCGTGGCGCTGAACCTGCACCGCTGGGACATTTGCAAAGCTGCTTACGAGAAAGGCCGCCGGGAGGGCGTCAGGGTCTATGAATTCCTGCGCGCTCCGCTCTCGGAGCGTTTTGGAGCAGAGTTCTGGGAGGCCCTGGATGCCGCCGCCCGTCACTTGGAGATTGAATAAAAATCCCGTAACTTTACAGCATGAACGACCTTGTGGAAACCCTGTTGGTCTATCTGCAACAGTCCCATGCTTATTATCTGAACAACGCGCTCGTCGCCCTTTCGGATGCCATAGACCACCTGATTGCTCCCTGCACACCCTCCCGGCGCCGGGCGGTACGGCGTTTCTTTGACGAATACCGTGACGAGCTGGAGCGCCATTTCCAATATGAGGAGAGCGAGGTGATTCCCTACGTGAAGGGCCTGCTCGCAGGCCGGCGGCAACCCGGTTTCTCGATCGGGCAGCTGAAGGAAAACCACGCCTTCGTGGACGAGAAGTTCTCGGACCTGCGCAACCTCATCAACGCCTCCCTGCCGCAGGAATGTGACCTGCGGGAGCGCCAGGCCCTGCTGGTGTTCATCTATACCCTTCGCAAGGACATCCACCACCATACCAGCGTGGAAGAAGACATCCTTGTCCCGCTGGTGCGTATTATGGAGAACCCTGACAGCCCCCTGCCCGAAGAGCCCGGCGACGGCGTGAAGTCGGCCCTGTCCTCCCGCGAGAAGGAGATACTCGTGAGCGTGGCCCGCGGACTGCTGAACAAGGAGATTGCAGACCTTCACCACATTTCCATCAATACTGTCATCACGCACCGCAAGAACATCACCCGCAAGACCGGCATCAAGACGGTGGCGGGCCTGACGGCCTATGCCATCCTCAACGGCCTGGTGGATATCAGCGATATAGAATGAGTACCCTTCTGCTGCACGCCTGCTGCGCCCCCTGCGCCGCTCCGGTGGTGGAGCATCTGCTGCAGGGCGGCGAGCGCCCGCTGGTCTTCTTCAGCAATTCGAACATCGATACGCGGGAGGAGCACGACAAGCGCCTGGCGGAACTGCAGCGCTATTGCGCGGCATCGGGCGTGGAGGTCATCGCGGACGAATACGACCACGCCGCCTGGCTGGAAGCGGTCCGCGGGCTGGAAAACGAGCCGGAGCGGGGAGCGCGCTGCCTCCGGTGTTTCCGCTTCCGCCTGGAAAGGGCTGCCGCCGCTGCGCGCGAAAGGGGATGCACAGTGCTTACGACATCGCTGGCGCAGTCGCGCTGGAAGTCCCTGGAACAGGTGAACGAGGCGGGGGAGGAGGCCTGTGGGGTATCTCCGCGCTGGTGGAACGCCAACTGGCGGAAGGGGGGATTGCAGCCACGGCGCGCGGAACTTATCCGGGAATGGAATTTTTATAACCAGCCCTATTGCGGTTGTGAATTTTCGAAACTACATTTGTAGGATATGATGGAAATTGAACGGAAATTCCTGGTGAAGGACGGATGGCGGGAGCAGGTGTATGCTTCTGCCCCTATCCGCCAGGGCTATCTTTGCCGCGATGCGCGCAGCACCGTGCGGGTGCGCAGCTACGGCGACAAGGCGTTCCTTACCATCAAGGGGAGGCCGTTGCCGGGGCATTTCGGGCGCTTCGAATGGGAGAAGGAGATTACGATGGAGGACGCCGATGCGCTCTTTTCGCTGATTCCCGGGGCGCGCATCGAGAAGACACGGCATCTGGTGCGTTGCGCGGATGGCGTGCATAAATGGGAAATCGACGAGTTTCACGGCGAAAACGAGGGCCTGGTGCTGGCGGAGATCGAGCTGGAGAGCGAGGATGCGGCGTTCGGGCGGCCCGCCTGGCTGGGCGAAGAAGTCACCTCCGACCGCCGCTACTACAATTCGTATTTAATTGCAAATCCGTATAAGTTATGGTAAAAAAGACTGTTTTGGTATCCGGCGGAGCCGGGTTTATCGGGAGCCACGTGACGGTTGAGCTGTATCAGGCGGGCTATAATGTGGTGATTGCGGACAATATGTCCAATTGCGACGAAACCAATTACAATGGCGTGACGCAGATTCTCGGCGTTAAGCTGCCGCTGGTGAAGATGGACTTTTGCGACAGTGCGGCCGTGGAGAAGCTCTTTGCGGAATATCCCATCGACGCGGTGATCCACTTCGCGGCCTTCAAGGCGGTGGGGGAGTCCGTGGCCGAGCCGCTGATGTACTACCGCAACAACCTGGTGTCGTTCATCAACCTGCTGGAAGTGGCCCGCCAGCGCGAAGGCGGCTGCAACGTGCTCTTTTCTTCATCGGCGACGGTGTACGGCGAGACGGACAAACTCCCCGTCACCGAGGCGTCCCCGCGGCAGCCGGCCACCTCGCCCTACGGCAATACCAAGCAGATGTGCGAAGATATCCTGCGCGATTCGGTGAAGGCCTATGCGGGCATCAAAGGCATCGCCCTGCGCTACTTCAACCCCATCGGCGCGCATCCTTCGGCCCTGATCGGCGAACTGCCGCGCGGAGTGCCCAACAACCTTGTGCCGTTCATCACGCAGACTGCGATCGGCAAACGCGCCTGCCTGAGCATCTTCGGCAACGATTATCCTACCGCCGACGGAACCTGCCTGCGGGACTACATCGATATCGTCGACCTGGCCAAAGCGCACGTCTGCGCCGTCGCCCGTATGCTCGACGGCAAGATGAAGGAAGAATATGAAATCTTCAACGTGGGCACCGGCCGTCCCGTTTCCGTGCTGGAACTGGTGAACGCCTTCGAGAAGGTCAATGGCTTGAAACTCAATTACAAGATCGCGCCGCGCAGGCCCGGCGACGTGGTGGCCATCTGGGCGGATCCCACGCGGGCGAATGCGGAACTCGGCTGGAAGGCGGAGCGCAGCGTGGAGGAGACCCTTGCTGCGGCCTGGGCCTGGGAGAAACACATCGCCGGAAAATAATGGCTCCGAAGGCAAAGACGCTCTGGTACTGCACTGCGTGCGGGAACGAAAGCCCCAAATGGATGGGGCAGTGTCCAGCGTGCAAGGAATGGAATACCATGGTGGAGGCGCCTGTAGCCCCGAAAAGTGCGGCCGCAGCCGCTCCCGCCCTGGGTGGAGGAGAGCGCAGGCCGCAGAAACTGACCGAGGTGACGATGGGCTCGGAGGAGCGCGTGTCCCTGGGGGTCGGCGAGGTGGACCGCATCCTCGGCGGCGGGCTGGTGCGCGGGTCGCTTGTGCTGATCGGCGGTGAACCCGGCATCGGCAAATCGACGCTGTCGTTGCAGATTCCGCTCTGCTGCCCTTCGCTGAAGGTGCTGTATGCGAGCGGCGAGGAAAGCGCACGGCAGGTGAAAATGCGTTCCGACCGCCTGGGCGGAGACCCTTCCAACTGCCATATTTTCTGCGAGACGCTCGTCGAGAACATCATCGACGAGGCGCTGCGCCTGCAGCCGGACGTGGTCATCGTGGACTCGGTGCAGACAATGTCCACCGCCGCCGCGGAGTCCACGCCGGGTTCGGTCAGCACCGTGAAGGAGGTGGCTTCCGCGCTGCTGCGTTTTGCCAAGCAGAGCGGCATCGCGGTCATTTTGATCGGGCACATTACCAAGGACGGCTTCATCGCCGGACCGAAGATCCTGGAACATATCGTGGACGTGGTGCTGCAGTTTGAAGGCGAGAACCGCGGCGCGTACCGCATCCTGCGCGGCATCAAGAACCGTTTCGGTTCCACTTCGGAAATCGCCGTGTTCGAGATGACGGGAACGGGCCTGAAGGAGGTCGCGAACCCCTCCGAGATGCTGATCCCGATGCACGGGGAGGCCCTGAGCGGGACGGCGGTCTGCGCGACGCTCGACGGGACGCGCCCCCTGCTCTTCGAGGTGCAGGCGCTGGTCAGTTCTGCCGTGTATGCGACGGCCCAGCGTTCGGCGACGGGTTTCGACGCGCGGCGCCTCAATATGCTCCTGGCGGTGCTGGAAAAGCGTGCAGGCTTCAAACTGGCCCAGAAGGACGTGTTCCTCAATATGGCCGGCGGACTGAAGGTGACGGACCCGGCCTGCGACCTGGCGGTCATCGCGTCGGTCCTGTCCTCGAACTTCGATTATCCCATTCCGCCGGACTGCTGTTTTGCCGCCGAGGTGGGCCTGAGCGGGGAAATCCGCCCCGTGGCCCAAACGGAAAGGCGCATCGCGGAAGCGGCGCGCCTTGGGTTCAAAAAGATCTATATTTCTGATTTCTCGCCGCGTGCGCCGCATCCGGAAGGCATCCGCGTGGTGCGGGTGGCGGACGTGCCGGCGCTCGTGAAAGCGCTGTTCCGCGCTTAATCGTCGACAATCAACTTCATCGGCGCTCCCGGCGGTACCTGGATCGGCGGAAGGATGCTTTGCAGGCCCTGTACCGGGCTGGCGGTTGCATCGCGCACGGGATCTTCGGGACGGTCGAGGGCGTAGAAAGTATCCAGGTCGAAACTCTCTCCGGCCAGGCTCAGGATGCGTTTGACGATGAGCATCCGCTGCCAGGTGGAGAAGAAGTAGCGGTTGTCGATCATACAGCTGATCTTCTCGCTGCGCCAGCGGTTGAGCACGGAAACGCCGCCGCCCTGGAATACGCCGATGCGCGCATAGAGCGGATTCTGTGCCACGAGTGCCTCGCGCATTGACAACACCTCTTCGTCCCAGGGGGTCGAATGGTAGGCGGCGGAAATATTCAGCCCCGCAGGCACGGACCAGTAGTGCTCAGAGATGAAGCTGGTCGCCCCTTTGTCCGTGGATCCCCAATATTCATCGGCCAGTCTGCCAAATCCGTGTCCGCCGTATTCGTGGGCGAGGGTATTGCGCCAGTCGCCGGAGTTGTAGCCCAGCGCCGCGCGCTCCTCGTCCGTGACGTAACGGACCCCTTCGGAAGGGTCCTCCTCACTGACCGCGCGCAGTTCCGGGTAGCCCCAGGCCAGGTTGCCGGCGGTGGTGGGGACCATGGCATAGGAAAGTCCGCTGGACCAGTTCCAGCAGATGCCGCCGTAGCGGCTGTCGTTGATGAGCATCAGAATTGGTACCTCCTGGATGCTGTGGATGCCGTTCCTGATGTCCTGACAGTTGCGCTTGACAAAGTTGAATACGCTGTCGGAATTGGCGCTCATATCGCTGTAGGAACTCTCTCCCCAGCGGGCGCTGAAGTAAGTGTCCCGGAGCGTCTGGATATTGCCGCTGCCGTCGGTGATGCTGGCGCCGGATTCCCGGGAGGCCACCCGCAGGATCCAGACATTGAAGTAGTCCTTATAGGTCTTGTAAGGCTCGGTGCCGAAGAGCGCATTGATGCCGCTCTTGGCCTGGGCTTCGAAGAGGGACATTTCATCCGGAGTATATCCTTCCGAAATGACGGCGAGCGTTACGGGCTGGGCCTTGGCGGAGGACATATACAGGATGGGATCGTAGACGGGAAGGTCCTCCTGCGGTTCGTCGTAACTGTCGCCCAGGTCGATGGTGCCCAGGTCGCAGATCCGGCCCTGCAGGAACTGGACGTCGTTGGTGCCGTATTTGGTGACGCTGTCGCCGCTGCCGTTTTTGAAGACCATCGTAATGGCTTGCGCATAAGCCGGCGCCACGGCGATGTAGTAGTCCACCCCGGCGCGGAAATCGCCGCTCAGGATGACGGAAGGATACTTTTCATCTTCAGAAAAGGCCCAGGAGGTGTCGATATACGCATCGTCTCCATTGGTGAAGAGAATGACATCGCCGGAAAGCTGCCGGCTGCCGTTCAGGGTAACCTGTTTGATTTCCCCGGCGATACCACCCGAAAGGCGGAAACGGACCAGGGAGACCATATTGTGGAAACGCAGGTCGGCCGTCTGGGTTGCGCTGTAGGCATAGGCGATGTTGACGCCCGGGGCGATGTTCCCTTCCACGGCATCCTGTTCGTGGGGAATGGTTACACCAAAGAGCAAGTTGCCGTTGTCGTCCTGCCCCCATTTCTGTATGCCGGGATAGACGCTGTAGCAGGGAGAAGGGACCCCGTAGGATGTTGAGAAAACCGCTGAAATCCCTCCTTCGGTGGTCGTGTAGGGGGCACGGTACATGTATCCATTTTCGGTATTATAGCCGTACATGTTGAAGCTGTCGCCTGCATTCCAGATGACCTGCGCTTCCGACTCCGTCCCGTTCATCTCCAGGAAGCTGCGGGAGTCTTCGCCGAAACCGGCACGCAGGCTACGCGTCTCCCCGGCCGGGGCCTGGTGCATTTCCTGCGGCGTAATCGCCCACCATTTGAAGGAAACGGAGAACGGGTCATCCGTAGTGGTCCGGGGCGCCTCGGGCCTGGATTCTATCGATGTCCGGCTGCAGGCCGTGAGCAGCGCGGCGAGCGCGAGAACCGCGCAAAGGAAGTTCTTGCGTTTCATATCAGTCTTCGGGTTCCATAATAAAACCGGGATTGACGGGATCCACGGGATAAGGGTCGGTGCTGGCATTCAGCAGCCCCTGCGCGGGAAAAACGCACAGGGCGTCACAGGTAGGGGGAAAATAGCGCTCCATAGGCGCAAAGATATCAAAAATTTGCCTAACTTCGCCCCGATGCCGTCGTATCTGCAGATAGAAAATATTTCCAAGTCCTACGGGCCGAAGGTGCTTTTCGACCGTATCTCCTTCAATATCAATGAGGGAGACAAGGTCGCGCTGATTGCGCCCAACGGTACGGGAAAAACTTCGCTGCTGCGGATTCTCGCGGGAAAGGATGCGTCGGACAGCGGCGGCAAGGTGCTGTTCCTGCGCCATATCCGCATCGCCTTCCTCGAGCAGGAATATGCTTTCGACGCCGATGCGACGGTGCTGGAGCAGGTGCTTTCTTCGTGCGCCGATGCCGCCGACGAAGGCTTTGCACTGCGCGCGCGGCAACTGCTGGACCGCTTCGGCCTGACCGACCCCGCCAAGCGGATGCGGGAACTTTCGGGCGGGGAGGTGAAGCGCGTGGCCATCGCCGCGATGCTGGCTTCCGAAGCGGATTTCTACATCATGGACGAGCCCACGAACCACCTGGACCTCGATGCCATCGAAGCATTGGAAAACCACCTCCGCCACAGCCGCTGCACGCTGCTCATGGTGACGCACGACCGCTATTTCCTGGACCGCGTCTGCAATACGGTCATGGAGCTGGACCGCGGCGAGATGTTCCTTTACCGCGGCGACTATATGCATTTCCTCGAGAAGCGGCAGGAGCGCATCGACAACTACAATGCGCAGACCGAGCGGGTGCGGAACCTTTTCCGGCGGGAACTGGAGTGGATACACGCCTCGCCCTGCGCGCGTACCGGCAAGGCGAAATACCGCAAGCAGGCCTTCGAGCGCATCAAGGCGCGGGCGGAAGACGCCTATATCCGCCGCCAGGTGGACCTTGGAGGCGTTTCCGGCGAGGGGACCTATCTTGGTAACAAGGTGATTAACTGCCGGGATCTGTCCTTCTGGTGGGACGGGAAATGCTATCTGGACCGTTTTACCTATAATTTCCAGCGCTATGAGCGCGTGGGCGTCGTGGGGCCGAACGCCGTGGGGAAGACGACCTTCCTGAACCTCCTGGCGGGGGAGTTGGAGGGCGGTACCGTAGAGGGGGTGCTGGACCGTGGAGAGACGCTGCGTATCGGCTACTACCGGCAGCGGGGAATGGATTTCAAGCCGGGACAGACCGTGCTGGAAACCGTCGCCGACACCCGCCTGCTGGAGCGTTTCCTTTTTCCGCACGATATGTGGAATACCCGCGTGGAGCGGCTTTCCGGTGGCGAACGGCGACGGCTGTATCTTTTGACCGTCCTGATGCAGCGGCCGAATTTCCTGATTCTGGACGAACCGACCAACGACCTGGATATCCTCACTTTGCAGGTGCTGGAGGAATACCTGCTGGAGTTCAAGGGCTCGATGCTCGTCGTCTCGCACGACCGGCATTTCCTGGACCGGCTGGTGGACCATCTCTTCGTGTTCTGCGGGGAGGGCGTCGTGAAGGATTTTGTCGGGAACTATACCGAGTACCGGAGTTTTCTGCAAGACCTCCGCAGCGGGAAGGCCGCGGAAGGACCGAAGGGGGCGGCGAAAGGTTCCGGTGCATCTGCGGAAGCGGCGGCTCCATCGGGAGCGCCCCTCCGCTCAGTGAATAGCCCGTCGATTCGCTCCGGGGCATCTCCCGATTCCGCTATCGCCGCTCCCGCCGGTGCGGCCGCGCCGAAGAAGCTGAAGTGGAAGGAGCAGCGCGAACTTGAAGCGCTGGAGGTGGAAATCGAAGCGCTCCAGCAGGAAAAGTCGGCGCTGGAAGCCATCCTGAGCGGCGGTTCCGCCGATGTGGCGGAAATCGTGCGGGCCTCCCGGCGCATCGGTGAAGTACTGTCTCTCCTCGAAACCAAAGAAGACCGCTGGCTGGAGCTGAACCTGTAGCCGCTACGAGTCCTGGTATCGCGAGGCGGCGGTGCCTGCTTCAATGGCAGGTACTTTTGCCCGATTTCCTGGAAAAACGAAGAAAAGTGGTGGCCCATGGCCGGCACTTTCCTGCAAATCAGCATCAAAACGAAGAAA
>Ga0310690_10003987_pt1 | contig 21515 bp, 34 predicted proteins | sample AusTroGonzalo_MG_2_FD_207661 | JGI IMG/M metagenome (GOLD analysis project Ga0310690, IMG submission 207661) | Bovine rumen microbial communities from tropical cattle in Woodstock, Queensland, Australia - Gonzalo_04 (v2) (version 2) | ecosystem: Host-associated > Mammals > Digestive system >... | reverse complement strand
TGAACTTAAAAATGAAAATTTTTTTTCAAAAATGAAAATTTTTCTCAAAGAATCTTCAAGAATTTTTCGCTTTGTTATTCTTTTTTCAAAGTTCTCTTTTCTTTATATATATATTATACTAAAAAAATTAAGTTTTGAAAACCATTATTTTTCCAAGAGACTTGAAAATGAGTTTTGATTTTAATAATTTTTTTTAATAATAATACTAATTTAATTATACCACAAAAAGCTTGTCCTGTCAAGTCTTATTTTTAACTGGGCAGCCGCACGTCCAAGAGAGAAAATAGACTTTCAGTATACGGCCACGTCTAGTAACCGGGAAATTTCCGGCCGATTAGTAATCCATCTATAATCACTCGTTGTTAAAATGGCGCGATTTTTGTACAAAGTCTAAAATTAACCATATATGTAGTATACGTTTTTTAATGTTTTAATAAAAAACACCACAAAATATTGTGGTACTTTGATTTTTCAGATGCCAACTCAAAAATTGGGAATGAAAGTTAAGTAAAAAAATCCTTTTTATGGTATCGGGTGCGGCGTCGAGCACAAAAATTTTGCCTTGTCATGACCTGCCCACACCAGTCCCTGGTGTAAGCACAATTTTATGCTAAAGTTCCACTGGATAGTACAATTTTATACTAAATAACACAATTTTATACAATTTTACATATTATCATCCCAATCACTTCATTCTCCAGTGGCATCATCATATACTCGACCTAAATTCCACCTAGACCTATGATGATATGGTTCATCCCACGGTATTCTACGACATTCTTTATAAAAACGTGGACATTGTGCATTATAAGCCGCTATATCATCTTTATGCTCCCATATATAATGAGGTTTATATACTGTTTCATGTGCTCCAAATGTAACATTAACCCATATCTCTTCTAATTCTTTTTTCTTAATAAGCTCTCCACCACAATATTTACACCGTTTCATATTTCTCCTTATAAGCCTCTAAATACCCTTTTGGTAAACTCTTCATATCATACGCCCCAGACTCTAACCATGCTTTAGCTACCTCCGCATCCGGTAGAACTAAATCATCCATTATATCTTCATTAACTTCATATTTATTTTCAAGATAAGTTTTAGCAGCCTTAACCTGAACAGGAGCAATTTGATTTACACTATATAATTCATGATAAGTACCATGCTTTCCTGGTCTACCTTGTGCTTCATGTCCATAACTAATAAAACCTAATTCTTCCAATGTAGTTAATGCTTGTTGTAACATATTCATATTTACTGTACTATTACTATAACCTATATCACTCAATAATTCTTTATAAGAAAAGAAATAATTTTCAAAATGTCTATAAGTTATATGCATATTATACTTATTTAACATATAACAATATACTTTAAAACAAAAATCACTAAGATTATTTATACAATATTTTGCAGTAGGAACTACTAATTTCAAAAAGTTACTACTAACAGGATTAATATAATAATATTTATTATCTTCCTCTATAATATTCAAATCTATAAATGTTTGTATTATAATTTTACATTTATATTTACTTAATTTTAAAACTTGTTTTAATTGTCCTAAAAATTCTTGTTTTTCAATTACTCTTTGATTAGTGGCTAAATCTACAGTACCTAAAAAATTACTTAAAGCCATACCTCTTAAATTGTAATTTTTTTCTTTCATGTTATCAGGATGAATATCCACCATGATATAATCTTCTTTAACCATATTTCAACTCCAATTTTTAAAATTAACTATAAAATCGCTAGCGATTAGCCGAAGGCTAATCGGCTAGCCTTTTTTCTGTCGAAGACAGAAAAAACTTGGGTCTTTAATCGTCTTTTGTCTTTTGTCTTTTAGGAGCAGACATTTTTTTATACTTTATCAGACATTTTTTTATAGGTTAGCAGACATTTTTTTAATATTAGCAGACATTTTTTGCAGTTGTTATACTTTTCTATACGCCCATATCCAAAATTCCCGCCGACCTCAACATATTAGCAGACATTTTTTTACACTTTAGCAGACATTTTTTATATTATCAGACATTTTTTATATAGTTAGCAGACAAATTTTATATAGTTAGCAGACATTTTTTTACAGGTTAGCAGATATTTTTTGCACCCTACATACAAAACACAAGACCAGGTATGCGGCCGTTCATCCAATTCGATGTCCTCTATCTGAACATAATACTATACCCACTATAATTATTATACCACAAAAAAATATAATAGTAAAGGCTCCTTACGGAGCCTTAACATACCAGTCTTTCATATTTCCAACTTCATTTTTCGCTACTAACCATGAAGAGAACATACACGCCAGATACTCGTCTATGCGGGCGAGTTGGCGGTACCCGCACTCGGGACAAGTTACTGTCAATATATGTCTAGGAGGTATATCCTTTTGGTTATATATTTCCCAATGGAAATCATCCAATAGTCCAGAGGAAAAATTACAGTTCGGACACTTCATCCTCTTCTTCAACCTCTTCCTGCGGCAGTAGATAATCCGGTAATACTTCTAAGTTAACACCAACACTACTTTCTCCACGAATAGCATTAAAAGCAATAGCACAACCAAAACCTTGCGGCGTTATACAGGCTCACGGGCAGTCTACATAACACTCTTTCATTTGCTGACAATTAAAAGTTAATGGACAATACATTATTTAACCTCACAATAATTCTTGACTTTTGGACTGAAATCGCCATACTCGATATTGCGGTAGTCACAGTCAAAGCATACGATGCGGCGCATCCAAATGTCATGCTTGATTCCTTTATCCTTACTGTAGTAACGACCAACCTTCACTTCAACGTTATGGCTGCCGCACTTCATACACTTCATGGATATATACCCCTCTCTTACAGCCACTCAGCCGCAATCTCATCAGCCGTCAACCAGCCCTGAACCTCATCATCATAATCGGGATCACGCGACAATGCGGGCATACACTCAAGGAAGCCGCCCTGCCAGCCATACGACATACCCTCGATAAAGATAACCGAGCATGACTCACCAAACTTATTGGTAAACTTGGTGCGCTGGAAGTGCGTACCAAACTGATAGACGCTGTCATCATACCATCTGATTCCAGCCTTATCCAGCATCTTGCGCAGCTTCACCATTTCATAAGTCATTTTTGAACCCCTTTCTCTTTATATAATTATTATACTATAAAAGAGAAGTTTAGTCAATTAGTTTTTAAAAGCAGACTTCCATTTACAATATTTGGTTCCAATAGTATCAGTAATGTATCTAATTTTCTCTGCTCCAATCATTACTTTAGTACCAGTGGTATAATCATATTTGAGGCGTCCCTTGTAAGCGTAACATTCATTATTGTAACCCAAATATCTACAATTATAACAATGACGATTATTATGCCGCATTTTTAGAAGTCGAATTTGACGAATGGGACTCCATGCTCCTGTAGACCAACCATAGGCTAAAATATAGCATAGAATAATCAACATGAACATTAAAATAACAAACCATACATTCATTAAGTATCACCTGATTAACTAATATTGAGTTCATATAAAGTAGGGTCAAAATAAACACCTAATTTATCATTATCACCCATAGAACCATAATCATGCTTTATACGTTGCGGGATAGCCAAAAAATCAATCTCTTGCTCTATATGAGGTTTGCGGGGAAGCTGCTTTCGTATCCACCACTCGCTACCATCATATCCATGCCGTTCAAACCAAGAACCATCTTTAAACACTATTATAAGGTCAATGGCAACTTCTGCGGAGCCATATCCCGAATCATATTCCGTAATAGCTGCAATCTCTCGAAAATTATCAACTGAAATTGAAAAATCTTTACATGCTATAAAGTCCACATCTTCCCAATGTAGACCATAATAGCTCATTTTTCCTTCAGTTTCAAGCAAAAGATTAGTCATTGTAACCAAAAAACCTTTTCAGAGTCTTTACATCTTCTTTGTCCAGGTGACTGATAATATCTTCTTCTTCAATATCATCATCGTCGTCACACCACTTGCGGAGTTCCTCTACATAAATATTAGTATCCTCATACAGCTTCTTCGCCATAGCTGCGAGTAGACCCTTTTCCTGATCATACCGCTCGCCTTCGGCACACCGCACCCTAGTATGCGAGCCATCCTTCCACTTGACAACTGTAACAGGGCCGCTGAAGATTACGTTATCTATAAGACCTCGAAGTCGAGAATTGCGTTTCTGAATTGCTTTTAGTTCTCTTTCAGCTTGACGCTTCTCTTCCATTTCTTTTACGCAATCAAACTTATCAACAATTTGTTTGATAATTGCATCATCAAGCTGTGCGTTAATAGAAAGTACACAATCATTCATTATTTTACTTCCAGTTGTAGAAGTAGTACTAGTAGTTCACGTATAAGGCTGTTTATATGTAATATCATAGTTGATACTGTTAGTGTATTTAGAAGTCGAATTTTTGTCTACCATGTTTATCCTCTTTCAAAGCTTGTTCATATTCAACAATAAAATCTTGGAGTGCGGCGGTAGCGTTATCACACTCAATACCAAACTCGGCTGCGCACTCCTTAATCAACGTAATAGTACGAGTGAGTTCAACAACATTGAACTCCTCTTCGATAATAACGCGCTCCATTTCGTCTGCAACATCAAGAGCATCATAATATGCGTCTTCCTGAAAGTAGAAGTGCTCGTCATTAATATCATCAACATCAGGCATATAATACTGTTTAACGAACCCCATTGTTTTCACCCCACCAATCTTTAGCAAGTTCTTTTGCACGTTCACGACCAAGTGCATCCGCATACTCGTCAACAATACGATTACGAGTTTCGATTTCCCAGTCGCCATAAGCATCTGCGCCCATTTCATCTATGAGCCAATCAACCATTTCATCAGAAAGGTCTACGTTGCTGAGACGATAATCCTTGATGAACCCATAAATGACACAGGATTTCATCCAACTCATGACATCATCAAAAATATCCGCCATCTTGTCGATAGCACCCTCCTTAAATTTAGGAAGAGCACCATGACCCAATTCACCAGCCATATAAAGCAGTTCTTCCTGATTGTGAAAAAGCTTAGTATTAAACCGAGTACACATATGATTAAACCAATCTGCGGCCAGTTCATCATCATCAAAATAATTGAATTGTGTGTTCCAATCACGCATGGAAAGTTCCTTCCTAAAACTAACCCCTTCTTTTTCTCTCTATATATATTATATCAAAAAAAAATAAGGCTGACAAGAATTATTTTTTCTTATCAGCCTTAAGCATATTATATTGTTTGGTATATTCATACATAATAACCGTTGCGGCCGATGCAACATTCAAACTCCGCACCGAACCATATTGTCGAATATAAACCATTCTATCACACATTTGTATATGTTCTTCAGATAAGCCGTCACCTTCTTCGCCATATACAAATGCAGATTTAATAGGTAGTTCTACATCCATTATATTTTCAGGATTGAATTTTTCAATATTATCTACAGCAAAAATTATATATCCTTCAGAATGAAGTTTATCTATGACTTCCCGCAAATTATCAGCATGAAATACATTTTCAAAATGAAAAGTCCCAACGGTACCCCGCACATCATATTTGCGGCGACCTACAATATAAACTTCTTTTCCCAAAAATGCGTTGTGACTCCGAATTGCCGAACCTTTATTGAAGTCTCCCGAAAGGTTAATAAAAATATTTACGCATTGACTTCTATTCTTTTGGAGGTCAGCACGAATTTCATCATTCAACCAATGTTTATATTTGTCTGCAACATTTCTATTAGTACCATTATAATCTTGTCCAAAAGAATAAGAAGTAATCATTTTTATCTTTCCATTACATTTTGAATCGCAGCAATCAAATATTCCAATTTAGGAATTTCAGCTCTTTTGTTCCATGCTCTAGTTAGAACGAGTAAATCATCACACGCCCAGATATTTCCCAAACATCCTGGAGTGTTACATCCCACATGTCGATATACCTTTTCTCTTGGGTCATGAATATCTATGTGAGCTTCTTCCCCGCAATAAGGACAATTATACATCAATTTTACTGAATGTTCAGTCATTATTAATCCTTTGGTTTTATCTGTGTTGCCCATATAAATCCATCCCTGCCGCAACTGGGACATTTCCTATCATTGTCTTTTGTCTTATAATAGAATATATCACAATTGCGGCAATAGATTTGATAACTCATTTTTGTTTTTTGTTTCCTTTTTCCAAACATATCTACTTACCGCCCTTAAACCACTTAGCCCACCGCTTGCGGGACTCCTCCTCAGACTCAAAATCTTCGTGCTGCGCACGATAATCACGATAATTGTTATACCTATACACATAATCAGCAATCTCCCAGCTATTATTATAACGCTTGTAAGCGCCACCACTGGGAATATTACGACAACGCTGCGAGCGACGAAGCCGACGATTAAACAACTTCTTCATTGACTTGTCACCCGCAGTCTTGAAAACATAATTATGTCGATAACTGCGAGACATTATACCAAATCTCTTTTCACGCATCCATACCACTTACCATCCATATAAATATCAATGGTTTTAATGAAGTGATAATGTTCCATCTTCCATTTTACAAACTCTATCATTTCAAGAGCAGTACCACAGTCCCAATTAGTACCATAGTTTTCTGTCTGATCACAATGAAACTCCAAGTACCAGCTGTGCGGCTGATGCGTGGGGCAATAAATAGTATAGTCTGGCATTATATCCTCCTAATTGCGCTCAATCTCACCCCACCACTTAGTAGTAGCATCTTTGATTTTCCAAATGTAAATACGGGCAATGTCGTCATAATACTTCATTTCCGTATAAACTGCCTGGAGAATTTCAACAGCAGTATAGTGCGTCATTGTACGCACAAAATAGTCATCATCTTCCAGAATGACCTCAAGCTCCCAATCATAGTATTGAGAGTCATCAAGGTCAAGCGGGCATTGCAGCGCGTAGGTCATTGGAGTTCTCCTTATCCGCAGTCAGGGCCGTAGTAGTAGTAATCAATTGCGGCGTCCTCGACGAAATTCTCGTCCAAGCCAAACTGCTTGGCGTAACGCTCGATGGCCTCTTCGTACTCGTCGTAGAGTTCGTCCTCATAGAAGGTGGCGATGCGGCGGATAGCCCTGTCGAAGCGCTCATCCTCAATGCTTCCATTAACAACGTTCAGCTCAACCTTTGCCATTTTTCTTTCCCCTTTCTCTTTATATTAATATTATAACATAAAAAAAAAGAGCAGACAAGCATTATTTTTTGCTTTTCCCTCTATTATGTTTGGCCGAGCGCTGACGTGTCGATCGCCATACCCTACACAGGTACCAACTGTTTTCTAGACAGTGCCAGAGGCCGCTCTGGTTAACGCTCGCTATATGGCGGAAACGGAGAGATTCGAACTCCCATTGCCTTGCGGCAAGCCTGGTTTCGAGCCAGGTGCGATACCATTACGCCACGTTTCCAATGGCGGAGAGCGAGAGATTCGAACTCTCGAAACGACTTATACCGTTTACTCGCTTAGCAGGCGAGCGCTTTCAACCCCTCAGCCAGCTCTCCTAAAACACTATTTCATTCATAAGCAAATCTAAACTACGCTTATCTTTTTCAACATGAAAATATCTATCAATTTCACCTTTATCATCATCATACATATATTCGAGAATACCAATTGGAACCCAGATATTCTCACCCTTAGATTCCATATATTCAATTTCTCGAATAATTAAGTTGAAATTTCTACGACTAAAACGACTCATATATCTTGTCCTTAAATAAATGCTCATTCATAACCATATGCTGTTTTACGTTCTTTTTTAGCAGCTCTACCAATTAACGCCCCAACTGAACGTAATTTACCTTGACTTTTGCCATTGTCAATAATTCATTGTGCAGCATCTTCTATTTTTATAAAATTATATAATACTTCTCCAGTATTTTTATCTATCATTTGTAAAGATTTACTATTTCTTAAATGTTGATTATATCTAGTATCTGCAATTCCAGAATTAATTAATGCTTTATGCACAGTATCAGTATCACATTCAAACTCTTTTGCAATTTCTTTTATTAATTTACCATCTAAATAAGCATTGACTAATTCTTGATAATTATATTGAATAGTACCATCGCCGCCTAAAGTTGCATTATATCCTTTACTATAACTGGAATAGTAATTAATTCAATATTGTTCTTGTTGAGATAATAAACTAATATCACATCGTTCTAATAATTCAATATAAAAATGTTCAACACCATATTTATGCATAGCATTATATAATGGTCTGTGTTGTCTATGTTGTCGATTACTTTCACGTATATGTTCTTGAAAACGTTCTTCTATACTAGGTAACAAAGTTTTACCAATATAAACTTTATCATTAATATCATTCTTGATAATATAAATATAACCGTACATTTTATCCTACTTTCTATCATTTCCTTTTCTATAATATATAAGAAATGACAGATAATATTTATATAAATCTGCCAAAAAAATGACAGAAAAAACTTTATTTGGCAGGCGGTGGAAGTGTCGATCTCCACGGGAGGGGTTGGAACCCTACCAAACGGGTTTGAAGCCCGCTGCCATCGCCGGATGGCCAGCACCGCCTATGTTTGTATAACAGTTTTATTCCGACAATATCTAATATAATCTTCTGCTTCTTGAAAAGTATCAAAAGAATCTACGGCAACAAAACGCATGGGGCTTACATCTGTATTTACTCTAATAGTATAAAAACCACTAGGCTTACCATTTATAAGCTCTTCCGCAACAACATACTCTTTTAATTCTTTATTTATCATAATATTATTATATCACTTAATTTTTATCTCGTAAATCTACATATTTATCTTTAAAGATATTGCCAACTTTAAATCTAGGCAAAGTAGTATTAGTAGCCCAATTATTATAATTTACAAAAGAGAAAGTATCAATGCGGCCGCATTTAATACAATAAGTACCTTTTACTACCCAATGTCCATCATCCAATAGGCACTGATAATATTCATGCTTATGCTTAGACTTGCGCGGCCGACGCTTTTTACGACTCTTCCTATAAGGTTCATCTTTATAGCCATACCATAAGTTATCCATTTTTTATCCCTCCACTTTTATTATACTATAAAATCAAAATGGAGTCAAATAATTCTTTTTAATTGCCATAAGTAACGTATATCATGTCACTAGACACATTACTTTCAATTACTCCAACACCATAAGTTGAAGCATGAACCATTTTCCCGTTACCTACATAAATACCAGTATGATGACCATTTACACAAACGTCTCCTGGTTGCGGATTAGATGTTCTATTTCATCCAGAAAAAGTTCCAGTAGTTCCTAATCTAGTACCTTCTTGTCCAGTAAGACAATAAGAAACAAAACCAGAACAATCGAAACCAGCAGATGTAGTGCCACCCCAAGAGTAAGGACAACCTATTTTACTATAGGCACGTTCCACTACACTAGAGTCTCCATCATAAGAATAGGAGTATGCGGCCGTGCTTGCGTCTGCGTTTGAATAGTCTGGAATATAAACTTCTTCACTATATGCATATGCGGCAGCAAGCTCCGCATCAATTTCCATATATCTATTTTCTAGGTCTACAATTGTAGCATTAGCTTCATCCATCGCTTCTTGTGCGGCGGTTGCTGCTTCTTCAGCTTCTTTTTTAAGTTGTTGCTGTTCTTTTATATCTGTTTGTAATTGAGATTTTAAATTTTGTTGCTCCGCAATTAAATCATTTGTTTGATTTACAAATGAATTTGAATATTTAAGATTGGTAACAAAAGAATCGAAACTCTGAGTATTTAATAATACTTCAGTATAAGGAATATCTCCATGTTTATAAATATTAATTGCTTGTGTTTTTAGTTTATCTTGGTTGGAAATGATTTTTTGTTCTGTAGCCTTGATTTCTTTTTGAAGTTTTGAAATTTGTTTTTCAGCTTCTTCGCCCTTTAATATAGCTTCATTATAGTCATTGGATAATTCATCTAATTTTACTTGATATTGCTCAATCTCGGCTAAGATTTGTTGCTGTTCCTCTGTAGGATAAGCATGTGCAGGTGTTGCAAAAATACAAGTTAATATAAAAACCAAGATAAGTGTTATAGAGAAAATGATTAATTTCGTCTTTGATTGGCTCATTGATTCCTCCTTTCATTTCTCTATATAAAAGGAAACCGTCCATTACTGGACGGTTTACATAAAGCAATCTCGAATTAGATGTTTATATCATAATTCATCTTCTTCTTTGATTTGTGATAAAGACAAAACTTCTTCTTCTGGTACTATTACGCCAGACCAGTCGAAATACGTAGTCTTTATATTTGAATTTTGTAATTCATTTTTTATTATATCAAGGCCAGTTATAAAATGACCTTTTATTGGTAGATAATAAACTTCCATATTTGGAAAACGTTTTTGTAATATAAACGCAAACCACAAACAATTACCATCTAATCAATAGCAATCTTCTGGAAAACGTCTATTAATAAATTCTATGACTTCATTAGTAGAGGTCATTGCGCCAGGACTTATCCTTCCGATTATAAGACTTCTTTGACTTGTGCGGGCCATGACCACAGCCAAACCCATTATACTGGGTCTTCTGCGCATCAAAAATCTGCATCGACGTGATAACACCGCACGAAATCTTATTCTTCTTCTTAGCCATGATTATCTCCCTTTCTCTCACTATAATTATTATATAATAAAAAAAACGGGCTGTCAAAAGAAAATTTTGACAACCCGATATACTTTGTCCTCCAACAAGGCTACATCAAAAACTATGAGCGACCTTCGCCGTACCCTCCTGTAATGCCACAATATTCAGCCACGTAGGAGATGAGTCTGAACCACAGGGAGCGACCCCATAGCTTCTCACCCCAGCATAATTGCCAGCTCTACCGCGGGATTGATTACCCGCAACTTTCACCCACTATTCAGAAACATTACATGACATTCCAAAATAGCATATACTGTTAAATAGTTCTTCGCAGATTTGGGCTACTTGTACATTGACCTTGTCTTATTAGGACGTTACCGTCCGCAACTGCGAACTTCCTTGTTGGTATTCCGAGCTTTCTCTTATTCAGCACCACCTGTTAATAAGTGTTCTCGGTTCTTCCCCACTGGGGCGTCTATTGCGGAAGCGACAAGACATTGCTTTTTGTTTGCAAAACATTTGAGCGCCATTCTGTTTTCTGTTGGAGTCATTTAACTCCTTCTGCGGATTGGTTGCCTACCTCCGCAAAGCCTAAACTTGAAGTATCCCACAAGCCTGTATCCGACTCAAGTGACAGAAGCACATGACCGTATAGCCTTACGCATACACATGTTTCACAGAGTTTTTGATATAACCTTGTCAAAGAGCAAATTGAAGGTTTCACGTTCAACCAGTGCCAACACCTACAAAGCACCTGGAGCCGCATATATTTAATGTGCGGAGCGACTTTCCAGCACAGTGCCCGAAGTTTTGCTTGGCGCGCTACCCAAGGTTCGCATGTACTTATTTTACGAGTCTCACATGCGAGGAAAGTCTCGGGGCATGTTCAAGTACACACCCAAACTATTTCACATTTGCGGGAACCACCCGCTATATGGGGAACGCAACCTCCCAAAGCCTTTCTACGTGGCTCAATTCGGTTGGTTTTTGCCTTCTAGGATAACCAACAACCGCAGCTTTCCTCTCGTCTCAGCTACGACCCACGCCTCGTGTCGGTGAGTAGACCCAGTATTTTGTCCCGCATACCAGGGGCAGTATTCCCAGGGCTTGCATCCTGTATCCACTTGCGGTTACGAGCAGGATATTTCTCGTAGGGAATGAAATTCCCTTTTTGAGACTTCTAACATAAGTTTCTCTCGGTTTGCCGAGTTTTTCTTATGAAAGAATGAATCTGGGCACTTGCCGCACGGGATTACCTTATCCATCCCTGAAGTCTCAAAGAGAAAATTTCTTTCTCCTTTAACCTTACAATATATATTATATCAAAAATTTTTTGTTCAGTCAAGAAGTTTTTTTGGCTAAACATAATTTTTTTTGGTAGCTCGTCAGAGATTTGAACTCTGCTCTACGCCTTGAAAGGGCGTAATCCTAACCACTAGACGAACGAGCCGTGGTGGCGGAGACGGGATTCGAACCCGCATTTAACAGGTTATGAGCCTGTTGAGTCACCATTACTCTACTCCGCAATGTCTTTGTATTTAATTTTCAAATTTCTTAACTCTCAATAATATTATTATACCCAAAAATTTTTGTTCTGTCAAAAACTTTTTTTATCTTGGCTAGTTTGCTTGGACTCGAACCAAGACCTGATGGAACCAGAATCCACCGCTCTACCAATTAAGCTACAAACTATAATGGCTTCTCGCCGAGGACTCGAACCTCGAATAACAGGATCAAAACCTGTTGTGTTACCAATTACACCAACGAGAAGTATATTAATTACTACGTTGATACCTTGCAACAGTTTGACTATGACGTTGCATTACTTCATCCCAAGTCATATTACGCCACTTTTTAACTTCTGGTTTATTAATCCATTTTGGTCTTGGGACTCCCGCATAATGTTTAATCACAGGATTTAAACCAGTCTTATCAGTAAAACGAGTACTATTAAATCTAGCAGGCATTTTATGTATATAGCCTTGGCATAAACAATTGCATACGTCTTGTTCTACAAAATTAAATTTAGAATGATTTAATACTTCAATACATTCATCAGCTTTACCGTTGCGGAGCTTCTTGAGATTGTAATATACAACACCAAAATTACAATATAATAAACCATGCATCGTACGATGATGTTCTGGAGTTGAAGAGAAGTAATAATTTTCTAAATCAATATTTCAAATTTCAGTACAATCTTGTTCTACTACAAGGTCAAAATCCAATAGTAGTGCAGTATTATAAGGAAGTAGGTGGCACATTGCTATGCGGAGCATCGCCATATATGTAAAACCACTTTCCATATTGGGAGTCCCCGGCTTGAAATATGTTTGGTCACTTACATTGTGACAGATAATCATATCTGGTAATTCTACTCCCATATCATCATCTTCAATAAAAAAGTGAACTTCATCAACAGCACTATTAGCTATAAGAGATTTAGCAGACAATATCATATCTTTATATATGTTGCGGGTGCCTGTATATGCGGCGACTCTTTTCATAATTATTCAACCTCCGCATACTGTTCTACTAGCGCATTATGTCTTTCCATAACTTTATCCCAACTCATTTCACGCCATTTAGAAACAACGCCTTTATTTACCCAATTCTTATAAGCAGTATTAGGAAATGAAATAATGGGTGGTGCATACCTATTTTGCGTAGTGAAACGAGTTGTATTAAACTTAGAAGACATTTCGTGTATATAGCCTTGACACAGATAATTGCATACATCTTGATGTTTACACGGGAAAAATGCATGATTTAAGACTTCTATACATTCGTCTGCTTTACCTTCCCGCAACTTAGCAAGATTAAAATATACGACACTAAAATCACAGTATAAAGCATTATAAGTGCTACGACGTATAATCGGAACACTAGAGAAATAGTAATCTTCTAAATCAATATCTCAAATTTCTGTGCAATCTTCTTGCGGGATAGCATTATAAGTTAATGCTAATACACTATCTTCTGATAGTTCATGGCATAAAGCCATATACATCATTTGCATATAATCGTCATCATCTAACATATTTGGAGTTTCAGGTTGAAAATATGTTTGATTACTGACATTATGAAAAACGATAATATCGGGTGTTTCCTCCCCAATATCATCATCTTCAATAAATATATGCACTGTATCAACGGCACTGTTGGCAATTAAAGCCTTGGTAGATGTTAATACGTCTCCATATATACTACGAGTGCCACAATAAGCTGCGATTCTATCCATATATTATCCTTTGCGTTTATTACGTCCCGCATAAGTATCAGTTAAAGCGTGACAATTTGGACATAAATATTGTAAATTATTTAAGGAATGATTTTTATTATCTCCATCTATATGATGAATTTGTAAAGCTATTTGTCCTCCTTGCCAATGACCATCACATCCGCAATTTTGACATTTATATTCAAGAAGATGATGACGCTCTACATATCCTCGTATAACTTTTTGAGTAACAGGACTATTTGGAATAAAAATATCCTCAATATTATACTTTTCAGCAGAAGGTATACGACTATCATCTTTCATAGTCTTACCTTTATTCCACTGTTGTCCAGTAAAATGGGATACATCTAAATCTAATAAAATAATCATATCTTTAACAGCTCTAATACCAGAGCCACCATTTGGATTATATCCAATTTTTTCAGCTAAAGCTCTATATGAATAACATTCATTAGCTAAAAGTTGTAATTCATTTTTTGTATATGCTTCCCATTTTTTCATATAAAATCAACTCCTTATCTATATTATATCAAAATAAAAATAAGGAGTCAACTTAAATCTGCCCAAAATGGCAGAGTATTTTTTTGGTACGGGTGGTCGGATTCGAACCGACATGCGTGTTTCAGCGCTGGTTTTTGAGACCAGAGTGTATTCCGTTCCACCACACCCGCTTATATATATATATGGTAGGGGAGACAGGATTCGAACCTGTGCCTCTCGGTTATAAGCCAAGTGCCCGTACCTAATGTGCTACTCCCCCATGTGGCGGGATACACGAGACTTGAACTCGCGACCTCTGGCTTGACAGGCCAGCGCTCTAACCAGCTGAGCTAGTACCCCATAATAACCCTAGTGCCCGCAAGCCTAGGGGTTTCATAGTGGTCTTGCTGCCGCAAGTGTTATTCCACTATGACCAATACCTATTCATTGTCGTCGTCATGAATAACAAACGACTGGTATTTATAAAGTTCATCGTAATGCCAAGAAGGAATATGCCAATTAATTCCTTCAAGGAAAGCTTTCAACTCTTTACGATCATAAAAAGTCTTGATGTGGTTCCCTTCCGGGTCAAACACTTTGTAAGCAATTCTAGCCACATCAAAACCTTTCTTTCTCAACCTTATATATATATTATATATTAAAAATTGAGTTTTGTCTATAAGAATTATTAATTAGGCAAGTCGGTGCAGAAGTAAATGCCTTCATGATTTTCAAAAACATTTGCAGCAATATCTTGGTAAAGTGTAGAACAAAGACCATTAATATCACTTAAATCATCATTCCAATATTGTACTACTTCATTTTCAAAAACAACATAGCTAATCGGATTCGTATATATACCTTCCGCAGTTGCAGTATAACTGAACGCTTCATTGCCTTCAAATGCTGTACGAAAAAGTTGAATTTTAGAAGCAGACTCTTTATTTGCGGGGACTACAGTGACAGTAACTGTCACGTTACCAAAAGTACGCTCAACAGGTAAAAGTTGAGCTAAAGCATCTGCCTTAGCTAAATTATCTACATATAGCTTAATATCATTATCATCTTCATTGAAAACGACTTTTACCTCTGGGTCCTTTGCAAAAAGAGCTTCAATCTCTCGATAAAAATTAACTCACGGAGAAGATAGACCTAACTTGCTCATTTAAACCTCTTTCTGTAATAGTGGTGCCATTGGAGGGATTCGAACCCCCAACCACCCGCTTACAAGGCGGACGCGCTACCGTTGCGCCACAATGGCACATAAAAAAAATCCTCCACAGAGACTATAGTTCGTACTAGGTACTTATCCTATAATCTCAGTGGAAAATACTGGTTTTTATTTTATAGTCTAGTCCAGCCCCTGGACTTGGTGGTGCTAGGCGTCCCTGCTTCAACCCACCAGGTGTGCGAGACACGTGCTCAACCTACGCACTTAGTGACCGACATTACTCGTTAGCCGCACGCATCCAATATACTTCCTCAGCTTTAAACCAGCTCAGCCACGCATCCTCCACAGAGAAAGGGTGGGCTACGACCCCACGTCCTCTTACAAGGTTTGGAAGTATGCTTTGTTCTGTTCGGAGAGCACAAAGCTAAGCTCATACAGGATAGAGGAAACTATCCTTTTTTAACTTACATATATATTATATACTAAAATTTTTGTTTTGTCCACAAATTTTTATAGTTTAACTATAAATTACATTATCTGCCCACTCAAAAATACTATAATCTCCATCCTTGACGCCATACTTATTAAGTTCTTCAATAATCCTGTCTCAAGACCCCGGTTGATAACCTATCATACGGGTCATGTTTACGAACTTGGCAAATAGTTCTGATAAATTAGTATCTTCATCAACAGTATATAAAATATCTAAGCCTTCATTGTTATTATAATACATCATAAAATCAATCATAATATACCCTTCTATTTTTACCTACATATATAGTATATCATAAAAAATTTATTTTGTCTACTTGGCTTCAACTTCTTTATCTTTACTAGCCACTCTTGTTCCAATCGCTCCAAGAGTCAAAATAACATGATAGAGAGTATATTCATCAACAAACACCATTGGCGCATAAATATTTTCAGTCACGATGAATAATATAACGCCAAGTCCTGCACAAATGACAGTTAAAAGATTACCGCGGCGCTTGTACTGATGTTCGTCATTCTTCCTCTGACGGAATCTAATAAGCATCATAATACTAACAAACATAAGAATTAGATTTAATAGTGCCCAGTGGTCTGCGGCATTAGGTCCTGTAGAATACAGAGGCACACCATCATCGACAATTTCCTCTGCATAGGCTTGCGGGATAAGACTACGAATCATACCAGCAGCTTGCGGCGTATCATTATCTATAATTTCAGTTTCAATATTATTTTTTGATACTTCTTTTGCAACGATTAAGTCCATATAAGGTAGGTGCGTTGGTTTAACTGGATAGCTTAATAGCTCTCCCATAACCGACTCTTCTGGCTTTACAGGAACATTAGCATACTCCGCATAATCATACGGTTTATATAAAGGAATCCATAAGTAATTATAAATCATCTTAATTTGTGCAAATTGCCATACATAAGATTTATTACTATCAAAAGATACAGTATGTGTATCTCCGCAATTCCAATCTTGGATGTGTTCACCATCACAAGCAAGATAAGACCATGAATTACTCCATACGCCTAATTGATGTGCATTATCTGTATTATAAAAGAATAAACATAAAGTTTCTACAGGAACTTTAGTAAGTGGAGCAATACCAGTAAAAGTTATAATATCATTACTATTAATATAAAAATCTGTACTATAAGAAACATTTGTGCCCACAAAATTATGTTCTAGATGTACTGGAATAGAATGTTCTGATTGAGTTTGCCCCGGAGTAATAGTATAAGTATCATTAATATTAACTGCGGGCGTATTTTGATTTTGCTCTACAGAACTAATAGCAATTTCATTAGTAACTCCTACACTTTCATTGTAAGTAGTTACTGAAGTATTATATCTTTCAACTTGATTATTATAATTTGTGACTGCCGCATTATATTGTTCAATATTATCATATCGAGGATCAGCTATAATACGGTCTTCAAATGCTTTATCTTTTTCATATTGAGCATAATCACTATTATATTGCTCTTGGTCTGTGGCATACTGCTGCTCTACTTGTTGATTATGTAAATCAATTTTTTCAATTTCATTTTGATAATTCTTATCTATTTGTTGATTATAAATATCAACTTGATTATTATATTCAGTAATTAATTGATTAGCTTCCTCCACAGATAAATTTTCTATATTAGGTTTTTCTGGAACTGATATTTCATCTGCATAGCAAAAACCAACACAATAAAAACTAAATAAAACACAACTTGCCAATAATATTAATATTTTTCTCATTTAACACCACCTTACAAAATAATCTAATTCCTTTATATATAATTATTATACTATAAATTTTATGTGTTAACGGCCAAATTACAAAATTGATTAATTTTTAAGGCTAATTGTGTTTTTGTAAATGAAAATTCTAAAATTAAAGTATATAAAAAACCTTTACAAAATACATTTGTAAAGGCTAAAATATTATATGGTGGCGGCTCTGGGTAACGCTCCCAACCAGGACTAAGCCATTGGTTTTACAGACCAACCCGCGTCTTTAACGGAATACGCCGCCATTGGTCTACCTGGACGGATTCGAACCGCCGACAGCTTGCTCCCAAGGCAAGTGCGCTACCAAACTGCGCTACAGGTAGGTGGTGGAGATGCGGAGAATCGAACTCCGGTCCAGATAACAATTCTCATAACGTCTACGAATATAGTTTGTATTTCAAATTCAATTTTGTATATTCTACAAACAAACTATACAAAATCTATTTGTATAAATCTTAATTTTATATTCTACAAAATAATATAAAATGTAGCTCTTTACTCGAAAAAGATTATAAAACCCAAGAGCAAGATTAAATAATCAAACGGCTAAGCCGCTAATGCGTATTCAAATTCGCCAATTAAAGTTTAAAATTACCTGATTTACGTGCGGCAGCACGATTCGCAATTACTACAATTGTTATATGTCGAAACCAGTCATCCCCGGTTTAATATTCTGGTGCGCCCGCAGGGGATCGAACCCTGGACCCACAGATTAAAAGTCTGCAACTCTACCAGCTGAGTTACGAGCGCATGGCTCGGGTACGTGGATTCGAACCACGATAGTTAGATTAACAGTCTAAAGTCCTGCCATTAGACGATACCCGATTATCACTATATAAATATTATATATCAAAAAATGAATTTTGTCTATAAGAATTATTAAGCATAGAACTCGCAGGCTTTTAGAAACCTATCCGCATATTGTGCCTTAGTCCCGCCCTTACCAGTAGCGAGTTCATCCGCCAAATTCTGTACCTCACAAATAAGACTGTTACGCAATTCATATTCTCTTGCGCTCTCATGTTCCCATTCCTTTGCTTCATTTTCCCAAAATTTCACTGTTCTAGTACTGTACTGTTCACTTAAAAATTCTATCATCTCTTCAATATCAACTCTATCCATTCCAAGAGAACAGAGAAAATCTACAGCCGTGCGGCTGTCGTAAATAAAAGTATTATTAACAATAATCATAACTTTCCTCCTATATATTATATTATATAATAAAAAGAAAGTTTTGTCTATAAATAAAATAAGCGCGGCATCCGTCGTCAGACAGACACCGCGCCTAAAAACTGTTTAAGTTTTAACTAAACAAGAAACTTCTTGACAAAATCATCTAGAGTCTTATCAAAATCATCATCAAGAAGAGTAGAGAAGAAATCATCTAAAGATGTCTTTTCAACTTTCTCTTGCTTCTTCTGCTCTTTAGGTTGTGGATTTAAATTATCCTGAATCCTCTTGTTGAGAATTTCATTATCAATTTTTAGAGATTGATTTTCCTCTTTTGCTACCTTTAGCTCTTGCTGAAGTTGCTTGATAATTTCATCATAGTTTTTATTCTTAGAATCTGCCTTTTTCTTTTCAGTAAACATCTTCTTTTTCTTAGCATTATTAATTGCGGCGGTCTGCTTCTGCATATCCTTGACAACATCATAACACAACTTACTTAGTAAATCATCTTCCCTTGTACCAGTATAATGTTTATCAATATTAATACCGTCACTATCATTATATCGGAAACCAATTTCCTTCTGACCCTTTTCGTCAGTTACCATAGAATAATTAATTGTCATACCTTGAGCATTACTCATTTTATCTCCTTAGTAGTTCGTATATACGTCTATTGTACCACTGTCACATCCATCATCATACACCTTCCCCTCACCAAAGGGTGTATCAACAACTGTGCCTTTACTATGGTCACTTGATGCAACAACTACATATCCATCACTATCATAAATTAAATCATCATCACCAACATGTCTACCAGGAATATTTAAACCATTACCCGGTAATACATTTTGACTATACCATGTATACCGCGTACCACCATCATATATAACACCTTGACTCTTAAATGATGATGGGTCACCATTATAAGATGAACCTCCACCATTATAAGATTCATTACTATAACTTGATTGATAATATGATGCTTGTTGTGCGGCCCAAGCTGCTTCAGCTTCTTCTTTAGCAGCTTGAATTTCCTCAACTATAGCTTCAAATGATTTAATCGCTTCTTTTTGTTCTGCCACACTTGACGCATTTAGAATTCGATTTTCTAAATCAGTCATTTCTTTTTCTTGTTCTTCAGTGACGTAATCACCATATTCTTCTTTTATACTTGCTGTGCGGCCGTCATAATCTTGCTTATTCATTGTATACGCCGTATACCATGTTTCTAGGTTTTCAAACCCTTCTAGGTCTATATTGCGCTCGCCTATATCTTCCATAGTTAGTTCAGCAGGATACTTTATATCTGTTTCAGTTATAAGTATACAAAACATAGCACTACAAACGGTTACAATTAAAACTGCTATAAGTATTCCTAAAACTTTTTTCATGTATTATGCCTCATTTTCTATCTTATATATTCCAGTTTTATTTCAGTTTTTTTAATACTTAATTATTCAATTTTGCCCCGCTTAACATATACCCCATCATCATATAAAAGTTCTGCAAGCTCAATAATAGTTTCACACTTATGGCAAGTATCTTCATAAGCACATTTTCTACCGCAATTCATTTTACGTTCAATAAATAGAGGCATCTCCTGCCGCACAGGATAAAAAATAGCTAGGTCTTTATTAATCTCCCGCAAATCATTGTACCAATCATGTTTAATAAACCATGATTTATATAGTACATTAAAGACACTCCAATTATAAGCATCTGATTCATTATCATAATGACAATCAAACTCTGCCACATCTATATATTCATCTAATGCTTCAAAATGACGCGGAGTAAAGATAGGACTATGTATATCAACATCCGCACGTGGGGTGGTTGCGGGGATACGATTAAGAATTAACCTAATTTGCACGTTATCTTTCTTACATCTCTTGGATACATCGTCTAGACGATAACATAAATCATCGGCAATATATACATCTGTTACACCAATCTTAATAAGTTCATCCAAAAGAGTAAAAGTAGATACAGGAATAGTATTATCAAAAAAGAATTTTATTTCCTTTTCCTTTAACTTTTCTGCATAATATGCTTGATATATACTTAATTTTACATAAATATTATCATGTATTTTATTTAAAGTTACAAGATGATTAATAGGAATATCTGTATCTGTAATAGAAATATTAATTCTTTTGTGCGAATACTCTTCCACAAAAGAAATAAGTTTATCAAACAGCATTTGACTTTCTTCCTTTTTGTCTGCTGCTTGATTTAATTTATCAGTCTTTGTGTATTTATAAGGGTCATAATTAATATTCCATTCATCAATTACATCTTCATATTTACAATGTAATTGAAAAGGGGTAGCTAACTTCAAGATAAGTCCTTTCTAATGACATTCAAAAGCATTATCAATTTTGTCTTTGAGATATTGCGGCAGCCTTGTATAATCAATGTCACGAGCTGCCAACTGGTCATCAATAACAGTACTAGAAATAAAATAACCATAATTGGCACGAATGTACTCAATC
>Ga0310690_10003982_pt1 | contig 21529 bp, 20 predicted proteins | sample AusTroGonzalo_MG_2_FD_207661 | JGI IMG/M metagenome (GOLD analysis project Ga0310690, IMG submission 207661) | Bovine rumen microbial communities from tropical cattle in Woodstock, Queensland, Australia - Gonzalo_04 (v2) (version 2) | ecosystem: Host-associated > Mammals > Digestive system >... | reverse complement strand
TTATTGCCGCGGGGTCCCACCTCTTCCCATTCCGAACAGAGAAGTTAAGCCCGCCTGCGCCGATGGTACTGCAATGCAATGCGGGAGAGTAGGAAGCCGCCGTCTTTTTTCAAGGTGAGGCCCTGAGTCAGCAATGATTCAGGGCTTTTTTGTATGCTATATTACGTTAATCTTCCATAAACATGCTTTCATTTCATTGAATTATTGTATATTTGCGCTATGGATTGGCTCAAGTATCTCTTTGTATGGCTAAGCAGGTTCAACCACAGTCGTGGTTTTGGTATCCAGTCACCTTCGGACTACTGGTTTGTTCGCTATGTGATAAACGAGCACTGGCCTTATTATCAGTATGAGGAATTGGGGAGAAAAGATGACTGGCTGACGAGGAAACTTGGTCGTCTCTATTTTCGTTTAACTAATTGGCGACAGCCGACTGTTATTGAGAGCGATGGTTATCGGGATTATATGCAGGCAGGGTGTAAACAGGCTGTGTTTGGCAAATCATCGGAGATGGTAAGGATGACGCTGGATGGTGATTATCGACATCATCTCTCTTCTATATATAATAAGGTGATGGATGATTCGATACTAATCGTAGAGGGAATATCTCGTGATACTGACTTCTGGCAGGAATTGAGAGAAGATGAAAGGGTGCGAGTTACTTTCGATCTATATTATTGTGGTATCGTATTGTTTGATAAAAAGAGACATAAGCAAAACTATATTATTAACTTCTAACCGACAAGCGTAAATGAAGATAACGAAAGTTTATACCCGGACGGGTGATAAGGGAGAGACCAGTCTTGTGGGGGGCGTGAGAATCAAAAAGAGTGACATTCGTTTGGAAGCCTATGGGACTGTTGATGAATTGAGTGCTCAGTTGGGTATGCTCGTGGCGATGATGGAGGAAGGAGAAGAACGGCAATTCATCATTCGAGTTCAGAACAACCTTTTCAACGTATGTACCCATCTGGCCACAGACCAGAGCCAAACCCCTCTTTACCCTTCGGCTCATCTGGCAGAGGGCGAGATTCCGCAGATGGAAGAACGTATTGACAAACTGATGAAAATGCTACCAGAGCGGCAGGGGTTCGTATTGCCAGGAGGAACACCTACAGCTTCGCAGGCGCATATCTGTCGAACGGTTTGCCGACGGGCAGAACGACGTATCGCAGCCTTGGCGGAGGTAGCTCAGATTGGAGCGGAGATGCAGCAGTATGTGAATAGATTAAGTGACTATCTCTTTGTCTTGGCAAAAATAATAAATTTTAACGCGGGTGTGAGTGAAATTGTCTGGCAAAATGTTTGTAGATAGGAAATAAATGATTACTTTTGCGCCCAAATTAAAAAACGAATATAACCAAAGACTAAGAATATGTATTGGACACTGGAATTAGCATCAAAATTGGAAGACGCGCCCTGGCCTGCTACCAAGGACGAGTTAATCGACTATGCAATACGTTCTGGTGCACCTCTGGAGGTGCTTGAGAACCTGCAAGAAATAGAGGATGAGGGTGATGTGTATGAGAGTATTGAAGACATCTGGCCTGATTATCCTACCAAGGAAGATTTTCTCTTCAACGAGGATGAATATTAGCGTGTCTAATTAACTTTAGACATTTGAATACCAACGAGATAAAAGGTTATGATCCTTTTGTTTCGTTGGTATTTTTGATTTTAAAGCGGAAGGTGATACTGACGAGTCCGAAATACTGTGTTAATAGGACTTAATGATTTTAAATTTTGTCGAAGAATTGGTATCTATAATCTGCCAACTGTAAATTTCTGTCTATTTTTCTTTTCTGTTATGGATAAATGCAGTATTTTTGCAGACAAATTCAAATGGAAATACATGATGAGTATGAAGATAAAAACAGTATTAATGACGGGTCTTATGGTTTTGGGGCCTGTAAACCTGAGTGCACAAAAGCAATGGACACTGCAGGATTGCATTGACTATGCAATGGATAACAACATTACGCTCCAGAAGTCGAAGTTGCAGAAACAGTCGGCTACTGAAGACTTGAAGGGTGCTAAGGCAGCATTGTTGCCGACACTAAGTGCATCGACCAATCAGAGTTTGGGCTATCAGCCTTGGAAGGATGCTGGTATTGCCACGGTGACAAATGGAACAGTGAATACAAAGATTGATAAGACTTCTTACAACGGCAGTTACTCGCTGAGTGGACAATGGACGGTGTGGAACGGAAACCGTAATATCAACACTGTCAAACTTGATAAGTTGGCGGAAGAGGAGGCTGAACTTTCCACACAGGAAACAGCCAACAGTATTCAGGAGCGCATAGCCCAACTTTATGCCCAGATTTTATATCTGGCTGAGAATGTGACGGTAAATGAGCAGATGTTGGAAACAAGTAAACGGAATGAAGAGCGGGGACAAGAGATGGTCAGCGTGGGCAAGATGTCGAAAGCTGATCTGGCTCAGTTATCAGCTCAGCGTGCCAACGACGAGTATAATATCGTGGAAGCAAAAAGTCAGTTGATGAACTATAAACTTCAGTTGAAACAGTTGTTGGAGATAACTGATGAGGAGCAGTTCGATGTGGCTATTCCAGAGATTAAGGACGAGCGGATCTTGGCAGAGATCCCTTCCTTGCAGTCTGTCTATGAACAGGCCTTAATGTGCCGTCCAGAGATTGAGCGTTCACAACTGGCTATCAAGAGCAGCGACTTGAACGTTTCTCTGGCTAAGGCAGGATGGATGCCCAGTGTTAACCTGACAGGTGGTGTGACCACTTCCACTAACTCTCTGGCATCCAATGGTTGGGGTACGCAGATGAAGACCAATACCAATGCTTCCCTTGGCCTCGGAGTGAGTGTGCCTATTTACGATGGGCGTTCTACAAAAACAGCTGTGAACAAGGCGAAAATCCAGCAACTTCAGGCACAACTTGACCTTCTGGACCAGCAGAAGACCCTCTATAGTGATATCCAACAATATTGGTTGAATGCCCTAACGAACCAGCAGAAGTACAAGGCAGCCGCCAGTAGTGTAGAGAGTGCGCAGCAGAGTTACGACCTACTTTCCGAACAGTTCCGTCTTGGACTGAAGAATATCGTGGAACTGATGACGGGCAAGGATAATCTGCTCTCAGCCCAACAGAACCAGTTACAGTCGAAGTACCTGACGCTCTACAATCAACAGATGCTTCGTTTCTATCAGGGAGGGGAAATAAAATAAAGGTTAAAAGGTAAAAAAGTAAAAGATATGAAGAAAATCAGTAAGAAAGGTTGGATTGGCATCGGTATAGTCGCCGTGCTGATCATTGCATGGTTCCTCATGAGAGGTGGAAAGAAAGAAGAGAAGGTGTCGTTTGATACAGCCAAGGTGGAGAATACCAATATCCAGACAAGTATCACGGCTACAGGAACCATTGAACCGGTGACAAGTGTCACGGTGGGTACTCAGGTGTCTGGTATCGTGTCAAAACTCTATGTTGATTATAATTCCGTCGTGAAGAAAGGTCAGGTCATAGCGGAACTCGACCGGACGAACCTTATTAGTGAACTGAACACGGCCAAGGCAAACCTATCAAGTGCACAAAGCACGGCGGCCTATGAATTGTCAAATTATAACAGGTATAAGACACTGTACGACAAGGGACTTGTCAGTGCCGATGAATACGAGAACGCACTTCTTTCCTATCAGAAGGCCAAGGAACAGGTGAATACCTCGCGTGAAAGTGTGCAGAAGGCACAGACGAATCTCGGCTATGCCACAATTACTTCACCTATTGACGGCGTGATTCTCTCAAAGTCTGTGGAGGAAGGTCAGACGGTGGCTGCTTCGTTCAATACACCTGAGCTCTTTGTGATCGCGCAGGATCTGACGAATATGCGTGTGATTGCTGATATTGACGAGGCGGATATCGGTGGTGTGAAAGAGGGACAGCGTGTCACCTTTACCGTGGATGCTTTCCCCGACGATTCCTTTGAAGGTGCTGTGACACAGGTGCGCCAGCAGGCTACAACGGAGAGTAATGTGGTGACATACGAGGTTGTGATTTCGGCCCCCAACAAAGACCTGAAACTGAAGCCTGGTTTAACAGCCAATGTGACCATCTTTACGTTGGAGAAAAATAATGTGCTGGCTGTTCCTGCTAAAGCCCTGCGGTTCCAGCCCAATGAGGCTTTCCTGAAGAAAGGCGAGGCTATCGATGATTGTGAGGGCGACCACAAAGTATGGACGAAGGAGGGTAATACCTTCAAGGCCCATAAGGTGGAAATTGGTACAACAAACGGTGTGATGACAGAAATCACAGGTGGTATTCAGGCTGGTACTGAGGTTCTAACAGACTTTAATATCTCTGGTGGTGAGAACACGGAGATGGGACAGCAGGGCGGCAACCCCTTCATGCCACGTCCGAGAAACAACAATAATAATAGGAGCGGCCAGGGTGGAAACGCTGCTCCCCCAAGACAATAATGACTATGGCTGAAGATAATAGAAAAGTCGTCATCGAACTGCAGAATGTGAAGCGCTACTTCCAGGTGGGCTCTGAGACGGTGAAAGCCCTGCGGGGTGTTTCGTTCAAGATCTACGAGGGCGAGTTCGTCACCATCCAGGGTACCTCTGGCTCCGGCAAATCCACGCTGCTGAACCAACTGGGTTGCCTCGACACGCCCACAAGCGGAGAGTACTTCCTCGACGGCATCAGTGTGCGCACGATGTCGAAGACCAAGCGGGCCCGTCTGCGTAACCGTAAGATTGGTTTTGTGTTCCAGAGTTATAACCTGCTACCTAAGACCACAGCCTTGGAGAATGTGGAACTGCCACTGATGTACAATTCTGAGATTTCGGCATCGGAACGTCGTGAGAAGGCTATTAAAGCTCTGCAGGCGGTAGGTCTGGGTGACCGTATGTATCACAAGTCGAACCAGATGTCGGGTGGTCAGATGCAGCGCGTGGCCATAGCCCGCGCATTGGTGAATGACCCCGCTGTGTTGCTTGCCGATGAGGCAACGGGTAACCTCGACACTCGTACCTCGTTTGAGATGCTCGTGCTGTTCCAGGAACTCTACAAGCAGGGTAACACCATTATCTTCGTGACTCACAACCCCGAGATTGCAGAATATGCCAGCCGTAATATCAATCTGCGCGACGGCAAGATCCGTGAGGATACCATCAATACGAATATCAAGTCGGCAGCCGAGGCTCTTGCCCAGTTGCCTGCACCACAGGATGATTGATTTCTCATGTTTATAGTTTAGAGTTTATATATGAATATACTGAATCTATTTAAGGTGAGTCTGAAGGCGGTGGCAAGCAATAAGATGCGCTCCTTCCTTTCGATGCTGGGTATCATCATCGGTGTGGCAGCCGTGATTATCATGATGAGCATCGGACAGGGCTCCAAGGAGAGTATCCGTGCCGAACTCTCTACGATGGGTACCAACCTGCTTACGATCCGTCCGGGGGCCGACATGCGTGGTGGCGTACGTCAGGATCCCTCATCGATGCAGACGCTGAAGATGACCGACTACGAGCGTATCGTACGCGAGAAACGGTTCGTTACGAAGGTATCCCCCGAGGTGACTGCCAGTGGACAGGCCATTTATGGTAATAATAATACCAATGCCTCGATGTACGGTGAGTCGATAGACTATCTCGACATCCGCCAATGGACCATTGAGGAAGGTGAGTGCTTCACCGAGGAAGATATCAAGAAGGCCGCTAAGGTATGTGTCGTGGGAGCCACCATCGTGAAAGAACTCTTTGGCGAACATACTGATCCCATAGGTAAGACTATCCGCTTTAAGTCGATCCCCATGCGTATCGTGGGTGTGCTGAAGTCGAAAGGTTATAACTCATGGGGTATGGACCAGGACAACGTGATCATTGCACCTTATACAACGGTCATGAAGCGTATCGCTGCCCAGACCTATTTCTCCAGTATTGTCTGCTCGGCTGTCACCGAGGAACTTTCCGATGCCGCCATTGAGGAGTTGACACAGATCCTGCGCGACAACCATAAATTGAAAGAGGACGCTGACGATGATTTCACCATACGTTCTCAGGCGGAGATGATGGAGACAATGTCAAGTACGATGGACACCGTGACAATCATTCTTGTGGTGGCTGCTGCTTTCTCGCTTTTGGTGGCTGGTATAGGTATTATGAATATCATGCTGGTGTCGGTGACGGAGCGCACTAAGGAGATCGGTCTCCGTATGGCTGTGGGTGCCACAGGGCCCGTTATATCTCTCCAGTTCCTCATTGAGTCGGTATTGATATCCGTCACGGGTGGACTGATAGGTGTCCTCGTGGGGGTCGGAGCCAGTGCCTTCGTGTCATCGTTTGGTATGCCGTCGAGCGTTCCTGCCTGGTCTATTTACGTGTCATTCCTTGTCTGTGTGTTTATCGGTGTGCTTTTCGGCTATATCCCTGCTCAGAAGGCTGCTAATATGGACCCGATAGAAGCTATAAGGCATGAGTAAGATTTTTGATATCAATAAACACCTGGCTGGCGCGTGCCACATGGCCCTTTGGGCTTTCCTTTTCCTGTCGCCTCTTACTTATTGGAGAGGCACAGGAATTACGTTAGTACAGTATCTGATGTATTGCGTTGAGCCATTGTTCCTAATGATAGTATTCTATCTGAACTATATGTATTTGGCTCCAAAGTTCTTTGTGCCTGGAAAGCATCGTTACGACATTCTGATAAATCTTGTGCTTGTAATCACGTTGGGTATTATACTCCACTATTGGAAGGATTTTACAAACGTTGTATATCCAACACCCCAACGACATACCGATGTGCTCGATGACTTCACACGCACATTGCGTGATAGCCTTAATCTGGCCATCTTTGCAGCAGGATCAACAGCACTGGCTCTGGCACGTCGCTGGGTAACGGCCGATCAGAAACTGAAGGAGTCTGAAGCTGCTCGTGCCAAGGCAGAATTGTCTAACCTGCGCTCGCAGATCAATCCTCATTTCCTGTTGAATACACTGAACAATATCTATGCACTGACGGCCATTGACCAGATGCGTGCTCAGGATGCTATCCTCCAACTGTCGAAACTCCTGCGCCATATTCTCTATAATAACCAGGATGAGGAGATTGATCTTCAAGACGAGGTAGAGTTCTTGGAGAACTATGTCAACCTGATGAAGATACGTTTCAACGAGAATGTGGAGGTCACCTTTGACTATGAGCCACCGGCTACCCCTGTTAGAATCATGCCGCTCATTGGAGTCAGTCTTATAGAAAACGCCTTTAAACACGGTATTTCCCCTACAGAGCCCAGTTTTATCCACATCAGAATAGCGGGGGAGGACTCTCGTGTGATCTATGATATTGAGAATTCTAATCATCCCAAGACGGAGAATGACCATAGCGGTCACGGTATTGGTCTCCAGCAGGTACAGCACCGTCTTGATCTCTCTTATCCCGACCGCTATGAGTGGACTCACGGGGTTTCTGACGATGGAAAAGTATATAAATCAACAATTAAGCTAAACATATGATTATCAGTTGTGCAATTATCGATGATGAGCCTCTGGCAGCAGGACTGCTGGAGAGTTATGTAAAGAAGACGCCTTATTTGAGTCACAGAGGAACATATAACAGTGCTGTTCAGGCCATGAAGGACCTGCGGGAGAACCCAGTTCAACTGCTTTTTCTGGATATCCAGATGCCTGAGCTCAGTGGTATCGAGTTCGCGAAGATCCTGCCGAAGGAGTCGAAGATTATCTTTACGACGGCCTTCTCTCAGTATGCCGTGGAAGGATACAAGGTCAATGCGCTTGATTACTTGTTGAAACCCATCTCCTACGACGATTTCCTGAAATCAACCGACAAGGCTCTGGAGTGGTTTTCCATTTCCATGAAGCAGGAGGTTTATCAGCGCGACCGTTTCATGTTAGTCAAGAGCGACTACAAACTGCAGCGTGTAGCCCTGGATGACATCCTCTATATCGAGGGTCTGAAAGACTATGTCCGGTTCTATCTGAAGAATGGTGAGAAACTGATGTCGCTGATGAGCATGAAGAAACTTGAGGAATACCTCCCTAAGCCCGAGTTCCAGCGCACCCACCGTTCTTACATCGTTCATATGAGCGAAGTACCGCTCATTGATCGTTTCCGTATTGTCTTCGACGACGTGTATATCCCGATCTCTGAGAACTATAAGGAGGAGGTGCAGCAGTACTTTGACCAGCATACACTGGTATGAGATTGCAAACTGCGTTTTGCAAAGGTAAAAAGGTGAAAGGGCGAAAACGTAAAAAAGTGATAAAAAAGTGCTTCATTAGTAACTTTTACCTTTTTACTTTTTTACCTTTTTACTTTTTTTACTAACTTTGCGGTCAGTTTATTAAGTTATTCATTCTAAATAATATTACAGTTATGGTAAACTACAAGGATTTAGGTCTCGTGAATACCCGCGAGATGTTCAAGAGAGCAGTAGCAGGCGGCTATGCCATCCCCGCTTTCAACTTCAACACCATGGAGCAGATGCAGGCCATCGTTCAGGCTGCTGTTGAGACCAAGTCACCCGTCATCATGCAGGTGTCTAAGGGCGCTCGTAACTATGCTAACGCTACGATTCTCCGCTATATGGCCGAGGGTGCTGTGGCTTATGCCAAGGAGTTGGGTTGCGCTCATCCTGAGATCGTGCTGCACCTCGACCATGGTGACAGTTTCGAGCTCTGTAAGGACTGTATCGACATGGGCTTCTCTTCTGTGATGATCGACGGTTCACACCTCCCCTATGAGGAGAACGTTGCTCTGGCGAAGAAGGTTGTCGAGTATGCTCATCAGTTCGACGTGACCGTCGAGGCTGAACTCGGTGTGCTCGCAGGTGTTGAGGACGAGGTCAGCGCTGCTGAGTCTCATTACACCAAGCCCGAGGAGGTAATCGACTTCGCTACCCGCACAGGTTGCGACTCTCTGGCTATCTCTATCGGTACCTCTCACGGTGCCCACAAGTTCACTCCTGCCCAGTGCACACTCGTCAACGGTGTTCTCGTGCCGCCCCCATTGGCATTCGACATCCTCGCCGAGATCGAGAAGAAACTTCCCGGATTCCCCATCGTGCTCCACGGTTCATCTTCTGTTCCTATGGATGAGGTGAATACCATCAACAAGTTCGGTGGCAAGCTCGAGGCCGCTATCGGTATCCCCGAGGAGCAGCTTCGCAAGGCTTCTAAGAGTGCTGTCTGCAAGATTAACATCGACTCCGACTCTCGTCTGGCTATGACCGCTGCTATTCGTCAGCATCTGGCAGAGCATCCTGGAGACTTCGATCCTCGTCAGTATCTGAAGCCCGCTCGTGAGAACATGAAGAAGATGTACATCCACAAGATCGTGAATGTGCTCGGTTCTGACGGTAAGCTCGCTCAGCAGTAAAAAGAGAAAAACTGCTTTTGCAGGTTTCAAAATCAAGGGAAACAGGCCTGATGAGGGGTTCTGTTTCCCTTTTTTTGTTACTTTTCCCTTTTTTAATTGTATAATTAAAAAAAAGTGCGTATATTTGCAGCACGAACTGATTAATCATTCTTACCAATGCGCATACTCCAGTGTCTGCTATGTGTTATGTTGTTGACTTTCGCAACGGATCTCTACGGTAATGAGGCCGAAGAGATCAAAAAGAACTTGCCACAACTTAAGGGGGAAGAAAAGTTGGAGGCTCTCAGCCGGTTGCTTGAGATGAGTATGGATGAAGGTGATTATAAGCTGCAGATACAATGTTTGTATAATCATCTGAATGAGGCGCGTCGGCAAAGGAATGTGGAACATGAGAGTGCTGATCTTATGACAAGAGCAACGCTATTCTATAATTATGACCAGAATGACTCCCTTTTTCGATATGTGCGTGGGGATTTGGACTATCTGGCCAAACAGGAACAGTGGATGCGCTTTTACCGTTTGTGGTATCTTCTTGCTAATACATATGTTTATTCCGATTCGCTGGCTACTGGTTTGAAAGAGGCCCAGACGATGTATGAAGATGCTAAGAAGTGTCAAAACGTTCAGGGGCAGGGACTGGCCTATGTGGCCATGGGTAACGCTTATTATAACATGCATAATGTGGAGGAGGCATCTGTGGTTTATCAGAAGGCTATCAGCCTATTGATAACGCTCCAGCCAATACCAGAAGATATGCCAAACTTGTTCTCCTCTCAGTGTGATGCGCTGGAGCGACTTAATGCGTATCAGCAACTTCGTCAGCTTACTGTACAGTGGAAAAAGGCTCTTGATAGATATGTAAAAGACTGGGATCTTTCAGAAGATTTTCCTGGTATCATACAGAATTGGGCTTATTACTATATCGGGTGTGCTCAGGCTGCACTTGGTTTGCACCAGACGGAACAGGCCTCAAAGATGCTAAGCGAGGCAAGAAAATTTATCCTAAATGAGGAGATTGACGCTTTCCGTTCTTGGCTTTTCTATCAGACCAAGTTTTGTCAGCAGCGTGGTTCTTTTGCAGAAGCTCTCTCATATAACAGTAAATTGCTTCCTTTGGTGGAGGGTATTGATGACAAGGCGGAACTGATTCGTGTGAAGCAACAGCGCGCAGAAATTATGACCAGTATGGGTAAGGACAAGGCTGCAGCAGACCTCTATCGTGAAATATACATGATCAACGACTCTGCTAATATCCGTGACACAAAGCGACAGTTGGCAGAGATGAATGCCCGGTTTAATGTTGATGAGTTGGAGATGAAACAGGCGCGATTGGAAACGGAACAGGCCCGTTTGGAAATGGAAAAGGCACAGCAGCAACGCCTTGGTATTATAATCATCACCTCCATCATTGTCCTTTCATTGGTGATATTTATCTATTTCCGTCTGCGTTCAGCCAAACGTCTGCAGTTGGCTCACGAGGAACTGGAAGAGGCGCATAGTAATCTGTTGACCGCCTATGACCAACTTGAGGAGACCACTGCTGCTAAGGAGCGTATCGAGAGTGACCTACGCATCGCGAGGAATATTCAGATGGGTATGGTTCCCAGAACTTTCCCAGACCGTCCCGATCTGGATCTCTATGCTGCTATGACTCCTGCCAAACTTGTAGGTGGTGACCTCTATGGCTATCTGTTGTTGGACGATAAACTTTACTTTACACTGGGAGACGTGAGTGGCAAGGGTGTGCCTGCTTCACTCTTCATGGCACAGGCTACACGCCTTTTCAGAACACTGGCTACCCAGCAGATGATGCCAGCAGAGATATGCACACGTATCAATGATGCACTATCAGGTGAAGACAATGAACAAGGCATGTTCGTGACAATGTTTGTAGGGCTGGTGGATATGAAGACAGGTCACCTTAATTTCTGTAATGCCGGACACAACCCACCTGTGTTGGTCGCACCCGACAAAGCGGAATTCCTCGAAATGCAGCCTAATGCACCTATTGGCCTGTGGCCAGGATTAGAATATGAGGGTGAAGAAGTGGAAAGCATTATGGATATACCATTCTTCGTTTACAGCGACGGTCTTAACGAGGCCGAGAACCGTCAGCAGGAGCAGTTCTCCGATGAGCGCCTGCTCGAACTCCTACAGACCACACCTTTTGAAAGTTCACGGCAGACCATCGAAATGCTGGAAACGGAAGTGGAAAAACATCGTGACGGTGCAGAGCCCAATGATGACCTCACGATGCTCTGTGTGAAGATTATCAGAAATAACTAAGAACGCAACGATATAATTATGAGAAAGGAACTATGTATCAAGAATCATCTTAGTGAACTGGAGAAAGTTGGCCAGTTTATTGAGGAAATCGGAGAGGAACTGAGACTCAGTATGGAGTTACAGATGAACCTGAACCTCGTGATTGAGGAAATGGTTGTCAACGTCATCTCCTATGCCTATCCAGAAGGGACGGAGGCAGACATTGAACTACTGGCCAAAAGCGACGGTAAGGAACTGACGTTCGTACTTAGTGACCAAGGCCGTGAGTTCGATCCTACCGCCAAAGAAGACAAAGACATGACTCTTAACCCGGCAGAACGAGACTTGGGCGGCATGGGTATCTTTATTGTCAAGAACATCATGAACAAGGTAACCTACCAGCGCTTGGATGGCAAGAATTTGTTGACGATGACCAAGGGAATAGAATAGAATTATATAATCATCATTTAATACTTACAATTATGACACAGATTTTAAAAGAAGGTGGCAAGACCATCATCAAGACAGAAAGTCGTATCGACACAATGAATGCAAGTCAGTTTGAGCAGGATATCCAGCCTGCCCTCCAGGACGGTGGCGTAGATCTGGAAATGGACTGCACCGATCTTACCTACATGGCCAGTTCCGGTCTGCGTATTATCCAGAAGACGATGCGAACGGTGATGCAGTTGCGTGGTCAGTTCAAGATGACCAATGTCAGCCCTGAGATCTACAAGGTGCTTGCGATGACGGGCTTTACCAAGTTTATGAAGGTTGAACAGAAAAAAGGTTGAAGATTATGTTGATACTTGTAATTGTACTGGCTATTATAGTTGTTGTGCTCGCTGTAGCTCTTTTCTTCCAGGTGAAGGCAACTAAGCAGCAGGCAGAGGATGGACAACAGTTATTGAACGACTACCAGCGTCGTGTTGATGAACTTCAGCGTCTGTTAGAAGATTATAACTCTCTTTCCAAGAACTTCGAGAACATCGGCAAGGGTTATGAGCAGGCATTGCTGCTTTTCGACAAAATGGCCGATATCCGTCATCATCTGGAATTGATCGCCCAGAATGACAAGGATCCCGACAGCGTAGCACGCATACAGGATCTATTAAAGAAGTTTGATAAGCTATAAAACAAAGATAATCCGAATTCAACGGAAAAATGAGAAAACAGATCAACCGACCATACCGTCGCCTGATGGCATTGGCATTGTTGCTGATGCCATTAGGCATATTTGCACAGGATAATATTATTATACCTGTATTGAAGTTTCGTAACCCCAATATTCAGGCAAATATAGAAGAAGTGACTACATGGTCCAAGAATTGGAGTGAGAGGTGGGACTATGTATATCCAATACTTTACAATCCTAACCAACTGTCAGGTATTAGCTATACTTCTTCAGATATGGATGTTGCAACAATTGACTCCACTGGCTATATCATGCCTGTTGCTCCAGGATCAACGACAATTACCGCTTCTTTTGCAGGTGACGGTTATTATGAATCTGTTTCAGCTTCCTACAAGCTGACCTATACGGATGATCGTAATACTGTTGAAGATCTGGGTTTGCACTTTTCTTCGTCAACGGCTGATGCTACTTATGGCGATGCCACAGTGGATACGCCTTCTTTGGAGATGGGAAAGATGCCGCAAGATGTGTCTTTCACGTATTCATCATCCGCTCCTGGTGTTGCCACTGTTAATGCTACTTCTGGTCAAATAACGATTGTCGGTGCAGGTACAACTGACATTTCTGCCTCATTTGCAGGAAATGACAATGTCAAGCCAGGGTCTGTCTCTTACACGCTGACGGTGATTCAGAAGGAAGTGGGTATAGAATGGGGTACGACTACCTTCACCTACGATGGCAAGGCTCATGCGCCAGAAGCGACGGCGACGGGACTCGTTGGCTCAGATAAATGCTCTGTCACGGTTGACGGTGCGCAGACCGATGCCGGCAGTTATACTGCCGCGGCCTCTGACCTGAGCAACGCCAATTATAAGTTGCCCGCTGACGGTATCACCACGGAATTCACCATCGGCAAGGGAGACGCGACGGTGACCTTTGCTTCGAAGAGTGCCGATGCCAAGATCGGTGAAGCCTTTACGTCGCCGACGGTAACCACGACCCCGGCAGGTCTGACACTCGCATACACGTCTTCTGCCCCAACTGTGGCGACTGTTAATGAATCTACAGGTAAGGTGACGTTGGTGGCAGTAGGTTCCACGACCATCACGGCCAAGTTTGCCGGCAATAACAATCTCAATTCGGCAGAGGGCAGTTATACGCTGACGGTTTCGAAGGCAGACCCTGTGGATGCAGGGCTTAGTTTCTCTTCAGAGAGTGCGAAAGCCACGTATGGTGATACGAAAGTGAGTTCTCCATCACTGAGTAATCCCAATAAACTCTCCCTTACTTGGAACAGTGGTAATAAGAAGGTGGCAACTGTCAGTACCTCTGGTGCTGTCACCGTCGTCGGTGTTGGAGAGACGGAGATCTCTGCTGCTTTTGCTGGAAATGACAGTTTCCTGCCTGCTACGGTATCCTACATATTGACGGTGGCCAAGAAGGAAGTAGGGATAGAATGGGGTTCAACCACCTTCACCTACGATGGCAAGGCTCATGTACCGGAGGCAACGGCTACGGGACTTGTGGGCTCTGATAAATGCTCTGTCACGGTTGACGGTGCACAGACCAATGCTGGCAGTTATACTGCCACGGCCTCTGCCCTGAGCAACGCCAATTATAAGTTGCCCGCAGACGGTACCACCACGACTTTTATCATTGGCAAGGCGGATGCGACGGTGGCCTTTGCTTCGAAGAGTGCCGATGCCAAGATCGGCGAGGCCTTTACCTCACCGACGGCTACCACAACCCCGGCAGGTCTGACGCTCGCATACACGTCTTCTGATCCTACTGTGGCGACTGTTGATGAATCTACAGGTAAGGTGACGCTTGTGGCAGCAGGTACCACGACCATCACCGCCACGTTCGCAGGTAATGATAATTACAATTCAGCCAGTGACATTTATATATTGACAGTGTCGAAGGCAAATGCAGTGGAGGTGGAACTGAGTTTCGCCTCCGAGAGTGCGACTGCTACGTATGGCGATGCAACAGTCACTCCTCCTGCCCTGAACAATCCTAAGCAACTACCTTTGACGTGGAGCAGTAGTAATGTGAAAGTGGCCACGATTGGTACAAACAATAGTATCCAGATTGTGGGTGCTGGTCAGACTGTTATTTCTGCTACGTTTGCTGGCAATGACGAATATCAGGGTAAGACAGCCAGTTTTAACCTGACCGTTAACAAAGCCGCGGTGAAGGTGTCATTTGATATTAACTCGGAAACCGTCACGCTGGGAGACAACTTCACGTCCCCCAAGGCGACCACGACCCCGGCAGGTCTCCCACTCGTTTATTCAACATCAAATAAACATGTGGCAAAGGTGGATCACAATACGGGAGATGTGACTTTGACGGGAGAAGGAACAGCCAGAATCGCAGCATCTTACTTGGGCGATGACAATTACGAATCTGCTTCTGCTTTCTATGACTTGACTGTTTTGTCAGGGGCGTCGCTGTTGGAACCTCTTGAGAAGGAAGAGGATTATTTGATGGATGAAGAATATTTCATCAATGCGGATGGCAGTGAGGTGGATCTGTCGAATGCTGTTGTCAATAATATCCTCTTTACCTTGAAGGATCTGGCCTCGCCGAAGGGTGATGGTTATGATACGGAGGAAAAATGTATTGTGATCAATACCGTAACAGCTACTTCGACGGTCAACGCTCTCTTGGCAAGTGGTGTAGAACTTGGTTCTGCGGAGTTCTCCAGTCAATTCACGGGTATGGTATTCCTTGTGTCTGAAGGTGATGGTTATATTATTATCACCTCACAGGAAGCAGAAGGTGTTTATCTGATGGTAAAGGTTGGTGCTAATGACCCAATTGCTATTAATATGCTGGAAATGGGAGACTATAGTATTCCGTACCAGAGTGATACACAGACCTTCGTTTATCTGTGGAATGGCGGTACAGAAGGTGCCAGCGGAACCAGAGGCAAGAAGACAGCATCTGACACGAGAGTCCGCAAGGTCACACATAAGAGTAGGGGAAGTGGTATCCAACAAGTCCTCTATGATCTGTCTGGCGATCAACCCTGGTACGACCTGAGTGGTCAGCGGATTATGCAGCCCGCAAAGAAGGGTGTGTATATCCATGGAAACAGGAAGGTTGTTATTAAATGATGATCAAGAAAGCCCCGCCAATTAGCGGGGCTTTCCTTTTCTTTCTATTTCGGTTGGTCGGCTTCAAGTTTCTCGACAGCACCCGAGAGGGGGTGGAGCCAGAGATGTGTGGCGTAGCGTTTGTTGAAGAGTGCGCCGCTGAGCAGTTCTACGTTACCGAATTGTCCAGCAGGGAATTCCGCAGTGACAAGTGTTTTCTTTGCATCAGAGATGGTGGAACGCAGGCGTCCAGGGATGTTTACGTAGATGCCGGGCACCTGCTTGTTTTTTTTCTTAGGATCGACAGGTTCCGGGGCAGGCACCGCCTTCAGGTCTTCTATAGTAATATAATAAGGTGTACCTGCAAGGTCGTCTAGGTCAACTATACCTAATTTCTGTGAGAAACGGAAGAGTATCTGTCGATGGATGTTCTTGTCAGGGACGATGGTAATGGTGTGTCCCGTCGTGTCGTTGACCGTGGTGCCCGTGAAAAGACTGGTCATTGTGCGATCCTGTTGGTCGAGTTGGCTAAGCATCAGCCGCAACTGTTCGCCGTCCTTAGGCATGTTGTCGGCCTGTCCGCGCACCAACAGGTTACGGCTCTCACGGATCTCATAGATATCCTGTGCCGTCAGTTCCGCCATCTTGGCGGTACTGCCTGCAGCGAGAATCTCCTCACTCATGTATTGGCGCGGGTTGATAGCGGCAGGACGGGGAGATGGCACAAAGGACTGTCTGACGGCGACCTTCTTCGGTTCGGCATTGATGGCCAACAGGATGCCATCGTCGGAGAGACGGACATTCGTGGCGGAGGTCTTGGCATCAAACTTCACGGCAAAGCCCTTCGTTGTGTCGGCTATGGCGACGGCCTCCTGTCTGATGGCTGTGATGCGGTAACAGACGGAGGGAGTGGGAGAGACATCCTTTATACGCAGGTAGCGCTCGGCATATTTGCAGAAATCGCCTGGGGTATAGGTGCTCTTCTCTATCTGTATAGTGATATTGATAGCAGTCTTGGGCAGGAAGTAGATGGCTCCCTCTGTCGTCACGCCTGGCTGGTAAAGGCTGCTAGCAGTTTGGGCTATGCAAATAGATAAATGAAAAATGATAAAAGATAACGCCATTAGAGGCTTTCTGTATATCTTGGTGATCATAATTCCTAATTTCTCATTTCTAATTTCTCACTGCTCATTATTCATTGAGTCGTTTGAAAGCGTACGGCAGGTACTGGATGAGGTCACCAGCAATGACGCTCTCCTCACCGAGGTCCCGGGCGGCAATGTCGCCTGCCAGTCCGTGAAGGTACATACCGACGATACAGGCATCCTCCTGTTTGTAGCCTCTCGCCAGCAGTCCGGTAATGATGCCCGTCAGTACGTCGCCACTGCCAGCAGTCGCCATACCGGCGTTACCAGTGGTGTTGAAGATGATATGTCCGTCAGGCAGACAGAGGGAGGAATTATGACCTTTCAGCAGAACGTACCCCTGGATGCGTTCGGCTAAGTCACGCGCTTTCATCAGCCGTTCGTAACTGTCGGTGCAATTGCCTTCCAGACGGTCGAACTCCTTGGGGTGGGGTGTCAGGATAATACCTTTGGGCAACTGCTGCAGCCAAGCACGGTGGTTGGCAAGGATATTGATAGCATCGGCATCAGCCACTAACGGGCACTGGGTGCGTCGCAGTTGGGCGATGATAGCGATAGCCGTCTGTTCACTGGTACCCAGTCCCGGACCGATGCCCAAGGCATTGAAGTCCTCCGTATCAACAGCCTCTGAGAAGGTGGTCTCCTCCTTGTCGAACTGGATGATGGCTTCGGGTACGCTGATCTGCATGATGACGTTGTTGCGCTTGGGCGTGTGAATGGTTACCTTCCCTGCTCCTGCTCGCAGACAGGCCTTGGTGGCGAGGATGGCAGCCCCGCCCATGCCGTAACTGCCGGCGATGATGAGGGCATTGCCCATCTTGCCTTTATGGGCGAAAGGATCGCGTTTCAGCACTCGGGACAGAATGTCGCTCTCCTCCAAAAGGGTATAGTTGGCATCTGTTTTTTCGATGCCCTCTTTGCTCAGACGGATGTCAAGCACCCGCAGTTGACCGATATAGACCTGGTTTTCTGCGAAGAGGAACGAGAGCTTTTGGTGCTGGAGGGTCAGGGTCATGTCCGCACGGATGATATTGGCACGTACATTATAGGTGTTGTCTTCCGTCATTAGTCCGGATGGTATGTCGATACTGACGACTTTCGAGGGAGACGCGTTGATGTATTTAACCAGTGAAGCGAAACCACCGGCCAATGGTTTGTTCAGACCAGAACCAAAGAGTCCGTCAATGACGAGCATGTTGGGCTCCAACTGTGGCGGTTCGAACTCCTGTGTCACTTCGATGAGTGCCTTCGAACGCTTTTCTGCCAATCGCTGCTTATTGGTAGCACAGTCTTCGGAGAGATGTCCGGAGATATTGAAGAGCCAGACTTTTACATCGTAGTTCCTCTCAATCAGCATCCTGGCTACAGCCAGTGCATCACCACCGTTATTGCCAGGACCAGCAAAGACGACGATAGGCGTGGCCGTGCTCCATACGTCCGTGATGGCTTGTGTGATGGCTTTGGCGGCTCGCTCCATCAGATCAATGGACTTGATAGGTTCATGTTCGATCGTGTATTTGTCCAGTTCGTGTATTTGGGCACTCGTAAATATTTTCATAGGTGCAAAAATACGAAAAATATGCTAACGAATAGCAGAGTTTGGCAGTTTTTTTGTAATTTTGCAGAAAATTTAATGTTTTCAGCGTATGGGTATTGTAAAAATCAAGGATAAAGCGTTCAGAACATCCATCCCTGAATCCGAGATCAAGGCGCGTGTAAAGGCTGTTGCCCAGCAGATTAGCAAGGACATGGCAGACAAGACACCGCTCTTGCTTGGTGTACTGAATGGTTCGTTCATCTTCGCTGCAGACTTGATGCGCGAGATGACCATTCCCTGTGAGATTTCCTTTGTGAAGTTGGCCTCCTACCAAGGTACAACCTCCACGGGCAAGGTTAAGGAAGTGATTGGTATCAACGAGGATCTGAGTGGCCGTACGGTCATCATTGTGGAGGATATCGTGGAGAGTGGCCAGACCATGAAGCAGATGGTAGAATCGTTAGGTACCCGCAATCCCGAGTCGGTACATATCTGCACCCTGTTCTTCAAACCCGACAAACTGAAGGAAGATTTGACGCTCGACTATGTGGCTTTCCGTATCCCCGACGACTTCATTGTGGGTTACGGACTGGACTACGACGGACAAGGTCGTGAACTGAAGGATGTTTATACGATTGTTGAATAAAATTAATAATTTTAATCAGGATAATGAAAAATATTGTGATTTTTGGTGCTCCAGGTTCCGGTAAGGGAACGCAGAGCGACAAGTTGATAGAGAAGTACGGATTGAACCACATCTCTACGGGTGATGTGCTTCGCAGTGAGATTAAAAAGGGCACAGAACTTGGCAAGACGGCTCAGGGTTATATTGACAACGGACAGTTGATCCCCGATGATCTGATGGTAAGCATTCTTGCCTCGGTCTATGACTCCTTTGGACGGGAACACAAGGGTGTGATCTTCGACGGTTTCCCACGTACGATCCCACAAGCAGAGGCTTTGAAGCAGATGCTCAGTGAGCGTGGCGACAAGGTGGCTGCCATGATTGAACTCGATGTACCTGAGGATGAACTGATGAAGCGTCTCATCCTGCGCGGCCAGCAGAGCGGACGTGCCGACGATAATGAGGAGACCATCAAGAAGCGCCTTGTGGTGTATCATTCTCAGACACAGCCTCTTATTGAATGGTACAAGCAGGAAGGTCTGCATTACCACATCAATGGCTTAGGAGAACTCGACAGGATTTTCGCAGATATCTGCAATGTCATAGATGGAATCTAATTTCGTTGACTATGTGAAGATATATTGCCGCTCTGGCAAGGGCGGCAAGGGTAGTATGCACCTGCGCCATGTGAAGTATAACCCTAACGGTGGTCCCGATGGTGGTGACGGTGGCAAAGGCGGCAGTGTGATCCTGCGTGGCAATCATAACTACTGGACGCTCCTCCATTTGAAGTACGAGCGTCATATCTTCGCAGAGCATGGCGGTAACGGCGGTAAGGACAAATGCCACGGTACCGACGGCAAGGATGTGTATATCGACGTACCCTGTGGTACAGTGGTCTATAATGCCGAGACGGGAAAGTACGTCTGTGATGTCACTTATGATGGTCAGGAGGTGCTCCTCCTGAAAGGCGGTCGTGGCGGACTGGGTAATTTCCAGTTTAGAACGGCTACGAATCAGGCACCGCGTTATGCGCAACCTGGCGAACCTATGCAGGAGATGACCATCATCCTCGAACTGAAGTTGTTGGCCGATGTCGGTTTGGTGGGTTTCCCCAATGCGGGTAAATCAACACTGGTCTCGGCGCTCTCCAATGCCCGTCCTAAGATTGCCAACTATCCCTTTACTACGATGGAACCCTCGTTAGGTATCGTGGGCTATCGCGACAATAAGTCGTTTGTGATGGCCGACATCCCGGGCATCATCGAAGGGGCTTCCGAAGGTAAGGGACTAGGACTCCGATTCCTCCGTCATATCGAGCGTAACTCGCTGTTACTTTTCATGGTGCCAAGTGATACCGACGATATCAAGCGTGAATACGAGATTCTTCTCAACGAACTGAGGCAGTTCAATCCCGAGATGCTCGACAAACACCGTGTGCTGGCTGTCACAAAGTGCGACTTGCTTGATGACGAACTCATCGAGATGCTCCGCGAGACCTTACCTGAGGATTTGCCAGTGGTGTTCATCTCTGCCGTTACGGGCTATGGTCTCGAAGAACTGAAGGATGTGCTCTGGCGCGAACTGAATGCCGAGAGCAATAAACTTGCCTCTGTTATGACCGAGGATACGCTCGTGCATCGCGATAAGGATATGAGTCGTTTCGCTCAAGAACTGGCCGACGAGGGATTGGATGAAGATATCGAATATATTGACGATGATGATATAGAAGATATTGAGGACCTCGAAGACTTTGAGTATGAAGAGGAAGAGCCTTAAGCCCCAACTCACATATTATAATATCGCCGAAGGCATCACTGCCTTCAGTTCCACCCGTCATGGTGGCTATAGCCAAGGAAACCATGGGGAATTCAACGTCAACCTCTATTGTGGCGACGATCCTGAAGATATTGCCAAAAACCGCAAGGCCCTGTGTCAGTTGCTGAAGATCGGTAACGACCGTCTCGTGATGCCCCATCAGGTGCATACTACAGGTATCGCGCAGATCGGCAAGACCTTCTTCCGGCTTTCCGAGGAGGTGCGTCGTCAGGTGCTCGAGGGTATCGACGCCCTGATGACGAACATGTCTGGTATCTGTATTGGTGTCTCCACGGCCGACTGCATCCCCATTATTCTCTACGACCCCGAGCATCATGCCGCTGCAGTGGTGCATAGTGGCTGGCGCGGTACGGTGGCGAATATCGCCGGGGCGGCTGTCACCTCGATGCAGATGGCCTATCACTCACGGCCAGAAGTCTTGCAGGCCGTTATCGGCCCAGGTATCTCATTGCAGAACTTCGAGGTGGGCGACGAGGTCTATGAACAGTTTGCCGCCGCCGGTTATCCC
>Ga0310690_10003981_pt1 | contig 21534 bp, 18 predicted proteins | sample AusTroGonzalo_MG_2_FD_207661 | JGI IMG/M metagenome (GOLD analysis project Ga0310690, IMG submission 207661) | Bovine rumen microbial communities from tropical cattle in Woodstock, Queensland, Australia - Gonzalo_04 (v2) (version 2) | ecosystem: Host-associated > Mammals > Digestive system >... | reverse complement strand
TTCCTCGCCAACTACTACGGCATCTCCGTCCGCGCCGCGCGCGCGGAAGAGCTTGCGCGGTACGGAGACGTCTTCGCCGCGCTGACCGCCTACCCCGACGACGGCTGCATGACGATTCTTGACGACACGGTGTATGTCGTTCTGGAAGCGCAGCAACAGCAATAAAAACAGGGTCTTCTGCAAAGCGTTGTTTTGCAGAAGATCCTGTTTTTGTGTCTGCGCAGTCAGGTTTCAATATCCAGCGCGGAGACCACGCCGGACATGACTTGGATCTGACTGACCAGATCGACTGGTCGCCGGTTGCCGCGTAGGACGACGTCTGCGGAGTAGTCCGCCTCCGGGTTTTCATCCAAGGATTGGATATGAAGGCGCAGGATAGACATGCCGCTGTCCTTGCAGAAGCGCAGCACCTCGTCCAGCGCGTCCTTGTCGTTGTAGAGAACCTCAATGGTAAACTCCGGACGGCGGCGCAGATGGGAGGTCAGCCGTCCCAGCAGCGTTTCGGAGATCAGGATCAGCGCCGTGCCGAGAATGCCGAGCTCAAAATAGCCGCTGCCGACTGCAAGCCCCACGATGCCCGTGGTCCAAAGACCGGCGGCGGTGGTCAGACCCTTGATGGTCAGCTTTTTCGTAATGATGATAGAGCCGGCGCCGATGAAGCCCAAACCCGTGATGATTTGACCGCCGATACGGGAAATGTCCGCAGGCAGCCTGAGCCCCACGTACAGATAGATGCCTGTGATGGCAGTAACGGCTGCGCCGAGACAGACCAGAATATGCGTGCGGAAGCCAGCGGGGCGGTTTTTCGAGGAACGCTCCAGACCGACCAAGGTGCCGCAGACGCACGCCAGCAGCAGGCGGAGCACGATAGAGAGAAAGGTGAGCTCCCGCAGGGGTCCAAAAATGACAGCATATGAGGTTCCTCCTTTCCTACTGAATCAGCTCCTGCACGGAGCGCACACAGTTCAACTCCGCAACGGAGGAAAGAATGCCGGAATGGGAGCTGTTTTCCTTGCTGAGCTGCACGATGAAAATGGCGTTTGGATACAACCCGTCGCTGCATTCGGTGCGCTCCACATCGACGTCATAAATCGCTGCATTTTGTTCTTTTATAACTTCCGAAATTCTGTCGATGTCCTGCACGTCGCCGAACTCCACGTTGAGGGTGATGTTCCGGTGACGGCGCTTGTAGGCGATCTCCAGCGGCGCCGCGGCGTTGAGGATCACAACCACGATAGCAGCGGCGAGGATGGTCAGCTCGTAGAAGCCTGCGCCGGCAGCTACGCCAAGACAAACCGTTGTAAAGAGACCCGTCGCCGTGGTCAGTCCCTTGACTTGCTGATGGGCGGTTTTCACGATAATGCCCGCGCCGAGGAAGCCGATGCCCGTCAGTGCCTGAGAAGCCAAACGGGACGCGTCGAACTTCTGCCCGACCTCCGCCACCACGGACGCCCATGCGGTTTGGAGCATCTGATACAGGAACAGGGTGACCAAAACTGCCATGCAGGCGCCGACAGAGGTCAGTACGTAGGTCCGCATACCGGCGGTACGATGCATGGCGGAACGACCGTAGCCGATCCCTGTGCCGCAGGCAAGCGCGAGCAGCAGCCGCAAGACAGCGGAAAGAAATGAAAACTCCCGCAAGGAGTCAAGCGCGTGAATCATAACAAGCACCTTTCGGTTCGGATTTTCGGGAAATCCCAAAATGACCGATTACAGAATAGCAAAAAAATCGACAGAAAAACAATAGGAAAATGAAAAACCGGCAAAATGTCGATTGATTCTTTCTCATCACCGCCCTGTTCTCGTCCTGCGTCCACGAAAAAAATCAGCCACGCCACACGGCGTGACTGATTTAATAAGGAAAAGTGAAATACCTCGCTTTGCTCGATGTGAAATGTTGCGGCGATGCCGCAACGTGAAATGAAATGAATCCGTCCATGCCCGCAGGCATTTCACACGCCGCAGGCGTATTTCACGCGCACAGCGCATTTCACAAATCCATGAAAGTGGATTTATTTCGTTGAAAAACGCCATCCTTTCAGATGGCGTTTTTCATGGTGGACGATATAGGACTCGAAGAGCGGGACGATTTGCCGGATGCGCTAAATGTTCTTAAAATCACTGCAAAATGATAAAAAATCGCAATTATACATATCCAAAAAATTATGATAATTGGTAGGTTGTATGCCCATAATTGGCAAATACAATCTATCCTATGGGAACAATTTGGGTAAAAAATGCCACACAGAACGTATCTCAAAAGGCAAAAAACAATACAAAAAATGCAGGCGTCGCCTGCGAGATTTGGAGGATTCTATGGATAAGTTATTAGAAGGTTTGCCAAACGTTCTGAATGCAAAAGAAGTGTCTGAATGTCTCGGAATATCGCGAGCGTCAACGTATGACCTCTTTCATAGTGAGGACTTTCCGGCATTGCATGTGAACGCCCGTCTGCTGGTCACAAAAGAAAACTTCTGGAAGTGGCTCATTGCACGCACGAACAAAACCGGGCTAACAGAGGAACCGCCTCGGCAGGAGAAACGGGAAGAATCGCAGCGGCTCTGCTACTTTATTGATGAAAGGGGTTAAATATGGAAAAGATCACAAAATGCGAGTTCAATATGGACACCTGTTGCGTAGAGATCAAGTTCGCGGACGGCAGTATGCTCGCCATCGACTGCAACGCCGTCGAGGACGTTTATGACATTGGTGTATTTGAACGCTCCGAACTGGACTGGCTGATCTACAACAATCCGCTCGAGTATGCATACCACGTTCTCAACGGCAGCGTCCGCGACTATCTTAAAGGCAATCACGAACACCGCTTAATGGATTAGCAAATACATAACCCGTGCCCGCCGATGCAAAATCGGCGGGCACACTCAGTTAGTGCGACATTTCCCTTGCACTTTTGCAAGATTACGGTTGGATATACCGGTTTTTCTTGCAAATGTGCCTGATTTATGCGTTTCGTGTCATTTTTGACGTATAATCACGATGGTTAAAACTTTTTCTGAAAACAGTTCCGAAAACGACCTCTGGTTTTCCTATTAGTGGTGGCGCACAAAGAAAACCAAAAGATGCCGCCAAGTTTTTCGGCAGATTTTTATAAACACTAAAATCTGCCGAAATTTCGTTAACTCTCTCGCGGGTATGGCAGGTTTTCATCGCAATGCTATTCAGCAGCTTTTTTCTATTCATCTGAATAGATGTTGACAAGAATGATTAGAATGACTATAATGATGATTAGAAAGTGAGGAGATTCCTATGTCAATCAGAATGGAAAGCGAAACGCTGGAATTCAAATCTGAAATTGTAAACGATCTATGCAAGGAAATAGTTGCATTCGCCAACACCCGAGGGGGAGAATTATGGATCGGCGTCGCGGACGATGGTACTGCTATCGGTATTTCCGAACCAGATGAGGCATTGCTGCGTATCAACAATATGGTCAGAGACTCCATCAAGCCGGACGTTACGATGTTTGTCCGCTATGAGATCCGGATGCTGGACGGAAAAGAGATTATTACGGTCACGGTCCAAAAGGGAACGGACCGTCCCTACTATCTTGCGGCAAAGGGATTGAAACCCGGCGGCGTATACGTTCGTAACGGGACATCTACCGATCCGTCTACGGATACGGCAATTCGTCGGATGATCAAGGAAACAGACGGAGACCGGTTTGAAGATATGCGTTCTCTGGAGCAGGAACTGACTTTCGTTGCCGCAGAAGCGGAATTCCAAAAACGGGACGTCGATTTCGGTCCTGTGCAGCGGCAGACGCTTGGATTGATTTCACCGGACGGGGTATATTCCAATTTGGGATATCTTCTCTCTGATCAATGCCCCGGCGCGATCAAGGCGGCGACGTTCTCGGGTCTGGACAAGACAGTATTTCAGGATCGACGGGAGTTCAGCGGCTCTCTGTTTCGGCAGATGGAGGATCTCTATGCCTATCTGGAATTGCGCAATCAGACGAAAGCGGTGTTTGAAGGACTTTACCGCAAGGATATACGGGATTACCCGGAGGAGGCACTGCGCGAAGCAATGCTCAATTCCATTGTTCATCGGGACTATTCCTATAGTGCCAGCACTTTGGTCAGCGTGTACGCTGATCGGATCGAGTTTGTTTCTGTCGGCGGACTGATGGCCGGTGTTACCGTCGAAGATATTATGCTTGGCCTGTCCGTCTGCCGCAACCCCAAACTTGCTGCTGTATTCTATCGCCTGGATCTGATCGAGGCATACGGCACGGGGATGCAAAAAATCATGAAGGCCTACAAGGACTGCGACCGTCAGCCGACCATCGAGGTCACGAATAACGCCTTCAAAATCACCCTGCCGAACCGAAATGTGGCTGTTGCGAGTGGTATGGCATCCGGCTCGGAGCAGACAGTCTTAACCTATCTGCAAAGCCACGATTACATCACCCGTTCCGAAGTGGATGTGCTTCTCGGCGTCAGTCAGGCAACATCCAGCAGAATCCTGAAACGGATGCTGCAAGAAGGACTTGTTATTCAGGAAGATAGTGGCAGAAGAACAAAATACCGGTTGAAATAACCACCTACACTTGTCGAGTGTCCATGCCTAATTCTTCTATATGAAATGTGCATAGTAAATCTGCCTGAAATCGCCAAGTTTTTAAAAGAAGATAATCAAATCGTGCATTGAGAGGGAAACTCTTGTGCTAGTAGTACAGATAATATATTAGAAGACTCTTCACTAAGTGTGTTCGGTAAGCAGGTAAGAAAAAACAGTTCTATCATAAACAGAGAATCGCCCTCAAACTACTTTTTTCATTTTGCTATTGCTTTTTCATCGGAAATTTATCACGGAATAGATTTGGGCAAAAGAAGTATTAGCGTTGTTCACAACGTGAACGGCGATTTTTGATGCGTATAGTTACGAAAAGGCAATATGATTTATATGTTTTGTGAGGTGAGTAACTTTGAGTAATATTGGTCAATCCTACAATCCGGGATTAGTTAGCATTTCAGGTTTTGCTTACCAAATTAAGGTATTTGTCCTTCTTCTTGCGGCCCTACAGCGAGGAGAACAAATCGAGTTTGAGACGCTAGATGATATAGCAATACAGGAAATTGCTCATAGTGACAATGTTGCCGATTCTTGTACTAAAAGAATAACAGATGCCAATAATAAAGCTACAGTTTTTCAAGTAAAGCAAACAAATGTTACGCCAGCGAAAAGCCGGAGCATCTTGTATAATTGGCTGATTGCGCTAAACCAAAACCGGAGTGTTTCAAGATTTGAAGTATATGTTGATAAAGGATACACCGTAAATAATGAAGCATTTTGCAGTGGGGCTGAAAAAGAATTTGCTATACTAATTGGATCAAAAAAGAAATCTTCAGCATTAGTTTCAATAGTTAAGTCCATATATGAACACAAGAAAAATGAGTTTATTGCTGATTATGATTTTGTGGTAAAAGAATATAGTATTAAACGAATTGATAACATTGACACAGAATTGTATAACGCTTACTCAGATCTGTTACATCTAGATGCAAAGGATGTTGGACATATTTTTGCGGAGAAACGACTTGAGGAGTTGCTTACAGGAGTTTGTGCGCGTATTTTTTCACAAGTCAGTCGGCGAGAATCGTATATTTGCTGTCGAGAAGAAATAATGCAGATGTGTGATGAAATCTGCCGTAGAATCTACACTGGCAAATATGAACCAGACTATTCATCGTTTGAAAGAATTCATGCATTTAGTGAAATAGATGAATCTGTGCAAAAAACAAGAGCATACAAGCAATTGCAGTATTGCAACTTGGACTCGTCCAGCACAATGAAGCACCTCTTATGGCAGCAGTACTATATTATGATACGGAATCACTATTTGTTGGATGCACAACAATCTACAGTTGATACAATAGAAGATATTGCTGTTGAAAACCATAAGAATGTTGTAATTGAATTGCAAGAAGAAGGAAAAGATATACCAAGGCTTCGGCTAGTAAAAACAAAGGAGCAAACGATTAGCAATCTAATTGAAGAACACTCCCGCTGGGGTGCGTATGTTTTCCTTACAAATTCTACTGGAGATAAAAGTGTTTCTTGGAAGGATGATGAAGATGAATAATACTGTATCTCTTCAAGCTGAAGCACTTCAGATTGGTGCGTATTGTAGTATTATAGAAGATCTTCTTATAAAGCATCGGAGCATGAGCATTGTTAAGATTCTAGCGTTTAGCTTTATCATAAAGAAGCAAAAATGCCTACAAGTAGAGTGCTTTTCGGCCAATAATACCACAGACTTGGTTATGAAGGCATTATCCCAAATGGCGGGAAGACATAATGAGTTAATAAGCCAATTACCTTACATTTTTCAGGCAATTGATCTACTGATAAAGAACAGAGTATGCGATTTACATGTAACTGAAGTGATGTGCTTGCTTCCTGAAAGTACTATACAGCAGAGTATTAGCGGATTCATTAATGCAGCTATAGAAGAGAGTAAAACATATACTGATCGGCAATTTTTAAAGGAAGTGATCTCAATTGTTTAAGCTTGAAAAACTGGTTTTGCACAATATTGATGATTCAAAGACGTATACTTATGAGTTTTGTGCTGGCATTAATTATTTTGTAGGAAAGAATGATTCTGGCAAGACGGAATTCTATACGTTCATTGATTATATGTTGGGCGCAAATTTCCATCTCTATAATAGAGTGTGGTTTAAAGACTCATTACTGTTTGCCGAACTATACCTTAATTGTGACGGTATCAGATTTGTACTTACAAGATACCTTAACGACAAAAACAAGAATTTTTTTAACTATTTAGATGAGGAGCGTGGCGAATCAATACGTCTTGAAGAATACAAGGCGCGCATCAACCGCCTACTTGCACAAGATGACAACTGCTTACGCGAGTTGAGATCATTTGTAGATGAGGACTTGAGTTTTCGAACATTTACACTGTTCAATTTCTTGGGAGAGGGTCGGCAAGGTATTCTTAACGATTTCTTTGATAAATGTAGTGATGTTCGATACTCGATAAAGCTTCCTGCGGTTTTGAATTACATATTCAATAAGAATCTTGCAGAGATAGAGAAACTAAAAGAGGAAGAAGCAAGATTAGCTTCTTTACTAGAGCGACTGGAAAAAAGAATTGCACAGAATGAAGAAGTAAAAAACAGGGTCAACAGACAGCTTGAAGTACTGGGAATTGATAGGGTGTTTTCCGGGACTAACACAGCGGATATCCAAGCGGCTATTGAAGAATTCCAAAGTTTGCTTCAAAAGAAGGATGTTTCTAAGAAAACACGTACAATAGCAGAACTTGAAGCTGTATATACTAGTTTAGATGAGCAAATAAAGATTCAACTGACAACAGAGGCGGACTGCAAATCATTTAAAGCGTCTGCTCAAAAGCAAAAGGATTTATTAGAGAATCTTCAAGTACTAATTGAAACAAAACCAGAGTATGCTTACTTAGTTACTCCAATTATTCAGTTAACAACAGAGTTAGATCAAAGCATCTCTTTTAGCAAGTACCTTCTACAAGAGAGTACAACCAAAGAATTAAAGAAACGGCGCGATCAGATTCGCAATCAAATAATTGCAGAACAATCAAGATACAAAGTCTATTCTGTACCAGAAAAAATCAAGGCAATTACGTTAGTAAAGGAGTACTTGGGTTTTTATGATACGGAGTTCTCGGCCGCGGATGTTAAAGGAATTAGAAGCAAACTTCGTGAAACCCGTGAAATAATCCGTCACCTGCAAAACAGTAATGATACCGAAAAAATAGAAGCATTGTCCGATGACATAACCACGCTGTACAAACAATCCAAAGACGTTTCGGATTTGGTTGAATACGATTTTGCAAATCAGGGATTTAGAATTGCGTACATAAAGAATGGAAACACTTTGCAGCCTCAAGTCAGTGATGAGGATGTGGAAAGCGGTACTTCGAAAAACTATTATACAGGCAGTATGGCGCGCCACACGTTGATTCAATTGTGTGGATACTTGGCATTTCTGCGGATGCTCATTAATGAGAAAAAGTATCCACTTGCCCCGATCCTTGTTATCGACCACATATCAAAACCCTTTGATTCAAAGAACGAAAAGGCAATCGGGCAAGTGCTCAATGGCGCTTTTTCGGATATTCATGCGGATGATTTGCAAGTATTTATGTTTGATGATAAAGAACCTTCTAATTTGGCAATCACAGCTAATAGCACGACAAATCTTGTTGATAAAACCAAGAGTGGTTTCAATCCATTCTATCATATTCCGGAAGAAAAAGGACCAAATGGTTTAGCGATAGAAGATTGACAAGAGTCTCTGGGCATATCGTAAATACAAGGGTGCAAAATAGGGACGTTTTGGAAGCGTATAAATGAAGAGCGAGGTACAGCAGAAACAAATGCCTGCTGTACCTTGTTCTTCATTAATCTGCTTTTAGGAATCCTTGCTCGAAGGCGCCGGGGAATTGGAAGCGCTTGTCGATGCCGTCGAACGTTACGACGATGATCGTTCCGTCGATGCCCTTGACCTGACCGGTGCCGAACGCCTTGTGATAGACGGTGGTTCCGGCCTTTACGCCGGATGTGTCGACCTGGATCGTCGGTTTCTTCACCTCAGCCGTATTCGTGGGCGTAGGCGGTACGTAGGACGGACGGTAAGTCGATCCGACTGCCGGGATGTACGCTGAAGCAGCCGGTTTGGACGGCGGCGCGATCGGGACTCTCTTTACGGGTTCCGGCTTTTGCGGCTCTTTCGCAGGCGGCAGATCGTCCTCATCTTCGTCATCGTCAGCGCTGATGTTGAAGAACACAGGGCGATCCGGCACATCGTCGTCACGCGGCACGTCTGCAGCCATCGAAGCGGCGAGCTGACCGGCCATCGCGTCGTAGTCGGCGCGGGAAATGACCGTGCTGTATAGGCCGACGTTCTCGCCGGTATGCTTGTCGATGCCGGTGTAGGTCAGGCTGGCGTCCTCATAGCGCTTGAACTGCCAGACTGCATTGTTCATCAAGCCCTCGTTAAAGACGTTCAGCGAAACAAGCAGCTCAAAGTCCTTGACGTCCAGACCGGTAACCTTTTTGAACAGATCCGGTTCAAACTGGGTAATAACGTCCTGCAGGCTGTATTCGCGCTTGTCAGTCAGATACATAAACACGGGTACGCGGGTGGCGAATTTGATCAGTTTTTCCTGGATCATCTTGCGCTTGGATTTGTACTCCTTTTCAGCTTCGCTCAATTCTTTCTTCTGCTTCGGAGTCAGCTCCTCGCCTTCCTTTTTCGCTTTCTTGACGGCATTGGACTTATTGATGATCGTTTCAATATCGGCGTTCAGGCTGCGGAATCCTTCGATCCGCATCAGCGCGTTCATCGCGTCTTCGTTGGCGAGCAGACGGGCAAGAGTATCGTTATCCACATTGACAAGCAAAGCAGACTCCCAACGCCGCGCCAACAGCGTCGCAGAAGTGCCGGCCATAGCAATATCCAATATTTCCGCCGCATTGACCTGACGCATGGCGCTGCCGTCATATGCCAGCACCGGCAGGAAGCTGATGAACTCTCCGATCTTCTTTTCCGGATTGCTTTCGGCAACGTTCAGGCGGCAGGAATAATCGGAAATCTGCCTCAATGCGCGGTCCAACGCAAAGTCAAAGACATAGCATTCCTGTTTGACGATCTCGCGTTCCCCGTTGTCCTTCGTGACTTCCCACGGACTCTGAACGCGGAAAGCTGCCTGGAAATAGGTCTCCGGCGAGGAAAGATTGCGGAGCATAAAGATGCCGGTCCACGGCTTGATGGTAACGCCTGTTGTCAACTTGCCGCAGGAGAGCGTGATCGTCTTCGTTTCCAGCGGATCGCCCATAGAATCGCGAACCGGCTGCAGCGCCGCCGCACCGATGCCTGCCTGTGTTCCGGCACAGACGTTGACTTTGTAATCATGAAAGAAGCTGTTTTGCCGCTGTTTCAAGAGATTTGCCATCGCATAGCACGATGCCACGTTCGGCATAAACCACAGCGTGTGCGACAGCACGTTCAGAAGACGGGTGTCGGAATACGGCATTGGCGGTTTCTGCGCGCCGAGCTTCAGCTCATCCACAGAGGTTTCCAGATAGGAACCGCGAATCAGATCGAGCCACTTCTGAACGTAATCCTCATATTTGAACCGCGCTTCATCCCCGTTGCCTTCTGCGGAGAAAAAGACGTTCAGATCGAACTCGTCGAACTCTCCCTGTTTCGCAATACGCTGGATACTCTCCGGGATTTTGTACGTGAGCATGACCATTCTCGGCAGAGCGGCGTAGGGATTTTCGCCGGGGCCTTTCCATTCGGCCTTGGCCCGCTGCTCGTCAGAATAGGTCCAGTTATAGATCTGCTCCTCAATGAACTCGCCGGAATTCAGCGCACGGAAGGGCGTGCCGGAGAGATAGAGGTAATAATTGGCAGTGATCGGCAGCCAGGTTTCGTCATAGGCGTTGCCGGCGTCGTACTTGGAGAGATCTTCTTCGTAGGAGTCTTCGTCCTGCTCAAAGAGCTTCTTGGCGCTGTCCTTCCACGCGCCGAAGTGGTACTCGTCAAAGATCACCAAGTCCCAGTTTATGGCATAGACCCATTCGTGATGCGCTTTGATGCCGCCGGTGTTCCTATCCACGCCCAGGAAATCCATAAAGGAGCCGAAGCAGACGATCGGGCGCTTCTGATCTGCGCGCATATACTGATCGTTGATCGTATCTGAAAGATTCGACGGGTCGCGGTAAATAAACTGCCAGCCCTCGAAATCTACGTGAGTCATCAGATCCTCTCGCCACGCTGTCTGGACCGCGGGCTTGAAGGTCATAATCAGAACCCGCTTCATCCGCATCCGCTTGGCAAGCTGATAAGCGGTAAAGGTCTTGCCAAAGCGCATTTTGGCGTTCCAAAGGAACTTCGGCGTCCGGCGGCTGTCGGTATCGTAGACAGAGCGAAAATACGCAATCGTCTTGTCTACGGCATCCTTCTGCTCCTGCCGCATCGAGAAGGTCTGCGTCCGGTTCTCGTAGTTTTCCTGCCCGCGCTGTACCGCGACGATGGCTGCCTGTACGTCCTGAATCGTACAGCGGAACCATTCGTTCCGGTCCTCTCCGGCGTTGAGCTGCGGCTTGCCGCGGCGCTTCAGCACGGCATGGACGTCGTGGTCGGTGAAGCAGGTGCCGTCGTTCTTCATCGCGGACCAGGAGCCGAGAATGCGATACGGTACGCGCCCTTGAGAATTCTGCTCCCTAATACGGGTTTCTACGTCGCGCTCTGTGTATCCGACCTTGATGTAGCCGTCGTGCGAAGCGACGCCGATGTATTCATAGGCATAGATAGTCGGGTGCGATTCTGGTCGTTGAGGGAAAAAATCCAATTTAAGCATTGTTCATGACCTCTTTATGCGCATCATTTATTATCTCTGTTTTCATTTTTATCGTCATGGAGGGATGCGGTTTCAAGGCGTGGTGTTGGTTTAGAAATGCTGACTGATGTTAATGGATTGAGACCCTCTTCGCCAGATTTAGCAATAGGTTTAGATTCATTATTATTTGATGTTTTGTCTTGATTATCGTTCATCATTTTTCCTCTCCAAAATTATAGAATTATTAGTATTGCTGCCATAAAGAATAATAAGATAAGAAGTAACGATAAATAAAATGAGTACATTGATATCTTAATCCAGATTAGTGCGACATCATTTCTATGACACAGGTCTTTTTGTATTTCTCCATAAGTAACTGCGAGGAATTTTTGACGTTGCTCTTCTGTTTGAAAATTTTGGAACTCCTGCTCAACCTTACACTTGAAATCATCTGCGTTTTCAAATGCCTTACTTTTTTTCCTGTTCTGTGCCATTGTCGCTGCAAACAAGCTGAAAAGCAAGACAAAAGAAACAGATGAAAAAGCCGCCAGATAGAACTGGCTTGATAGTAATTTGCAGTTTTCAACAAGCAAAGACGCGACCATAAATAACGCTGCAGTCATAAATGAAAATGCTGTTTGCATGTGGCTGGCTTGTTGAACTATTGAATCTTGCCGTCTCAGATCCTTATCATAAGCAAGTTTTGCATAATCAACTATGTAGGCATAAGCTTCTGCTGGAAAGGTATTCTTATCCATTGTTTACCTCACTCCATTGGCTTTATCATAGAATCGATAAAAGCAATTTCTTCTTCAGTAAGACCATATTTTTCGTTCAGTTCTTCATCTGTCCATGTTTTTGAGAAATCCTGTTCTGGTACGAAGAGAAAACTGTCTTTTGTAATGTGTATGGAAGTTAATGCCTGAAGCAATAAGAATCTGAACATTTTTGTCCGGACATAAGACTCCATATTTTGAGTTTGGTTTTCATTATCAAATGTGTTTATAACGAGGTATGTTTCGGTGCAAACTTCATTTGGCGCAAGCGTTTGCAGCGAAGATACCACTTGGTACATACCATCCGATGAGGGCTTATTTCCGCCAGACATGGCATAAGTGATAATAACTTTGAATTTCCCTACAATCTTGTCTTTATCAACTACTTTTGATAAGGGATAGAACCCTTTGCCTTGGCTGGAAAGTAAGACAGCATCAGAGATAGACGCTTTCTTCTTTTCTCCGCGCTCAAAACTACGAATTGAAAAATAGCTATACGGTTTGACAATTTGTGACATGGGTCTTTCTTTTAGACTCAGTATTTTTCGAATTATCCTAATAGCAACATTGTCTCTGACAAGAATTTCAAACTCGTCAAGCGATCGGATTTCAGAATCTTTATATGGATCCGTTCCAATACCAGAAGCATTTATGATTTCACATCTACCTTTGTAATCCCGTTCCCATAGGAAATAGCAAACACCACCTGCGATATTCACTCCAGGGAAACAATCCGCAGAGTTTTTGAAATCTACCAGATGCGAAATGTGCCTGTCAGTTAACATTGCGTTCCGAAAATCATTCATTCCTTGGCCTTTTCCGTTTGTATACCAACGTGCCGGGATAACCATAACGAGATAACGTGGCATTAGCTTTTTCGCTTGCTCAACAAATAAATGATATATTGATTTTGCACTTGCAGCTTGTCCGCCATCGCTCAACTGATACGGCGGATTTCCTATGATCACATCAAATTTCATATTGAAAATACCCTCCGGCCTCGTGGTATGAATCATTTCATAAGCGTGTGTTTCCAAATCATCAGCACGGTCGTATTCCTTTTGCGATGCTCCACAGAACACGCATTTTCCATTCTGCCAACGGTGCCTGATATTCTTGAATCGCACATTTCCATCCACATTTTCAAAGCCGACTACAGAATAACGTCCGTTTGCGAATCTTGAACAATATAGGCTGCGCCGGGAAAGGTGAGACGTCAATTCCGTGATAGCGATACCGAACAACTGCTTTTTGAAGATATGCTCCGTCCGCTCTTGAAGATCCGGATACAGCGACTCCAGACCCTTGAGGAGCCTTTTCGCAATTTCACGCAGAAACACTCCGCTTTTGCAGGCAGGATCCAGGAAAGTAGTGTTCGGATCAGAGAACAACTCCTGCGGAAGAAGATCGAGCATCGCGTTTGCAACCTCCGGCGGCGTGAAGACTTCATCACTAGAGAGGTTTGCGATGCAAGACAACACATCTGGATTATAAATCGTGTTATAAAGATTAGTTGCCATAGTCCTGAACCCTCCTGTAGTCAGCGATATAAGAAGCCAGGAATTCGCCTTCGTCGCTCGGCGTGTCCCGCTCCGGCATTAAGCTCAGTTGCTCAAATTGCGTCGCAGCGGTTTTCGGATTATCTGCTGCATCGGGCTTCGGCGCATACTCCCCGGCCAGCAATTTATCAAATCGGTAATCCTTGCGCTGGAGCTTGGTTCCCATCACAAACGCCCATTCGGAAAAAACGATCGGCACATCGTTATCCGCTCCGGTTTCGTCCACGGTTTTCATACTGAGCGCGTTTCCGCAGACGACGTTTTTGCTGAGGATAAAACGAACGGCTGCGCGGCAGTCTTCGCTGACTTCTTTTCCGCAGACGGCGGAATATTCTTGATTCCAGATGTCGTACAGCCGTTCTCTACAAGCAAGAACGTTGTCCATCAGAATATCCGCGCCGTAAACGGACGTGACGGCGATCACCGACTGCTTTTCAAATTCCATGGGGAGCGGTTTTTTCCTTCGCGGCGGAATTGCCCTGCGCTTGGCAGCTTCCAGCTTCCGCCGAAGGATCTCTGCCAGGAAATTGCCGTCTCCGCACGCTGGTTCCAAAAAGCGGCTGTCAACACGCTCCGTCTCCTGCTTCACGAGATCCAGCATGGCGTTGACTTCGCGCTCGCCAGTCATTACTTCGCCGTAATCGGCCACGCGCTGTTTGGATTTCACTTGTTGTGTCATGCAATCACCCCAAAAAACAAAAACGAGCCTTTTCCCGTTTGGGAAAAGGCTCGTTTCAGGCAATACTACTGCACGTTTCAAGATGTGTGGCGAAAGGTACCATTTCTTCCTCACAGCTCTCATAACACAGCGGTGTTGCGTAATAAGAAAGAAACTGCGTTTAATCCTTGAATAATTTGTCGAATTATTATATAATTTGATGTATAGAATGGGAAAATGCAGTAATATTCAGCGTATATCAAACTGTACTTTGGGGAACAATATTGCATTTATTCAGCCAACGGATAAATGTCTTTGTGCTGACATTCAGCCGCTTTGCTCCGCTTCTTGCGGATAATTTTCCTTCTGACCACTCTGCGGCGCAGGTCTCAAACTCCGGCGGGATCGGAATTGCTTCCCGGCCAAACTTTACTCCACGGGCTTTGGCGGCGGCGATGCCTTCTTTCTGCCGCTGACGGATGAATTCGCGTTCCGTCTGCGCCACGTAGGAAAGAAGCTGCAGCACGATGTCCGCGATCAGCGTTCCCGTCAGGTCCCGGTTCTGCCGGGTGTCCAGCAGCGGCATATCCAGTACCACGATCGCCGCGTGCTTCTCCTTGGTGATCACCCGCCATTGTACCAGAATATCGTCATAATTCCGCCCCAGCCGGTCGATGCTCTTGATGACAAGAACGTCGTCCTTTTTTAGTTTCCGCAGCAGTTTCTGATACTGCGGCCGCAGGAAATCCTTGCCGGATTGCTTGTCAATATAGATTCTGTCTACGCCGAACTCCCGCATGGCGATCAACTGACGTTCCTCGTGTTGTTCTCGCGTAGATACACGTACATACCCGAAAATCATTTTCTGGCCTCCAATCATAATGGTGATAGTTTTGATTGTAAACCAGTTTGCTATACCTGAATAGAGCGCACAACTCCCCACTTACAGTCGCAGCACCTCCTTGCCGGTCGATTCTGCGTATCGTACCGCCTCTGCTGCGCCGCCGTAGTTGCGTCGCAAGGCAGCGATCACAATGCTGCTGCGATCCACCATCCAACGATTCCGAAGTGCGATGGCAGCTTTGGGATGAATGCCGTCCAGTTCTGCGGGGATCAGGATCTCGTCGTATTGAGTTTCATACCATGCACTTTCCGTCGCCACCCGCCTTGTCAGATACGGAAGCACCAGCACCAGCCGTACCCGGCGGTCGTTCCGTTTGATGCTCCGCACGGTCTGGGCAAATAGTTCGTCGAACTCGCCCATCCCGCCGGTATAAAACTGTGTCACGCCTCGCGCAGCAAGCCGCTCCAACGTTTCGCGGAGCGGCTTTTCCACGTCTGTCAGCATTACACGATGCCCAAATCCGCAGCAAATCAGTTCGCCCACATTTTTTCACCTCTTTTGAGTTATTATAACTCAAAAGGGTTAAACTTTACAAGAGAAAATCGGTATCCTCAAACAAGAGGTGATACCGATGAATATTGGCGAAGCAGTCAAAGAACGCATTTTGGAATTGTGCCGGGAACGGGATATTACGATTAACAAGCTCTGCACAATGAGCGGCGTGACGCAGTCGACGGTCAACAACATCGTCAGCGGCAGGAACCGCAGCGTCACGATCTCGACGATCAAAAAGCTCTGCGACGGCCTTGATATGCCGATCGAGGCATTCTTCCATTCGGATCTGTTCCGCAGTCTGGAGCAGGAGATAAAATAATAGATCTGAATAGTTGAAAACAGTTGCAGCGCACAGGAAAGACATTTCCTGTGCGCTGCATTTTTTGTTGGCGGATAGGCGATCAAAACGCCTGCTTTTTGTGTGTATAGTAGGAGGTCAATTTGAACTTCATCGGAAAATGAATCGAGAGAGGGTGTACGAGTCGCCCTGCTCGGTGGGAACAAGTGAGAGGTTTTGTTCGGGCCCGGCTGAAATCGCCAATTGGTCATTTCTGCCGGACGCTAACAGTTTTTCGATTTTTTCGGAAAACACCTTCCCAAAACGCCGGTTCTTTCTCCGTATAGTAGGAGGACGTTTTTGAACTTTTTGTAAACATTTCGGAAAACACCCCCACAAAACGCCTGCTTTTTGTGTGTATAGTAGGAGGATCTTTTTTCCGACGGCAGACAGAGAGGTGAAAATTGAAAATCCTTTCGCGAGATCGCCGTAAAAACAGCGATTTTTTCTCCGTATTGTAGGAGGATCTTTTCACCGCCGGCCTGGGGCCAAATTGGACTTTTGAAAAAATCTCGCTGAAAGGCTGTATAAATGCCCTCTCAAATCTCCGTATAGTAGGAGACTGTTTTCCTCCTGTGAACCTTGACAATTTCATACTCATTCGTCAGATACTTCCCTTCCGACGGGCGAAAGCCCGAGCCGCGTGAGACGGAGCGCCGAGACCCCGAACGGGACAGCGATCCATACGTTCACAGATGTCAGATTGCCACTGACAAGGCGACGACAGTCGGAAGGCACAATGGTACTCCTGCCTTGAACGCGTCACAGCATTGGGCAGCTCGGTCAGAACGACGGAGAGGTGCAATTCCCGTGAGGCGGCTTCGCAAGCCGCCGTCTGACGACTTCCGATCACACAGGGTGTCGAGGACAAAAATGTGTGAGTAAACACTCGGAGCTTCTAAAAAGCAGGTGGCTCCGCGAAGATTTCGGCAGGGGTTTCTCTGCCGTTTGGATGCAAATGTCAAAACAAAAAACTCGAAGAAAGGAGGAGATCGCATGCTCGAAAACTTCGAATCGCTGCCCAATGTCCTGAACGCGAAAGAGGTTCAAAACTTCCTGGGTATCTCACGGAGCAGTACCTACGATCTGATGCATCGCGCTGATTTTCCGACGCTGCACGTGAACGCCCGGCTGTTGGTCACGAAGGCAAATCTCAAGTCGTGGCTCGAATCTCACACCAACGGCGACTACGGCATTCAGTAAAATGACTTGCCTGACGCCGTCGGCATCGGGCAAATCTTTTGGCGATCTCCCGTGACGCGCCCAAGCTTTTTCGTCCCGACGTCTCTCGCCCGGACGAAGGAAGCGACGCTTTCGAGGGAGGCTGCCGAAAAACCACGGTGCGGTCTTTCGGCAAAGGGCGGCAAACAAATTTGCTGCCCGCGCCGGGGAAACGGAGCAGATTGTGCTTCGTTTCTTCGGCGTAGGCTGCCGCAGCAGCCGCATCCTCCGCGTCCCTCTCGTACACCTCCGAAGCCCAGCGACAGCGGGTTCGGAGGTGGGAGGAGGAGACCCGAAGCACAGTTGAAGAAACGGCAAACGCCAAAAGCGGTTGACGTTTCTGAACCGTGCAAAGGGATCTCCGACGAAGAGCCCACGGTACTTTGCAGCTTTTGCTGAAAGTACCATAGTGGGTTAATACACTTTCGCAAAAGTGCTTCTCCGGGGCTTTCCATTCCAAATCAAAGGAGGTGATGCCGATGGCCCGTAACGACGGAGCCAATCACACGTTTGTCCGAAACCGCGATCTCAAGGCGGATAAAAAAGCCACGCCCCAGAGCGCATACGCCCACAATGAACGCAAAAAAGAGTCGTACTCCAATCCGGATATCGTCCCCGAACGGACGCCGATGAACGTGCATTTCAAATCGCCGGTCGGCACGTATGAGGAATGTTTTTCCGCGTTGGAAGATCAAAAAGTGATTTCAACCTGGGGACTGAAACCCGGCTCAACGAAGATGTGCGAATTGATCTTCGACGTCAACTCCGCTTACTTTTTCAACCACGGCGGGTATGAATTTGCGAAGCAGTTTTATGCCGATGCATATCAGGCCGCGATCGAAATCGTCGGCGGCGAGCAGTATATCCTGTCGGCAGTGATGCACGCCGACGAGCGCAACCGAGCGATGTCCGACGCGCTGGGGCATGACGTCTTTCACTACCATATGCACGTCGTCTACGTTCCGGTGGTGGAGAAGAAAAAACTCTGGTCGAAGCGCTGCAAGGACCCGGCTTTGGTCGGCACCGTGAAGGAAATCATCCCGCAGGTCAGCCGCTCAAAGAAGTGGGAATCGAAACCTGCGCTGGACGAGAACGGCGAGCCGCTGCTCGACAAGAACGGCAAGCCCGTCCTGCATCATTCGTATTCCGTTTTGCAGGACGCGTTCTACAATCACATGGCCGCCGCCGGCTACACCGACGTCGAACGCGGCGAGCGCGGCAGCAGTGAGGAACACCTGACCGTGACGCAATTCAAAGTCGATCGAGAAGAACGCCGTCTTGAAATGATCCACGAAAAGATCAGAGAGGAAACGTCCGAGTTCTCCCAAGTGCGGAAAGAGAAGTACGCCGTCGAGAAAGAGATCGAGCAGAAGCAGAAACGCCTGGATCAGCTGACGCCGCAGGTCGAGGACGCGGAAAGATTCGTCTCGGAGCATCTCGGCAGACCGGAAGAACTGATTCCCAAAACGACCACGATGGAATACGCAAGCCACTACCGCGAGAAGAAAGCCAACCCGAACCGAAGCCCGATCAGCGCGAAATCCGTCAAAAACGTCCACGGCATTTTCCACCGCGCCTTACAACAGGCGGTGCGGATCGGTATGCTGCGGATCAATCCGACGGACGGCTGCGTTCTTCCCCGAATCGTCAGAAAGGAGATCCATCCGCTGACATCCGAACAGATCGCGGCGTTTCTGAAACTCCTGCCCGGACATCCGCACGAATATCTGTATCAGGTCGCGCTGTTTACCGGAATGCGGGAAGGCGAACTGTTAGGCCTGCCGTGGGATTGTGTGGACTTTGAACACGGCACGATCCTTGTCAAGCAGCAGCTCAACGGTGCGAGCATCAAGAGCGGCAAGACTAAAATCGTCCCGCCGAAGAACGACAAAATGCGCATCATTCCGATGGCGCCCACCGTTGCGGAACTGCTTCGGAAGCATAAGCAAAAACAGGATGAGATGCGGACGCTGCTCGGAGACAAATGGACCGAGACCGGTCTGGTGTTTACGGGCCCGTTCGGCGGCTATCTGTCGCATCGGACGGTGTATGACTGTTTCAAGCGATTGGTCGTAAAGATCGGAGCCCCGGAAGCCAGAGTCCACGATCTGCGTCATACCTACGCGGTCGTCTGCCTGGAAAGCGGCGTGGATATCAAAACGCTGCAGGAGAATCTCGGTCACGCAACGGTCACGTTCACGCTGGATGTTTACGGTCACGTCAGCCAGAAGATGCGGCAGCAGAGCGCGGAGAAACTGGAGATTTTTATCCGTTCGGTCAACGCCAAAGCCGGACGAACGGAAGCGGAGCAGGGGACTGCGCCGCCGCCGATCCGGATCGCCGGTCTGCCTGCTGCTACCGTACCTGCGTAACGATTTATGGGTAAAATCTGGGTAAAACAAAGAATCAGCTGCTTTTCGAGCAAAAAGCAATCGAATTCACGCACGCATTGAGACATTAAAACAACGGAGAAACCCTGTAAAATCAAGGGTTTCCGCCATGATAGAGAAATCCCCTGGTCCGTTTCCGGATCAGGGGATCGGTGGTGGACGATATAGGACTCTTCCGCGGGCTAAAAAACGTGCCACCGGCACGTTTTTTGCGCTCTGCGGAGCGCCGCCCTGTTCTCGTCCTGCGTCCACGAAAAAAATCAGCCGCGCCACACGGCGCGACTGATTTTTTGGTGGACGATATAGGACTCGAACCTATGACCTTCCGCACGTCAAGCGGATGCTCTAGCCAGCTGAGCTAATCGTCCGTAGCAGGGGTTATTATAGCGAATGATATACCGTTTGTCAAGTGGAAATTTTTCTTTTTTCGCAAAGTCCGTGTAGGTTTGTTTCACAAGGTCCGCCGCGTCATAGCGAGGCTTGCTACGCAAGCCTCGCTATGACGCGGCGGTGGAGCTTCGCGTTTATAATTGAGAGCATTGCGCATGATGCCATGCCCTCGCCTGACGGATTGCCGCGACTGACTTACTGCATCATGTTCGACACGGACTGCTCCACGCTGTCGACCGCGTTCTGCACGGTGCGACGCACAGGCGACTGCGGCGGGAGCATCAGCGCAATCGCGCCGCCCGCCACTACGCCGACGCCGAGCGTCAGAAGAAACGACTTGACCTGCATTTCTGCGCCTCCTTTCTCTGCTGATTTTTCTTTAGTTTGCCCTGACGGGAGAAAAATATCGGATTTCGGCAAATCCGTTCTTGCGGCGGTCGGAAGTTATGATATAATAATTGCAGAAAGAAAGATTGGAGGCGTTTTTATGTCGATTGATGCGTTACAGGAACGGATCCGAAAAATGAAAAATCCGGTGATGGTCGGCTTGGACCCCTATCTGCCGATCCTGCCGCAGCACATCCTGCGCGATGCGTTTGAGGAACACGGGCAGACCCTGCGCGGCGCGGCGGAGGCGTATTACCGCTTCTGCACGGAGCTGCTCGACCGTCTGTGCGGCGTCGTGCCGGCGGTCAAGCTTCAGAGCGCGTGCTTTGAAGCGCTCGGCGCGGACGGCATCACCCAGATGCAGAAAATTTCGCGCTACGCGAAGGAGAAGGGCTACTACGTTCTGATCGACTCCATGCGCGGCGACGTGGGCAACGTGGCGGAGATTTACGCGCAGGCGATGTTCGGCTCGATCTCGGTCGGTGAAACGGCGCATAAGCTCTACGACTGCGACGCGCTGACGGTCAACGCCTATCTGGGCAGCGACGGCGTCAAGCCCTTCCTGCCCTACTGCAAGCACGACGGCAAAAACGTTTTTATCCTGCTCAAGACCTCGAACAAATCCTCGCGCGAGGTGCAGGATCTGCTGTCGGGCGACCGCGTGATCTACACCGCGATGGCGGACCTCGCGATGCGCTGGAGCACCGACCTGTTCGGCAAGTACGGCTATTCCGAGCTCGGCGCGGTCGTCGGCGCGACCTATCCGCAGACGATGCGGCTGCTGCGCGAGAAGTACGACCGTCTGTTTTTCCTCGTGCCCGGCTACGGCGCGCAGGGCGGCACGGCAAAGAACGTGCAGTTCGCCTTTGACCGTTTCGGTCACGGCGCGATCATCGCCGCCTCGCGGAGCATTATCTGCGCGTGGCAGAAGTCGGACAGCGACGGCACGGACTACCTCGACTACGCCGAGGCTGCCGCGCTGAAGATGAAGTCCGACATTGGGAAAAACGTGGTCATTCTATGACGACCCTCTACCTGATCCG
>Ga0310690_10003980_pt1 | contig 21537 bp, 12 predicted proteins | sample AusTroGonzalo_MG_2_FD_207661 | JGI IMG/M metagenome (GOLD analysis project Ga0310690, IMG submission 207661) | Bovine rumen microbial communities from tropical cattle in Woodstock, Queensland, Australia - Gonzalo_04 (v2) (version 2) | ecosystem: Host-associated > Mammals > Digestive system >... | reverse complement strand
AAGAAGGTGCTCTTAAGATGAGAGCCGTCATTGCCGTTGACCTTTTCGGCTTGCCTGCCGATTTCATCGCTGTCAAAGAGATTGCACGACAGCACGGACTTTATGTCATAGAGGATGGCGCCCAAGGATTTGGTGGACGTATAGGTAAACGGCATGCCTGCAGTTTTGGTGACATAAGCACAACATCATTCTTCCCCGCCAAACCGTTAGGCTGCTATGGCGATGGCGGCGCTGTGTTCACCGACAACGACGAATGGGCCGCCTTGGTACGCTCGTATCGCGTGCATGGCAAAGGCAGCGATAAATATGACAACGTACGCATCGGTATGAACTCACGCCTGGACACCCTGCAAGCTGCAATTCTCCAAGTGAAGCTTAATGCCTTTAAAGAATATGAACTCACGGCAGTAAACAACGCAGCAGCACAATACACAAAACTCATCAGCGAAGGCATTGGCGCCGATGTCGCCACGCCGTATGTCCCCGACGGATATCTGAGCAGCTGGGCACAGTACACGCTGCAGTTAAACGATGGAAGTATGCGTGCCAGCCTTCAAGCAAAAATGAAAGAGGTCGGCATACCCACAATGGTCTACTACCCAACCCCCATGAGCATGCAAACCGCCTTCAAAGGACAACACACATACATTGACACACCCAATGCTCGTCGATTGTCGCAATGTGTGCTTTCCTTACCAATGCATCCTTACCTCACTGACAAAGACATCCAAAAAGTCGTAAAGATGTTGCTGACTAATCTTAAAGCACAATGATGATTACAGCAAAAGACATAGCCAAACACCTTCAACTTCCGCTTCACGGCGATAACATAACCGTAGAGTGTTACGCACAGTTGTCGGCACCTCGGCCTCACAGTATTGTCTTTGCAAAGAAATACAGTGATGAATATGTCAGCCTTCTGAACGGTTGCAAGAGCATCCTTGCGATTGTAACAGCCAACTATGAGGGCAAACTGACTTGCAGCCACATAATATCAGCAAATCCCCGACTGGACTTCATAAAAGTTCTGTCACAATTCTTCACTCAAGAGAAACCCATAGGATTTATACACCCGTCGGCCAATATAGAAACAGGTGCCACCATAGGCAAAGACGTGTTTATTGGAGCCGGATGCTATGTGTCTGCCCAGAGCATCGTTGGCGACGGTTGCGTCCTACATCCCAACGTTGTGCTTGACAACCATGTTGTGCTTGGCCGCAATTGCGAGATAAAGTCGGGAGCTGTCCTGGGACAGGAAGGTTTTGGCTTTGAACGGGATGATGAGGGTGAGCCAGTGCATTTCCCACACTTTGGCGATGTTATCGTAGGCGACAACGTCTTCATTGGCAGCAACACTACCGTCGAACGTGCCACCCTTGGCAGCACCATCATTGAGGATAATGTGAAGGTTGACGACCTGGTACAGATTGGCCATAATAGCCGCATTGGCGAAGGTAGCATGATTACCGTCGGAGCCATCGTCTGCGGCGGTGCCGTTCTTAAGCCACAGAGCTATCTTGCACCCAACGTAAGCGTCAAAGAGAAGGTCACGATAGGCCGCAGAGGTTTTGCCGGTCTTGGCGCCGTTGTGCTGAAAGACGTGGCTGACGATGCCGTAGTGGCTGGGGTACCCGCCAAAGAGATAAACAAGAACAAATAACATAACCATGAATATCGAGAACATATTGGTACTTGCGCCACACACCGATGACGGTGAGTTAGGACTGGGCGGCACTATCAGCAAATACATCGAGGAGGGGAAGAACGTATACTATGCCGCCTTCTCAACAGCTGACCAGTCGGTCCCCGAGGGCTTTCCGAAGGACATCCTTGCCACAGAGGTCCGCAATGCAACCCGTAAGTTGGGCATACCCCCCGAAAATTTGCACATATACCACTACGAAGTGCGCAAACTAAACTATGTGCGCCAAGAGTTGCTGGAAGATCTGGTAAAGTTACGGAACGAACGCCACTATGACTTGGTTTTCATGCCTTCGTCGCACGACATACACCAAGACCACACCACAGTGGCGCAAGAAGCCATACGCGCCTTCAAGAAGACCACACTACTGGGCTATGAGCTCATCTGGAACAATCTGACCTTCGACACCGACTGTTTCATTCAGTTGGAAGAACGCCATATTGAAGCAAAATGCCAAGCTCTGCGTGAATACAAGAGCCAGGGGTTCCGTGACTACACCTCACCAGAATTTGTGCGTTCTCTTGCACGCACTCGCGGCGTACAGGTTGGATGTCAGTATGCCGAAGCATTTGAAGTGATAAGATTATTCCTATGAACATCTTGATGATAAGCCACTATGCCGGTGCTCCGCAGTACGGCATGGAGTTCCGCTCATATTATATGGCCCGCGAATGGGTACGCATGGGACATAATGTGACGGTTGTTGGCGCAGCATTCTCGCACTTGCGTAAAGCTCAACCGCCCGTGGGGCATGAGGTTCTGGAAGGCATCAATTATCTTTGGCTTCCATCCACAGAATATGAAGGGAACGGCATGAAGCGCGTACTCACGATGTTCCAGTTCTGCCGGCAGGTGTACAAACACAGCAAAGAGCTTATAGCTTTCAAGCCAGACATGGTCATCGCATCGTCGGTATATACTTTCGACCTCTACCCTTGCCGATACATTGCACAACGCACGGGAGCAAAACTGGTATACGAAGTACATGACCTTTGGCCTCTGTCGGTAATGGTGATTGGCGGATACAAAAAATGGCATCCATTCATTGTCATGCTGCAACACTGTGAGAATTACGCTTACAAACACTGCGACATGGTAGTCTCTATGCTTGACAAAGCCTTCCCTCACATGCAGCGGCACGGGCTCACGGAAGACCGTTTCTGCTGTGTACCCAACGGATATCTCAAAGAAGAATGGGAGAATATAGACACCATTGAACTGCCTGATGAACATGCCCGTTTGTTCAATCGACTGCATGCTGAAGGCAAGACCATCGTTGGCTTCGCAGGTGGCCATACACAGTCTACAGCCATGGATGTGCTTATAGAAGCAGCAAGACTACTCAAAGAACGTTCCGATATAGCATACGTGATGGTTGGGAAAGGTCCCCAGAAAGAAGAACTCATACACTTGGCAGAGGAATATGGGCTAACAAACTTCCATTTCCTTCCGCCAGTGGAGAAACCATGTATACCCAAGGTGGTGCAACAGTTCGACATCTGCTATGAAGGCGGCGTACACAGCTTCCTGCACAAATATGGCACCTCGGCCAACAAGATGATTGACTATATGCTGGCGGGCAAACCCATTGTCAAGTCCGTTGATGAGCCTGGCAGTGAGGTGGAGCGCGTAGGGTGCGGCATACAAGTCGAGGCAGAGAACATCGCACAAGTGCGTGATGCCATACAGAAGATTGCCGACATGACTAAAGAAGAACGTGATGAGATGGGCGCCAAGGGACGCAAGTATGCCACCGAGAATCTCGAATACCACACCCTCTCAGAGAAGTTCATTGATTACGTAATGCACACAAAAGAATAGCTACATGCATCTCCTCACCGTCATAGGGGCACGTCCCCAGATAATAAAAGCGGCAGCTGTAAGCCGCGCAATTAGCAATGGGTACTCTGACAAAGTAACTGAACATATCCTACATACGGGGCAACATTATGATGCCAACATGTCGCAAGTCTTCTTCGACGAGCTGGGCATACCGCAGCCGGAATATAACCTTGGCGTTGGCTCTGGACGTCATGGAGAACAGACAGCCAAGATGATAGCAGGCATCGAAGAGGTTCTAATGAGCCGCACCTTCGACGGTATCATCCTCTACGGCGATACCAACAGCACACTGGCTGGTGCTGTAGCCGCCTCAAAACTACACGTGCCTATATTCCACATAGAAGCAGGCTTGCGCTCATACAACCGCATGATGCCTGAAGAGATTAACCGCATCGTCTGTGACCAGCTCTCCACCATCCTCTTCGCCCCTACTCAAACCGCCGTAGATAATCTGCGCGAGGAAGGCTTTTTCGCCGAACACCCCACCTTACACCGCCGTGTCATCAATTGCGGCGATGTGATGTACGACAACAGCATCTACTTCGCCAAGATGGCAGCCGAGCGATGCGGCATAATGCAACGCCTCGCCCTGCAGCCAGAAGGATACATTCTCGCCACTATACACCGCGACAATAATACCGACGACCCTCTGCGGCTGGAGCAGATACTCTGCGCTCTAGTCGATATAGCAAGAAAGGACAATATTCCTGTCATCCTGCCTCTTCACCCACGCACCCGTAATAAACTCACAGCCCAGCACCGCGAACTCCTTGACAGCGAACCGCTGATACGTCTTTTAGACCCGTTCTCTTTCCTTGAAATGACCCTTATGGAACAGAACGCACGAATGGTGATGACCGACAGCGGTGGCGTGCAGAAGGAGGCCTTCTTCTTCGAACGCCCCTGCATTATTATGCGCCCCGAGACAGAATGGGTTGAGATAGTTCAGCATCAGGCCGGCATTATCGCCGATGCAGATTATCAGCGTATCGTCGATGCTTACTCTCAGCTAGCACACCGCCACGTATCGTTTCCGCCACTCTTCGGCGACGGCCACGCTGCCGAAAAAATCATACAGAATATCCTATCATGACAATTCTTACCGATAGTCTACACCGGATTGCTTACGCCACGGATGCCTCTATCTATCGTGAGCTGCCATTGGGTGTAGCCTATCCTGAGAATGAGGACGATATCATCGAGCTTATCGACGAGGCTCGTCGCCGCCACACGCACCTCATACCACGTGCAGGCGGCACCAGCATCGCCGGACAAGTGGTCGGCAACGGCATCGTCGTAGATATCAGCCGACACCTAAACCATATCATAGAGCTTAACGCTCAGGAGCGGTGGGTATGGATAGAGCCCGGCGTGGTACGCGACGAACTCAATAAGTCCATTGAGCCTTATGGACTCTTCTTCAGTCCCGAGACCTCTACCTCCAACCGCTGTTGCATCGGTGGCATGGTTGGCAACAACTCCTGTGGCACCCACTCGCTCGTCTACGGTAGTACACGCCACCATGTAGTCGCCATCAAAGGTATATTAAGCGACGGCACACGTTTTGATACTACTCAGCCCGACCCCGACAACACTCTTCTCAACAAGATATTTGCCCAACTGAAAGGCTGGGCCGACGACCCACAGGTCCGTAAGCTCATAGCCGACAACTTCCCCGACCCGACCCTGCGACGCCGCAGCTGTGGATATGCCATAGATGAAGCCCTAGACGGCGGTATTGACCTCTGCAAACTCCTCTGCGGCAGCGAAGGCACACTGGCCTTCATCACAGCCATCCAACTCTCGCTAGACCCCATACCTCCCAAGGAGAAGATGGTGCTCTGCGCCCACTGCCACTCACTACCCGACAGCTACCACGCCAACCTCATAGCACTCAAGCATAACCCCGTGGCCGTCGAACTCATGGACGGCAAGATACTTGAGCTCTGCCGCAACAACCATTCGCAGCAAGCCAACCAGTTCTTCATAAAGGGCGAGCCCGAAGCGCTTCTTATCGCTGAGTTCAACGGCACTGGCATGGAACAGCAAGCCGACGCCTTGGAGAAAGAGCTCCTCAACAGCGGCCTCGCCTACCACTGCAGTCGTGTATACAACGACGACATCAACCGAGTGTGGGCTCTGCGCAAAGCCGGCCTCGGTGTGCTCACAGGCGTTAAAGGCGACCGTAAACCCATCGGTGTTATCGAAGACACCGCCGTCTCACCCGAGCGATTACCCGAATACCTCGGCGAGTTCGAGCAGATGATGCAATGTCACGGTCTCTCCTGTGTCTACTATGGACATATCAGCACCGGCGAACTGCACTTGCGTCCCATCCTCGATGTCAAGCAGCCTCGTGACCGCCAGCTTTTCCGCCAGGTGGCTAAGGAAATTGCATTGTTAGTGCGCAAATACCGCGGCAGCCTCAGTGGCGAACATGGAGACGGGCGTCTGCGTGGCGAGTTCATTCCTATGGTTTACGGTCATGAAGTCTACGAACTCATGAGACAAGTGAAGCAGTGCTGGGACCCTGATGGGGTGTTCAACATGCACAAGATTGTCGATACACCGCCCATGGACGAGAGCCTGCGCTACGATGTAAACCAACAATACCGCTGTTCCGATAGTGACCTTATGTGCTCCATCGAGCAGTGCAACGGCGCTGGCGACTGCCGCAAGAGCAACATCATCGGTGGCACCATGTGCCCCACCTTCAAGCTCACCCACGACGAACTCCTCTCCACCCGCGCTCGCGCAAACGTGCTGCGCGAGGTGCTCACCCGAGGCCTGCCTGATGACACAGACACCACTGAAACCAAGGCTCTCGAAGAAATGCTCTACAGCTGTTTGGCCTGCAAAGGGTGTCACGGCGAATGCCCCTCAAATGTCGACATGACAGCCATCCGCGCCCGTGTGCTGCAGATGCTCTATCGCAAATACGGAACACCCTTCCGCAGCTGGATGGTGGCACACATGGCCGACGTAGAGCGCCTCGGACATATAGTATGGCCCATCTACAATCTCTTTGCCTCATGGAGGCTCTCTTCGACCATAATCAAGCGCATAGTCTCCTTCACTCCAGAGCGTTCCATCCCCACCCTCTCGACACGCACCATGCGGCAACTAATCAAGACAACGAGACAACGAGACAACGAGACAACAAGACTGAGTAAGGGGAAGGTTTACCTTTTTGCCGACGAATTCACCAACTTCCAAGAAGCCTCTCTCGGCCTCACCTTCGCGCAGTTGCTTACACGGCTTGGCTACTGTGTCGAGATACCCCACCATGTGGAGAGCGGCCGTGCTGCCATCTCGAAAGGATGCCTCGACACCGCTGCCAACTTCGCACGCCGCAACGTGTCCCTACTCAAAGACAAGATAACAGAAGAGACACCTCTTGTGGGCATAGAACCCTCCTGTATCCTCTCTTTCCGCGACGAATATCCCGACCTAGTGCCGTCCGACATGCGCGCCGACGCCGAACGGCTGGGCCGCAACTGTCTGCTCTACGACGAGTTCATCATGCGCGAGGTCGCCAAAGGCAATATCACCCCCGATCAGTTCAGCGACGCCACCATAGAGGTGTGGCTGCACGGACACTGTCACCAGAAATCCCTCGTGGGCATCGACAAGACCGCCGCCATGCTGCGCCTGCTCCCTGGCTGCCACCTGCATGTCATACCCTCTTCTTGCTGCGGCATGGCCGGCTCCTTCGGCTACGAGAAAGAGCACTACCAGACCTCCCTAGCCATTGGCGAGATGATCCTCTTCCCCACCATCCGCAAGGCTCTGGCATCAGTCCCACACGACATACCGGCCTACATAGCTGCCCCCGGCACCTCATGCCGTCAGCAGATACTCGACGGCACTGGCCACCATGCGCTCCACCCCATAGAAATCATGTACAACATGCTAAAACAGATATGAAGGTACTCATTCTCTCCGACGCCGACAGCATCCATACCCTCCGTTGGGTGCGTTCCCTCAGCCAGCGTGGCTGCGAGATACTGCTTTTCAATCTACTCAAATGCGACCTCTCTCCATACGACAGCATGCCCAACGTGCAGGTCTACAGTTGCGACTTCGTGCTGCGCGACAGCGCGGCCATTTCACAACGCATCCTCGACAAGATGGTCTATCTCAAGGCTGTCCGCCTACTACGCAAACAGATAAAATTCTTCCGCCCCGACTTCCTGCATGCCCACTACGCCTGCAGCTTCGGTCTCATAGGCGCCCTTGCAGGCTTCCACCCCTACGTCCTCTCCGTTTGGGGCAGCGACGTATACAACTATCCGCGGCAAGGCTCTCTCTACCGCCATCTGCTCACTTTCACGCTACGCAAAGCCGACTATATCCTCTCTACCAGCCACTGCATGGCCCGCGAGACCAACCTATATACCAACAAGCCCATCGCCGTCACCCCCTTCGGTGTCGACATGCAACGTTTCGCCCCGGTTCCCACGACCGACAAACCCGCCGCTTTTGTTGTTGGCAACGTCAAGACCCTCAAGTACTGTTACGGTATCGACACCCTCATACATGCCTTCGCCTTAGTGCATGAACGCCATCCTGACACCGACATGCGCCTGCTCATTGCTGGTACAGGTCCCGACCGCGACCAACTGATAGCATTATGTGAAGATCTCAACATCCGCCACCTCGTCGACTTCCTCGGCTATATTCCTAACCATGAACTGCCACAACTCTATGCTAAATTCGACGTCTCGGTGTCGCTGAGCCGCGAGGAGAGCTTCGGTGTGGTGGCTGTGGAAGCCATGTCGTGCGGCTGTCCCGTTGTCACCTCCGATGCCGAGGGCTTCTGCGAGGTAGTCGACAACAACGTTACCGGCTTCGTGGTACCCAAAGACAACCCCGATGCCGCCGCCGAGGCCATCGAACGCTTCATAAACAATCCCACACTGCGTGCCTCGATGAGCACCGCCGCACGCCAGCGTGTGGCCGAACTATATGATTGGGAGCGCAACGTAGACACCATGATGGACATCTACAAACGCGTCATCTCCTCCTGATTGAGCAAGCTGCGCACCGCGGCCACAGGCACCCACTTCCTGAAAGGGTACAACGCCTTAACAGCCACAGCCATCCACGGTTTATAGACAATATTTATCCTGCAATAAGCTTTGCGGAAGTTAAACTTCTGCATGAGGAACGGCTGTATGTTGGAATGCTCCGTGATGCTGCGCCCACCATCGTTGACATACTTCAAGCCGCACTCTTTCAGATAATACTCATTCATCGTGTATATCAGCCCATAGTATGGGTAACGCGACAACTCGTCGGGCCGCGCCTTCATCACCGAGTAGTCGCACATCTTCTCATACACAATGTTCTTGGCAAAGGCGGCCAGATGACCGTCCGCCTTGTCGAAGGCGCCCCAGTATTCATTCTCCGGCCCATTCACCACATCGCTGCGGAACTCCTCTTCTGTGGGCACGGCGGCCTTCACCTTGTAACCCTCAGCAGCTGCACGATGTACCTCATATCCCTCAGACAGCAGCTCATCGCGCGTCATGCGCCTGAACTCGTAGTTGGCCATGCTGCGCCTCACCTGGTTGCGCATCTTGCTGCTGAGCTCCTCCATTCCGCCGAACGAGTCCTTCACCACGTTCCAGAAGCCCGTCTCCTCACCGCAGTCGAAGTCATACGTGTTGCGCACCAGCCAACCGCCTTTCTGCAACAGGGCTTTGCTTTCGGCCGACGACAATCGCGGCTCCTCGTTCTCCGGCCCTATCCATATCCACGCGTGCTTATACAATGTGAACGCCATAAGCCTCATACCTCCTTTCCCAGCAACGCAGTCACTATCTGGCGGCACCTTGCCGGCCAAGTGTTATTCTCAGCCACAGCGGACATGTTCTGCCGGAAAGCCGCTATCCGTTCCGGATGTTCCTTGAGCGACAACAATGTGCCTCGCAAGGCATCCACCTCGTTCAGGCTGGTGATGCCTATGTTGTTGCGCTCCACGAAGTCGCCACTCCATGTGTCGGTGGCTGCCAGAAGCGGAGTATGGTGTCCCACAGCCTCGAACAATTTATATGGAGCGGCAAAGCGCACATATTCCGTACAGTGCGGCATCGCAAACAAGTCGGTGTGCCGATACAGTTCTTCCACATCCTTACCCTTCAGGTGCACAACCTTGACATTTCCTCCCACGTATGGCATATAGTCATCTTTCACCACATCCCAGTCGTATGTGCGGCAACATACCGTAAGGCTCACCCCGTTCATGCCGCTGGCAGCCTTCACCAACGGCAGTATGTTGTAGTCGCCGCCAATGCCACCCACATACAGCACCCGCAGTCCGTCGGCGTCAGGAGCGACATCCGTCGGCACTATCTCGCAGCCCGACGGCAGTTCCCTCACATCACAGCCAAACCGGCACGGCACATATTCATACATGCGCAACGTCGGCAGGAACAGCACATCGAGCAAACGGCGGTATTGCCTCAGGTCGTAACGGTAGAAGAACCGCGCCACCCACTGCTTAAAATCGACATTCTTATTGGCATACTGCCAGTATATGTCGCGGTAGAAGAGGCCAATCGGTATGCTGTGCCGTTTGCAGAAAGCCAGAAAGCCGAAGTCAAGACACGGATACGTCGGCAGATGGTGCGGCTCGGTGAGTAGCGTGGGCATCGTCGACGACTCGCTGTAGACGAAGTCGTAGCGCACTCCCTGCCGTATCTTACGCTTTATCTCGGCAATCTGCCGTTTGCGGTCACGGGCGCGTCCCTCCACCACATCCATCTCCCAGCCCAATTCGACAAAGGCCTTCATCAACTTCTGCGGCCTTATCTGGCTGGCCGACGGGTCGTTGCGGTCTATCTTCAGCGGTATATGGAATATCAGTTTCATCACTCTTTGGTTTTAAATATCGGCAGGTTCAGCAGCATCTCACGCCGTGTGAACCAGTAGAACGCCAGGTAGGCCAATCCAAACACAGCCATGTCGGCATAGAGCATCACGGTGCGCAACGGCTCCTCCTGTCCGGCGGCGAAAAACAGCAACGGCAGCGCCGGCAGCGCAGCCACGATGATGCCCAACAGCGGCCATGCAACGGCACCGAGATACTGTCCCAGCGGCATCTGTATACATTTGTACACCATCATGCGCCAGTAGGCGAAGAGGAAGATAAAGGCCAGTATCACCTGCGTCCAAGCCATTGCCTGTATGCTTATCTGGCTAGCTATAAGCGTGCCGGCCAGCACAAACACTATGCGTACGAGCGTCCACTTGAACCCCAGGTCGGTGCGTCCCAGCGACACCATCAGTATGCCCGCCGGATTGCCTATCGACTGCAGCATGCCCCACACCGACAGCACCCTCACAAACCATACCATCTCCACCATGCCGCCGCCGTACAGCAGCACCGTGAGAGGTTCGGCGAAGAGGAAGAAAGCCATGAATATCGGGAAGTTGACGAACGAGAGCAGATGCAGCACCTCGGCATATGAACGGCGCATCTTCTCCTTGTCGTCCTGGAAGCGCGCAAAGGCCGGTGCCGCCACATTGGTAACGATGGGATTGATGAGCTGCACCGCCTTGTATAACAATTCCTTGGCCAGATTATACACACCCAGCACCTCGGCGCTGAAGAAACGGCCTATGAGGAATATGTCGAGCTTGTTGGCTGCATAGTCGACGACCTGCATGCCAAGCTGATATAGACCTATCGAGACCAGCTCGCGTATCTCACCCAGGCGGAAATGAAGTCTGATGCGGTAGGCCTTCAAGCCCGATATAGCATAGACGCCCTGGGTTATAACCGCCTGAAGGATAGCACCCCAAGCCAGACTGAACACACCGTGTCCGCGCAACGCCAGCACCACAGTCAGCACCACGCCGAGCGTGACACCCACAATCTGCACAATGGAGATAAACCTAAAGTCCAGTTCCTTGGTTTTCAGCGTGTAGAACATCTTGCCGAACGAGTCTATCACCAGAGTAAACGACAGCAGCGGAATCAACCTCCGCAGGTCAGGCTGATGGTAGTAGTTGGCAATCAGTGGCGTCGCGGCCCATAACAGAAGCCACAACCCCACACTGAGCATCAGGTTGAGCCAGAAGACCGACGAGTACTGGTCGCGTGTGATGTCCTGCTTGTGGATGATGCCTGTAGCCAGCCCCATGTTGGCAAATATCTCGGTGAAGCCGAGGAACATAGTGGCAATGGCCAGCAAGCCAAAGTCCTGTTTCGTCAGTATGCGCGCCAGAATGAACAGCTTCAGCATCTGAAGCGCCGTAGTGGTTAGCGTCCCGACGGCGTTCCACTTCACTCCCCTTACCGACTGGCTTCGTAGCGACATATTATCAATATCATAATGGCGTATAACAACGCGACGAACTGGGCCCCCATCTGGCGCTCCAGTATCGACTCGAACAGGAAACTGAACATGACTATGAATGTCAGCACCAGCACCTCCCACTGTCCCGACTTCCTCCGCCAGGCCACAATCAACGGCATCACGAGCCACCAAAGCATGACCAACAGTCCGACAACACCGACAGCAAGGGCCGTTTCAGTGTACTGATTGTGGGCATTAAGGTGCTGTTCCTTAAGGCTCTGGTATCCCTCAACACCATACCTTTCGACAAGTGCATCAGGACCGTCGCCAGCGCCGTAGCCGAACACCGGACGGTCGGCAATGGTCTTCAGGGCAGTTATATTGATGGCCACACGAGCATCGTAGTATTTGCCGTAGAGCGGCCCAGTGGCCAAAACCGTATCACCAGCAGCCACAGCCTCGACCAACTCCTCGTCGGCAGCCACCGACGTAACCGCGGCTACGGAAAGGCGGCTGTTGTGGTTCGGCAGCGTCTTCTCTGCAGTAAACGTCAAAGCCAAAAGCAGCACGGCCATCAAAGTCCCGTGCCACCACTTGCGTCGCAGAGCCATATGCACACCGCACAGAATCTCAATACCATACAGACAAAGGATGCCGGTGCGCGAATCGATGTAAATCAAGAACACTATCGCCATCAAGCCAGCCACATACAGCACCAGCCTGTGCCATAACGACATGCCTTTCCTGTAGAGCACCAACTCGCGATAGACGAATGCAGCAACTGGTAATATATACATGGCCACGTAGGTGTGGTTCTTGTCCTCAAAAGTGCCGGTAATCCAATTATATACAAACACTCCACCCACGGCTACGAGCAACCCATAGAACATAGTCCGAAGGTGGTTCTCTCGGATGTACGACATATCCGAAAGCAGCACGCACAGCGGAGCTATCAGCAACACAGCCTCACAGTTCACCTCCCTGATCGCCCTGCCCACATCGCTGCTCCACAGCACGCTCACCACCAGACAGAGCCAATAGGCGACCCCTGCCATAAGGGCCACACGCAACGGCATGTCGAGCGCAGGATTGCCCACACGCCTCTCCGCCACCATCTTGACTATAGTGACTGCGACAAGCGCCAGCGACATCCACAGTCCAAGCCCCCAATCCACTGCCGCCAAAGTCAAAGCAAGGCATAGCACGATGAATTGCAGTCTGTTATACCATTTCATATTCTTCATAAACACACTGCAAATATACAAAAAAATCTATTTCGCATTCCAAAATAGTGCACACCTCTACGCATTCTCTTCGTATCCCCTCCACCTGTTCTACTGTTGTTCTACGATTGTTTAGCTGTTTTAAAGTGTAGAACAATCGGGGAACAATAGTATAACAGATAAAACGGGGTCAAGGAGGGTACGGCCGAGGGCGGCGGTTATAAACCGCAGGGTATTGATAACTTTTATAATGGCGCGCGTGCGAGGCGGGGAAAAAGCGGTACTTTTGCACTTTGAATTACTTTGTAAAAAATAACGCTATGAAAAGATATACAGTCCTATTCGCAATAATGCTTATGGCCTCCGCACTGATGGCACAGAAGCCCAAGCAGGCCACGGAGTTCAGTACGGCGGGTCTGCCCGACGAGCTGCTGGAGTGGATGAACAAGAGCACCTCGGACAGCGACAAGCAGCGCGAAAACACCAAGACCATCAAGGCGTTCCGCGCCTCGTACGGCGCCATAGACGAGCACATGCAGGAGCGCGTGACGTCGTTGATGAACTACGCCGTGAAAGCCAAGATGAAGGGCTACGCCGAAATATGCCCCCTGGTGCGCACACTTACGGCCTACGCCACCGCCCCGGGAGGCGGACAGAACCTCGACGGATGGCTGAAAACTCTGGAGGCCATGAAGAAGAAGGCCGCCAAGCCGAAGGCGGTGATGGAGTGGGTGGACTTCAGCGAGCGGCTGCTGGCGGAGCGCGTGCTCTACCGCAGCCAGACGAGCGAGTGGCGCTTCGACGCCAAGACACCGTTCCGCATAAGCGCGGATAACGATAAGACGATGGTGTGGATAGATACCCCCAGCGACCTCTTCTATTCGTCGGCCAAAGACGGCGGCACCATACACGGCACTACGGGCTGCTACGACTACAAGGAACTTGTGTGGCAAGGCGGCGGCGGCCGCATAGACTGGGGTCGCACAGGCCTCGGAGCTGAGGCCTGCTACGCAGAGTTGGCACGCTATGAGGCGGAGACCAAATTCCCAAAGTTCACCGCCGATTCAGCCCGCCTGGTGCACACACACTACTTCAGCGAACCAGTGCTGGGCCATCTGGAGGAGGCGCTCTCCACACCCATGGAACCAGGCAAATACAGCTACCCGCGCTTCCGCAGCTACAAGCGTGACTTCGTGATACCGAACATCATGCCCGACGTGGACTACAGAGGCAGCTTCATGATGAACGGCGGCAAGTTCATCACCTCGTCCAGCAAACACCCTGCAAGCCTCATATTCAAGCGCAATGGCCAACGTCAGCTGAGTGTGACGGCGCAGAAGTTCACCATAACGCCGGAGCGGATAGTCGGCGAGAACGCCGCCGTGGCTTTCTACGTTGGCGAGGACGACTCAATAGCCAACACCGGCATCAACGTGCGCTACACGGTGGCTGACCACAAGGTGACGATGCTCAACGACCCCAAGCGCAACTTCTACAGCCCCTACACCGACTCGTATCACGAGATGGATATCTTCAGCGACATCATCATATGGAAGACCGGCGGCACAGAGCTGGAGTTCTCTAACCTAAGCGATCTCACCGGCGGCACTGCCACCTTCGAGAGCAGTAACTACTACACCTATCGCAAGGCACGCGAGATACAGGGTATCGACGAGGTGAGCCCCGTGAAGCGCGTATACGACTACTTCGGGGGCTACAACTACACCTTCTCGGCCCGCGAATTCTCCACCCACATAGGGCTCGACATGGGGCAGACGATGCTGATGATACACGGCCTGACGAAGCACGGCCTGGTGTCATACAACGAGATGACAGGCATGGTGATGGTGAAAGAGAAGCTGGAGGACTACATGAAGGCTCTCTCCAGAGTGAAAGGCGCCGACTACGACGCCTTGAGCATCGAGAGCAACGCCAAGAACTACAACGCCCGCATGAACCTCGACAGCCGCCTGATAGAGATGCGCGGCGTGCAGCAGTTCGTGGTGAGCGACAGTCAGCGCGTGGTGGTGTATCCGCGCGGCGGCCACATCACCGTGGGCGAGAACCGTTCCATACACTTCAACGGCCGCATAGACGTAGGTCGTTTCATCATGTTCGTCAGCGACTGCGACTTCAGCTACGAGCAGTTCAGCTTCGAGATGCCCAAGGTGGACTCGCTCTTCTTCTATGTGCCACAGTTCAACAACCCAGACAGCGACCACATGGTGATGACGCCGCTGCGCGGTCTGGTGGGCAGCCTCAAGGTGGACCAGCCTGACAACCACTGCGGCCTGAAGAAAAACAAGGAGTACCCCATATTCGAGAGCCGCGAGAACAGCTACGTCTACTACGATAATCCGGAGATACGCAGCGGCCAGTACACAAGGGAGCGCTTCTACTACACGCTGCATCCCTTCACCATCAACAGTCTGGTGGACTTTGTGTCCGACAGCCTGCAGTTCAACGGCATGCTGACCTCAGGCGGCATCTTCCCCGACATCACCTACCCGCTCAGCGTACAGAGGGACTACTATCTGGGCTTCAAGGTAGAGACCCCGGAGGCGGGCTATCCGGCCTACGGCGGCAAAGGCACCTACCACAACCGTATATCGCTCGACCACTACGGCCTGCAGGGCAACGGCAGCCTCGACTACCTGACCTCGACAACCAAGAGCAAGGACTTCCTCTTCCTGCTCGACTCGTCGATGTCCAACACCGACACTTTCTATGTGCGTGAGGAGCAGGGCTTCCCCGACATCAAGGGCGGACGGCTTAAACAGCGCTGGTTCCCATACGCTGACTCGATGGCCGTGGCCACGGTGGCCAAGGGGCGCCCGATGACGATGTACCACGGCGACGCCTCGTTCCGCGGACGCGTGGACCTCATGCCCAAGGGCACTGTGGCGGCAGGCACTGCCACGGTGAAGGAAGGCACACTGACAAGCGACCGCTTCGAGCTACTGGCTATGGAGATGAACGCCGAGGTGAGCGACTTCACGCTGCGCAGCGTGAGCAACAACAGCGTAGCCTTTGCAGCCAAGCATGTACAGTCGCATGTCGACTACGACAAGCGACGCGCCGAACTAAAGATAGCCGCCGGCCCGCAGCGCACCGAGCTACCGCTGGTGCAGGAGGCCGCCTACGCTGACCTCTTCGCATGGCAGATGGACCACAAGATTCTCGAGATAGTGAACAGCACACGCTCCACCAGCGAGGGCATGGACGCCATGGACATACGCATGAGACTGCAGAAACATGAAGACCTGCCGGGTGTGCGATTCGTGAGCACCGACCCCAAACAGGGGGAGCTCTCCTACAACTCGCTGCACAGCTTCTACCAGTATGAGAAGGGCGAACTCAGCAGCAAGGGAGTGTACATAATCAACGTGGCCGACGCCGCCATAGCACCCGCCGCCGACAGCGTGCATGTGTCGAAGGGCGGCAAGATGAAGCAGCTCTCTGGAGCGCAACTGGTCTTCAACCGCGAGAACGGCTACCACTACGTCACCGGCGCCGACCTGCTTGTAAAGAGCGCCGCCAGCTATACCGGAAAGGGCTTCATGGACTACCACAACGACACCGACAAGAAACAGCGCCTGTACCTCGACGACATCAGCGTCGACGCACGCGGTGTGACAATAGCCCGCGGCGAGATTAAGGACGAGGCCAACTTCATCATCAGCTCGGCTTTCGGCTTCGCAGGCAAGGTACGCGCCGAGGGTGACCAGCAGTGGCTCCACTTCGAGGGCGGCGTGCGTCTGCTGCAAGAGTGCATACCGCAACAGCAACTGGGCCTGCTGGCTTACTCTGACTACACAGACCCCGAGCACGTACATGTGTCGGTGCCCGAAGAGCCAACCGACTGGAAGGGTAAGCGCATCACAGCCTCCATACTCATGGACAAGAACTCGCTGCGGCCCAGTGCGGCATTCCTCACCAACGAGAAGGTGGCAAACAACGAGCTCATCAAGGCACACGGCGTGCTCACATACCTCGGTGACCGCAAGCAGTACATGATTGGCTCCGAGGCCAAGGTGAGCGACCCCGACGGTGTGGTGGAGCCTTTCCTGGCGATGAACACCACCGACTGCACCATAGAGGGCGAGGGTCTGGTGGACTTCGCACTTAAGCGCACACAAGCCTCCTTCTACGGCTACGGCACAGCAACGGTATCCATCGGGGAGAATTCACAGGAAGACCACCTGACCACGGTCTTCGGCATCACCTTCCCAGTGGCACAGGAGGTGGTGAACAGCCTCTATAACGCTCTCAAAGAAGACCTGCGCCTGCAGAGCATCACCAGCAACACCAACGCCGAGATGCGCCACGCCATGATGTATCACCTCGGTGCCGACAAGGGTGGCGGTGCCTACGCACGATACAGCGCCACCAACAAGCTCGACAAAGTGCCTGAGGAGATGCAAAGCACAATGCTCTTCGACAACATACGCTGGCAGTATAACCCCGCAGTGGGATTATACTACGACGGAAAGGTTGGCCTCGTAGCCATGGACGACAAGAGCTTAGGCCTGCAGGTCAAGCTTAAGGCTCAGATATGCAAACAGGGCAACGGCCAGATTATGCGATTCTACGTTGAGGCTGCCAAGGATCACTGGTACTACTTCGAATATGAGGTGATGCAGCAGCAGCTCACCATCTACAGCTCGTCAGGCACATGGCTCGACCTGATCAAGGCTATCCCGCTTGAACAGCGCAAGATTGAGAAAGAAGGACTCGGGATATTCCGCTACTCTGTCGGCAACGAGCGCACCAAAGTGCCGAACTGGCTCAAATGGATGTCGAACACCATATATAGCGACGATGAAGATTTTTAGGATAATACTGCTCGTCATCAACTTACTGCTGGCCATAGGTCTGCTCCTGACGACGCTGGCGCCCAGCGTGGCACCGTCGCGTTCCATCATACCCAGCCTGCTGGCCTACGGCTACCTGCCACTGCTGATAGCCAATGCAGCGATGGTAGTGCTGTGGCTGATAATGGGCAAATGGCATTTCATCTGGAGCGCCGCTGCCATAGCGGTACGTTGGAGTTTCGTGGGGCTATTCCTTCAGGTAGGCGGCACAGCCAAAGCACCGGACCGCGAAGAGCATCCTCAAATGGTTACGGTAATGAGCTACAATGTGCATAGCTTCAACGGCCAGGAGAGCCGCAAGACACAGGCCGACACCAACGCCGCCGCTTTCCTTGAACTGGTGCGGGAGAACAACCCTGACATCCTATGCCTGATGGAATACTCCCCGGCCAACAAGATGCGCGTCACCGACAGCCTCACCGCACTCGGCTACAACCACCGCCACAGCGCCCACGGCAGCAACACTTCGCCAAGCGGCACTGTAGTCTTCTCCAAACTGCCCATCACATACGTGAAGCGCATTGACCACAATATGCTGCTTGTGGAACTTATGCACGGAGAACAGCACTTCCGCCTATGCTGCGTCCATCTGGATAGCTACGCACTCGACGACACCGATCGCGAGGAGATAGAGCAGATGCTGCACGGCGAGGTGAAGCCCGAGAGCCGCATGCTGGACAAGGTGAAGGAGACTATCCTCAAGCACGAGAGCGAATGGGAGGAGAAGCTGGTGCCTGTCGTCAGTGAGAGCTCGCTACCCATGCTGCTGGCGGGCGACTTCAACGACATACCCTCCTCGTGGCTCTATGGCCAGGTGAGCAAGCACCTCGATGACACCTACCGCGACAAGGGCATGGGTATCTGCCGCACCTACAACGGCGACGGTTTCCCGCATTTCCGCATCGACTATGTCTTCCACAGCAAGGAGTTCCAGACCCTCAGCTACAAACGTATCAAGACCGACATTTCAGACCACTACCCAGTAATAACATCCTTAGAACTCGACAAATGAAAAAAAACGACCTATACAAACGCGTGATAGACTATTTCAGCGAGGCGATGCCAGTGGCTGAGACAGAGCTGCACTACGACAATCCGTTCCAGCTGCTGGTGGCAGTAGTGCTTTCGGCACAGTGCACCGACAAGCGCGTCAACATGGTGACCCCGGCCCTCTTCGCCGCCTATCCCGACGCCGAGAGCATGGCCTGCGCCACCGAAGAGGATTTATTCCACTACATCCACTCTGTCTCCTACCCCAACAACAAGAGCCATCACCTCGTGGGACTTGCTCGCATGCTGCGCGACGAATACGGCGGCACTGTGCCTGCCGATATCGACGCTCTGCAGCGCCTGCCTGGCGTGGGACGCAAGACGGCCAACGTGGTGGCCGCAGTGGTCTTCGACCAGCCCGCCATGCCCGTGGACACCCATGTCTTCCGCGTAGCCAACCGCATAGGCCTCACCACCAACTCCAAGACACCGCTCAGCACCGAGCGCGAGCTGGTGAAGCATATTCCCCCTGAACTGCTTCCAAAAGCCCACCACTGGCTCATCCTCCATGGCCGCTACGTCTGCCAAGCCCGCAAGCCCAAGTGCGGCAACTGCGGCCTCGCCACAATCTGCCGCCATAACTTAACCACTAACCGTTAACCACTATGATATTCACCAATCCTGCATTCCTCTTGGGCCTTCTGGCTGTGTTCATCCCCATCGCCGTGCATCTGCTAAACTTCCACCGCTACCGCACGGTCTACTTCAGTAACGTGGCACGCCTGCAGGAGCTGCACACCGAGAGCCGTCGCAGCAGCAACCTGCACCGCTGGCTGCTCCTCGCCGCTCGCATCCTCGCCATAGTCTTCCTCGTGCTGGCCTTTGCCCGTCCCGTCATTCCAGACCGCGACAGCACTACACGCAGCGGCAACACCGTAGTGAGCGTCTTCATAGACAACAGCTTCAGTATGGAGAGCGCCTCTCAGCAGGGCAGCCTCATCGACGAGGCGGTGCGCAAAGCCCGCGAGCTGGTCACAGCCTACGGCATGGGCGACCGCTACCAGCTGCTCACAGCTGACCTTACCGGCGTGCAGATGCGCTGGCTCAGCCGCGACGAGTTCCTCGAAGCACTCGACGAAGTCAAGCCATCGGCAGCCTCACCAATGCTCTCCGACGTGGTACGCCGTCAGCAGGCTTTCATGGCCGCCAGCGGCGCCGCAAACCGCCACGCCTACGTCGTCAGCGACTTCCAGAGCAGCAACACCGACCTCGACGCGCTGCCAGTCGACAGCCTCGCTCTCGTCACACTCGTGCCGCTGCAGGGCACAGAAACCGACAATATCTTCATAGACACCCTCGTCCTCGACGCACCAGCCTACTTCAAGGGTGGCAGCATAGCCGTCGAGGCCACGGTACGCAACAGCGGCAGCCGCGACGCTGAGAAGGTGCCGCTCAAGCTCCTCGTCGGAGGCCACGAGCGCGCGCTGGCCACCGTCGACGTCCCAGCCGGAGCCTCGGCCAAAGTGCTGCTACGCTTCGCCACCGACACCGCCGGATGGCTCGACGGCTGCGTCACTATCGAGGACTACCCCGTCACCTTCGACGACAGTTACCACTTCGCACTCCTCGTGGGCGAGAGCATCACCATGCTCGAACTCCACGGCGGCACGCCCAACAACGCACTGGCACGCCTCTTCGCCGACGACAGCACCGTCAGCCTGCGCACCGCCACACACCTGCCGTCGTCGCTCGCCGGCATCAACTTCATTGTCCTAAACGAGATGCCCGAACTGCCATCCGGCGAACAGCAGCAGCTGTCGGCATGGGTCGCCGACGGTGGCACAGAGCTCGTCATACCACAGCCCGGCAATTCCTCGTGGGCCAGCGGCACAGTCCGCGCCAACAGCATCGACTACGACAACATCCTCTTCCGCGGCGTCTTCAGCGCCCGGAGCGACGAGATGGAGCTCCCTACCGTCCACGGCCACTATATGGGAGAGATACCACAGTACGGCTCTACTGCATCAAACACTATCATAACGCTCGCCGACAATAGTTCCTTCCTTTCCGTCTCCCCCTTAGGCGCCGGACGCATCTACTGCTTCTCCACGCCGCTGCGCGACGAATACACCGACTTCACAAGCCAGGCTCTCTTCGTGCCCACGCTCTACAACATGGCCCTCTACAGCCGTCCTCAGCCTGTGCCCTCCCACACCCTCGGCAATAGCGACCCCATAGTGCTGCAGGACCGCTACGACATAAACACACCACCACAACTCTCAACTCTCAATTCTCAATTCTCAACTCTCCCAGATATCCGCCGCATGGGCGACCGCTACTTGCTGGTGCCACACGGTGAGGTTACCGAAGCAGGCATCTACACCCTCGGCAACGAGCACCTCGCCTTCAACCACCCGCGCCGCGAATCACTGATGGAGTTCCTCACCCCAAACGATGTGGCCGAAGCCGTGGAAGATCGCGACGGCTACAGCGTAGTGGCCAATGCCGGACGACACCTCGGCGACACATTGCGCGCACGCGACGGCGGCCGCAGCCTCTGGTGGCTCTGCATCCTCCTCGCTCTCGCCGCTCTCGCCGCC
>Ga0310690_10003979_pt1 | contig 21538 bp, 29 predicted proteins | sample AusTroGonzalo_MG_2_FD_207661 | JGI IMG/M metagenome (GOLD analysis project Ga0310690, IMG submission 207661) | Bovine rumen microbial communities from tropical cattle in Woodstock, Queensland, Australia - Gonzalo_04 (v2) (version 2) | ecosystem: Host-associated > Mammals > Digestive system >... | reverse complement strand
TGTGGTGGAGGCAACATATCCATCGGTATCGACCTCGATGTCAACCGTCAGATTGCCCGAAGAGTCGATGGAAGCGGAGTCGATGTACGGGTTGGAAGCACTCTGAATCGTTGCCGAATCCGACCCCGAAACAGTAATCGTCCCCGCCGTGCCTGAAGCAACATACCCCGCCGAAACCGTAGGCGTGATGCTCTGCGTTTTCGAGACAGATGCGGAAACGGAATTGCCCGAAATCGTAATGGTCGGGTTAGCCGTGATGGTCGTGGCGGGAGTTGTCGCTGATCCGGCAGAGACGGCATTGACAGTCACATTGACTTGGTCGAGTCCGTCATATCCGGCATCGGGCGTGACTGTGTCCGTCTGTTGCGATGCGGACGGAGTGTAGGTAACGGACTTCGTCTGAAGGGTTGCACCGCCACCACCGCCGTTGTCGGTAACAACGACATTCGCTTCCATATACTTGCCCGCCGTCAGGAGGGTCTTCGTGTTGTTGGAAGCCGTAGCAATCGTATTGCCTTTGTATTTGATGGTAGCCGACATCAGCTCACCTCTCCGTCATAAACTATCTGAACATCCGCGCCGTAGATCGGCAAGGTGGCAAGGGTCAGGTAGCCCACATCATTGTTCAACTCGGATATGTTCGTCACCTTCGAAGTCCTTGCGTTTACATCGGTGTAGTCACCGCCTGACACATATCCGCTTCGGTCTTCCGATCCTTTCGCCTCATACTCCGCAGAGGTCTTGCCGTTCCAAGTGATTCTCTGCGCCATCAACGGCACTACCCACTTCCCTTCGGACGGCGTGATGGTGATGATGTCGAGAGCGTAGTCGGTGATAGTCCTTCCGAAGTAGTCCGCAATCTCCACCTCGTCTCCGTAGGAAACCTCTACTGTAATGAGGTCGCCGACCTGGAACGATGGGTCTGCCTCAAGAAGGGAGAAGGTCATCGGCTGATACTGCGGAATCTGACGGACATACCCGAACAAGGTGTTATTCGCCCTTGTCACGAACGGATTTCCGTCATAGGTGTAGCAGTACTCGCCGACAGACGGATACATCGTGGTATCTCCGTCAAGGCTCTTAACCGACACCCTATCGACCGCATGGCTGATGTACTCCTGAATCTCAAGCGAGGCTGCTGCGATCCGAGTTGCGCCAATCGGGTAGTCCTTCGTTGCTGTCTGCGAGAACGGAGTGTAGGCGTAGAAGTTACTCGTGCCAGTCCGAAGCCGTCCGTTGCACCCGACCGCCTCAAGCAAGTAAGAGGCAAGCTTCCGGCAAGTGTAGGAGTTTTTCGCAAGCTCCGATGGCGTGACCACAATGCTCTGCAAGCGGTCTTGGATGCATCCCTCTGTCAGATACAGAGACATTCCGCATCCGCTCACAAGAGCTGTCAGAAGCGCATAGCCGTCCGCTGCGTTGGTGGAAGCAAGGATGCTCGATGCATCGACATCCATCTCATGGATCGGATCGAACGCATCGGAGATGTTGACAGTCTGCCCCATCGTCTTGTTCGGCTTGTCCACACGGAAATGCCCCATAGAGCAGAGCCGATAGGAATCCGAGTATTCGTGGTGGACATCCACATAGAACCGAGACCCGGGCTCGATGTCCACGAAATGCCCGTCAGCGAACTTGCGGATGAACATATCCGTGATGTAGTCGCCTTGCGGAGTGTCCGACACCGCCTTTACAGTTCCGTCCGTTGCGTTGTAGACATAGCAGACGGGCGCATCATTCTCGATGATGAAGTAGTAGAAGTCGCCGTCTCCGGCAGTAAATGCGCCAGTACAGTTCCCGCTTCCATCGATCAGAGTGTTGTCCTTGTAGAAGCCCGTAGTCTTGCATTCGTACAGACCGCTCCAGTCCTGATCCTCGCCGACATAGTCGAGAGCAACATTGACTCCGCTCCCGAAGGTCAGATCGCTATGCGTGAATAACGCCCCGATGTATGCGTGAAGCCATCCGTAACTGTGTCCGTTCAGATGCCCGTCAAGGTTCATCAGGGCAACGGACATAGTGCGTGACGGGATGCATCCGAGTCCGTAGTTGTCTCCGCTCGTCAGCTCGTCCGTGAATGTCGCTCCGTCAACTGTCATGTCCCCGTCCGAGGACAAGTAGTAGTTGAAGTAGGGCAAGCCATCGGACGAACATTCGACCAGGAGCAGAATCTGCTCGGTCAAGCCGTCCGTTACAAGGCTATGGAATGTGGAATGAACATTATCCATTAGTACTCGATGAACTGAAGTTCGAACTCGTTATAGAGGATGGTCTTCTTTGTTTCATTCACCGACCGAATCTTGAATGTCAGGTCGGGGATGTAGAATGTTCCCGTGCGGTAGTCGTGGATCTCGTCATTCCAGTAGTACAAGTTGATGGTCTTGCTATGGGTGTCCGACATATTCGCACGGAGAAGGTCGAGCAGAGTATCGTGTTCGGCGTTCGTCAGATGCGGAACTGTGAACTTGATGACCGTTGCCGTGTGCCGAAGGACATTCCTATGCAGAACGCCCGTAAGGTCGCGGGTCGAATCGAGATCCAACCTCTGTGCGGGTTCGCATGAGTAGGTGTCGTAACGGATGTACTTGTTCGGAAGCCATGTTCCGCTCGAACCGCCGAGTTTTACAAGTTTGCCTTGAAACGCCATTAGCCAGTCACCCCCGCATAAAGCCTCTGCGATTGATTGACCACCCTACCGAGAGATGCGCTTGGCGAGATGGTGAGGTTCTGCGACCGCACCGCTGCGATGAGCTGACGGAGAAGCGCAGCCTCTTGCGATCCCGTGTTGTACACCGCATCCGCGATGCCAGTAATTTCCGCGCCCGATGCGACACCAGTACGCCCGTTGATATTGCCCACCATCTCTGCCTGACCGGGAACTTCGCCCGCGATGAACATCGTTCCCATGTCGGGGAAACCGCCGTGGGCTTTGGCTTCAACCGTCACCTTTGCGCTATTCCAGTTGCCTTGCTGACCGGGGGTCATTGTGACCTTTGTGTTGTTCAGCTGCTTGATTTCGCTCAAGTAGTTCTCTCGGAAGGACTTGCCGATCTCCTTGCCATATTTGGCAAACACGCCCCATATCTTTTTCAGAGACGCTACTGTTTTTTCAGCAATCGTGCCGAACCCCCCGAATATAGTCTTGAGGTTGTTTTTTGAGGCGGCTGCATTATCCTTGACGATCTTCTTGGTTTTGTCCGAAGTCTCCGTTACTTTCTTCGTACACTTTCCGTACTGATCGACATACAATTTGGTGACCTTCTTCGCTTCGCTTGTAGCCGTGTCGGTCTCCGCTTTGATGTTCTTCACCGCCGATCCGAACAGATTGCTATGCCACTTCGTGGTGGTGCGACCAACCTTCTTGATCTCTGCCGTAGCATCTCCGAACTCGCTCAAGAAGTACTCCGAAGTGTTTTCTGCACCTTTCTTCGCATTGCCGAAAAGCCCATTGAATTTAGTATTGACTCCGCTTATTCCACCGTTTGTGGCGGTGAAAGAATTACCGAACTCGTCCTTAAAGGTCTCTGCCGATTCTTCAGACCCCGCATCCGTCTTTTGGAAGAGGTTGTGCCACGCCTTTCCTATTTTTTTGGTCGCAGTTGTAACGGCGTTTGTCGTGGATGTGGTTCTTGTCTTCCTCGCTTGGTCTACTGTTTTGCCCGCCTTGATGTCCTCCAACGCCCACTCCATTGTGGTGTCGGTGACTTTCCCGTAGGCATCTTTTGCGTACTTATAAAGCTTCTCATAGGAAGTTCCGGCTGCGACCGCCATCGTTGCCCAATACTTCGAGCCTTTCTTCAGTTCAGAATTGCCAGTCTTGACTTCGGTGTATGTGCCATTTATCTTCCCCTCAAGTGTGTCGAGCTTGTTGTAGAAGTCAGTCCACTTCTTGTTCACCTCTTCATCGTTCGGGTGAATAAGCTTATCGACAAACTCAATGACTTGCGCGAGAGACCGCACTATACCAAGCAACGGTGTCACAATCGCAGTTTTGATTATCTGTCCAAGACCGCCGAAAATGTCTCCCTCAAGCATATCCTTGACTCCGACAAGGATTCCATTGATAAGACCGAGAATATAGTGGATAAGCCAGAGCCCACTTCCGCTCTCGCCCTTAATGCCGATGATGTCTTCAATGTCGCCGATGATGTCCGTGAGGTTTCCCGCGATGTATGAAATGTCTGTCAGAATATTGCCGACATCCGTTGCGAGTGCATCGATAATTCCGTCTTCCGACCACTTGTCAATGCGCTTCGTCAGGTTTTCGATACCGCTTGTGGAGAACTTCTTGATGCCATCGATAAGGGTCGCAAGACCGCTTCCGGCTTTGGTGTTGCCGATCTTATCAAAGATCGTCTTGATGAGTTCCCATGTGGCAGAGTTGGACTCGGAAAACAGACTCTCAAGCGCAGCCAATACACCGCTATCCTCAAGGCTATCCCAAAAGTCCTGAATGTCTTCAAAAATCTTCTTGACCTGATCGGCAAACTTCTTGATCTTCGGGTCGATGTCCACCCAATCCCCGTCAAGCGGAGGAGTCTCCGTAGTTTCGCTCCCCGAAGACTTCGGCGTTTTGATGACGTTCAGTTTGTCGAAGTCCATCAACTGCTCGTTGAGGGCTTTCTGTGCTTTGGCTGCGTTGTCGGTGTCCGTGGAGAACTTGGCTGCGACCTTCTCAACCCTATACCAAGTGCTTTCCCCCGCAAGCGCACGGAAGAACTGCTGAACCTTGTTGATCAGTTCAACAAACGCATCGGCAAGTTGAACGATTACGGGAAGGAGGGACTGCAAGAGGGCTGACACGGCTGCGCCAGTAGCATCTTGGATGTACTGTTTCTCGGTCGCATACATATCCATGACCTTCATGAAGACCTGGTCATGGGCTTCCGACCATTCATACATCCGCTTCACGCCCTCGGTGATCGTGGTGGTGACGGACTTGATGAGCGCACGGATCGCACGATAGATGAGGATTCGCTTCAGGGCAGCGGCGAGTTTTCCGAGACCGCCCGCATGGTGCTTGGACGAGTCTCCGGCTTTCTTGTGCGCCTTTGCGTTCTGATTCGCTTCAGAAGTGTTCTGCTTCTGTGCGGAAGAGTTCTTTCGGAGTGCGCTTGTCTCTCTGTCCACGGACGAACCAGTTTTATTGACGGCATCAGAGAGCCTCTGAAGCCCCGTCTGTGCGCCATCGTCACGATAAGCACCTCTTATCTCAATGTTCTCAACCGTCATTTGCTTGCTCCTTCGTTGCGTTGAACCGAGCCATGTTCCGTTCAAGCAACGCAGCGAATCTATCGTTCTGCGCCTGGATCTCCGCTTGTTTCTCTTCCTCGGTCTTTTCACGCAGAGGCAGAGGCTCTTTCATGTATTCGGGCATATCGTTCTTGTTCTTGGCGAACATACTTCCGATAACAGTTCCGAATGCGGAGAGATTGTAAACGCCCATTCTCCACTCCCATGCGTTTATCATGTCCTGACGGATCTGAAACGCCTTGCGGTAGTAGACTACAAGCATCGGGTCGCCGTCCCAAAACTCGGAAAGGCTCATCCCCATTGCCATGTAGTATGGGCATTGTTCTTCGAATATTTGAGTAGTGGTCGGAGGTTCTGATTCTTCGGTCAGAACTTCACCGACCACTTGCAGTTTTTTGCGTTTTCCTCGTCCTGATAAAGGGACTCAAGACAGACCGCATACAGTTCAGCGAGTCGGTCGAGCATTCCTTCAGGCATTCCTCCGAGTTCATCGTACAGAATATGCTCGGCATCCTCTCTGCTCACGGTGTTGCCGTGGTGCATATAGAACGAGTAGTAGAACAAATCCTCGATGCCGGAAACGGCTTTTTCACCGATTTCCTGAACATTGAAGCCGTTCCGCTCCGCTCTCTTCACGGATGCGCGGTTGAACTCAAGTGTGTAAACCTTGCCAGTTTCCTTGTTCGACAGAACAAGGGGATCGACACCCTTCATAAAAGTCCTTTCTCCCGAAATGCGGTGGGATATCCCACCCACCGCTTCGGGTTAAATGTTTACGTTGAAGCAGTTGACCAACCGTCAATCTGTTCTTTCGTGATGTAAGCCGTGATCTCCTGATTGGCAGCAACTTCCGCACCGCCAAAGCCGAGGGGCTGGGGCATACCCGCAAAACTCCATACTTTGGAATGTCCGGGAAGCTTGATCTCAAACCAAGTGGCTTTGGAAGAAGCCTTGCCCGTTTCCGCAGCGGAGACGAGGGAAGCCCACGCATCCTGGAACGCCTGGGTGAAGTTGGCGGTCACCTGGAACAGAGAAGTGTCTCCCGCAAGACCCGCAATAGAGCGGTGACGGGTGTCAACGAGGTTCGTGACCTCGATCTGTTCGGGTTCGCCGTTGTCTTCGCCGATGGCTTTGAGGTTCGCAATCTCCGTGAAAGCCGAGGTCGGTTTCGTCCCGGCGGTCGCCTCGACCTTGTACTTCATGGTTGTGCCAATCGTACTGTACTCAAGTGCCATATTGGTATCTCCTATAAATTAGGGTGTATTGGGTGTCGGATATGGTGTCACGGGGAAGGTGTCTCCGTCTCCGATTAGCCTTGTCCAACGACCCACAAGTCTGTAAATGGTCGGGTCTGCGTTATCAACTGGGTAGCAGAAGGTCTGTGTAAAGCCGAGGTGAGCAAACGCATCGTCAATGTCGTTCATGATGTCGTGCGCCTCGTCCACCGCCCCGACCGTGAGGTTCGAGAACACTTGGGCTTCCCAAGTCACGAACTTCATGCGGTCGGTTCTCGTCAGGTTGATTGCGCCCCTATCGCTTTTGTCAATCTCCGACAGATAGGCTGCCGGAAATGACGGAGGGACGATCTCATACCTTGAGGCGAGGTAGACGGGTCTGCTTGTGGTGTTGACCGCCGTGTCTATGAAATTGAAGATGTAGTGGTTGGAAATCATAGACCGGTAACCTCGTCACGCATCCACTCTCCGCTCTCAATGTTCCGTTTCAGTTCCTGACCCGCAATGAACATTCCCCTTGTCGGGTATATACTGTCATATGTGACCCCGTGATATGTCCAACTGCCATGTTTGAAGAACTCTTGGGCATCATGGATTGACCACGAAGCGGGGACAACGGGGAACGGCATCTCTTTTGCGTATTCCGCACCGACATCCGTAGCCCAACCCGCGCCGAACTCAAGGAACACAACCCCACTTCCAGTCGCAACAAGCGAATAGTCCGCTTGCCCGTTCTTGAATGTGAGGACGGATAGACCACGGAGGTTGGACGGGTTGTCCGTCCCGTAATAGAATGCCCTCGCCGTTGATGTGGATTGTAGGAAAACCTTTTCCATAGCCTTGTCAACAACGACCGGGAGCTTGTGGTTCATCTGTTCCATCCGTTGCTGAATTCTTTTTATGTCGGGGCAGACAACTGAAATCATAGTCGGTCAACTCGTCTGTGGATTCGTCACATCGACCTTCTGAATGGCAATCGTGATGCTATTCAGGCTCTTTGCTACCCTGACCACACGATAATCGTAGGGGTCGGGCGTGTCTTTGCTCGGATCGGCATCCACCCAAAGGCGGGTGGTCTCCTCGATAGGACAAGTCATATCGTGCGTGACGATAGTGCGGTCATAGTCCTCATTCACACCGAACCCTTCCGTGATGGCAGAGCCTTTCGATGCGGAGACATTGACTTTTATCTCTACTGGCGTGGCGTATGTCTTGGTCTTCTCCCCGGTCTTGTAGCCGTTGGAGTCCGTAACATCCGTCACGCCCGTGTAGAGCGCATACCATACACTTTGCTTGTTTCTGTCAAGAGTGAGCATTAGTACGCCTTTACCCTCGGAGTGACCTTGCGGAGGATGTCGGCATCATCGGGTGATGCCCATGTGCGGTTGATGCCGTTCTCGTTGTGCGTGACCTCTCCGTTCGCACCCATTCTCGCAAAGTACCTCGCAGCCAATTCGCATTGGATGCCGTTGTACTTGGAGGGGATGGCAAGCGGTTCGGGATCGTCAACGAGCGGATACATCACGGCGAGGATAGCATCGGAAGCCTGGTCGAGCAGAGCCGACACAACGGCGGTGGTCGCAGTTGCATCGTTGCCTACAAGGCTCTTCACCCTTGCTATCTTGTCGGAATCACTCATAAATGCCATTTTTAGCCTCTCACTTCTTCGAAGCGGTCTTCTTTGCGGTGGTCTTCTTCGGGGCTTCTACGGGGGCTTCCGGCTTCTCCACGGGCGCATCTGCGGTCTCGCCGTAGATGTAGCCCGTGATGTTGCCGTTCGCATCCCTGACTTCTGTTCCGTTGTGGATCATTGCAAACCCTTTCTGTGGTTGTTAAGCGGGTTCGGATGCGCCGTACAGTTTAGTGAAGGTCGTGGCGTTCGATGCGGTCGCACCGATAGCAAGCCACACCTCGCCTGTCTTGATCGTTTCGCCCGTGTCGCCCTCAAGGTTGGCAGCGGTGAACGCATAACTGTCGCCGTTGCCGACGATGAACATCGGCTGACCATCACCGAGACCAAGTGTGAGGGTGAGGGAGGAAGCTCCCGCAGAGCAAGCAAGGAACAAGTCCTTCTGCTCTTCGGTCAGTTCCGCATCTTCCTCAAACGCAAGGTTCGTCAGGAACTCGCTTGTGTCGTAGCCGTTGGAGTATTTCCATTGCATAGCCATTGGAAGTACCTCCTATCAGTTACGAAATAGCCGTGGTGTCGCGATGGACATAGATGCCCTTGTCCTTGTTGTCGAGGACGAACACATCGTAGTAGAGTCTCCAGTCAAGCAGATACTGGTCGGAGAACTGGTTCACATCGGGCGTGAAAATCTTCGGCATATTGTGCTTGACGGCTTTCTTCACGGCAGACGGATGGACGATCATGAAGTTGATCTTGTAACCGCCGTTGGTCGGGGTGTAACCGAACGAGCCGCTGCCCGTGTTCAGGGTGATAGCGGACACGAAACGAGCCGGAGGAACGACAACGACCTTCATGTCATCGTACTTCTCGACCGCCTTGACGGCTTCGCGCTCGTTGGCGAGATAACGGGTGATCTTCGCTTTCAGACCCGCATAGGCTTTGGGGCTGACATAGAGGATACGACCCTCTCTCGGAACTTCGTTCTCATCGAGAACCTGAGTACCCGCATCGATGAGGTCGGAAACAACAGTCGTGCCGACAGTAATCGCAGCGGAGACAACGGTGTTGCCAGTCTCGGAGTAGAGCTTGGAGAAGGTGTAGGCATCGATTTCGGGAATGACCTGGGTGCGCTCGAACTCGGCAGCCAGTTTGCCAAATGCCTGATGAAGTACTTCCTCATCATCGAATCTGTCCACCCCTAAACTCGTTCCTCTATCTTTGGAAAGAGTCAGGGTTTCCCAAGAGCCGTTCACAGAACCCTTCGGATAGCCCGTGTCGCGGGAGTAGTTGCCGAGTCCGTCCATAGACAGCTTGAAGACATCAGCCTTGTTCGCGCCGATGAAATTGATCTCGGAGTTCGCAAAGTCAAGGTCGATGGTCTTGGATTCGTTCTTGTAGACGAGGTCGGTTACGGCAAGAAACTTCTCTGCAAGTGCAATAGAGTTAGCCATGATTTATAAAATCTCCTATTTGATAAGTCCCGCCCCGATGAGCATTTGGTCGAGGAGTTTATCTTCCTCGCTCTTGCCGAGGTCTTTGGGGGTCGGGGGTGTTCCGTTTGTAGGCTTGGGCTGATTGTTGAGTGCCTCGGCTTTCAGCCTTGCCATCGTGTCGGCATTGGAAGCCTTGAGGTTGTCGAAGTATTCGTCTGCGACACCTTCCGGCAGAAGGGATGCCATCTTGTCCGCATACTCTTTGCTGAAGCCCGCTCCCTGATACTTATCAGAGTAGGTTCTGATGCGGTCTCGTTCGATGTACTGCTTGAGCAGTTCATCCTTTCTCGCTTGCTCTTCCTCTGCCTCTCTCTTCGCCAGTTCTTCCTTTGAAAGAACTTCGGAGAGCTGTTTTTTGAACTTTGAGACATCTGCGGAAGCCTTTGTGTTCGAAGCGCGAAGCCTGTCATTCTCGGCTTTCGTCTGTTCGTAGAGTGCCTTGTAGTCGATTTCCTCTCTCACCTCTGCCGTGATAGTTCTGTCGGTTGCTACAGTCAGGTCGGCTGCGTTGATGGTGTGGTCGGTCGCCGTACTGGTGGCTTCTACGGTTCTTCCAGTTTCTTCCATATTGTCCTTTCTGCGATTAGGGTCTTCTCTGACCATAGGCTTGCGATTTCCGTCTTCTCTGACGATCTATTGCGATTAAGGTCTTCTCTGACCGTAATTTCCGATTTCATTCGGCATATTTCCACAAATACCCGTAGGCGTGGCGGTACTTGCCGTGAATACATTTGTGTACATTACTTGCCGGATACCCATTCCTGGTTGCTTCGGCAAGGCTCGGAAACTCTCTCACAAAAACTCCATCCATTGTGTATTGTGCGATTTTCCGACTTCCAACTCCGTTCTTCCTCTTCTCCGACCTTCTTTGAATTGCAGTCCCATATCTTGTGTTGCCAATGTGGGTTGCCCATTCAAGGTTGTCTACTCGGTTGTTCTGCTTGTCCTCGTCCAAGTGGTTGACTTCAGGCAGATTGTCTGGGTTCGGAATGAATGCCTCCGCAACGAGCCTATGTACGGCAAATGTCTTGAAGCCTCTTGTCTTATGCCCACCTTTTCCGTAGAGCATCACTCCGAGGTATCCGTGTTGCCGATGTGTTGGCTTCAGCACCTTGCCTTTGTATGGGCAAGTGTATGTAAGCCCGCTTCTTGTGACGGTTTCGGTTCTCGGAAGGCTTCTGACATTTCCGAGGTCGCTGACCTCATAAAATCCTTCGTACCCTTTGATAGGTTTCCAATGTTCTTTCATGTTTCGCTCCTTTAATCTCTTAAAGGGGCGGCGGGAGCGCACCCCGCTCATGCGTTTCCCCTATTTTGTTAGGAAAATGTTAAATAGCATCGGCAGTTTATCGAGTTCTGCGGAAGGGTGAAGTCGCCGGGGAACTCCGCTCCGTCACCATCGAAGGTGTAGAACATTGCATCGATGGGGACTTCCATGCCGTCAAGATATTGATGAGTGTCCCTGACTCTGTCATCCCCGATGGTGTTCCAGGTCTTCATCGAGTAGCCCTTCCGCTTCGCAAAGTGGTGCATGGATTCGTTGAACACCCTCTGCGTTTCCGTGTGGAGGACTGTGAGAAGCCCGTAGATTTCACCGCCAGTCGCCCACCGCTTGACTCTCTGCTCGAAGTCCTCTCCGGCAATCCTCCGATAGATCGTGTCCTTCATTTCCCTCGCATCGATCCGCATTGACTCGTCAATGTTGTCGCGACCCATCACATAGCAATAGATGAGGTAGTCGAGGATGATGTCGGCGCACTCTTCAGGATCGACAGAGCCGTCAGCATTCTTGGGAAGCTCAACAATCTGCTCTTCTATGTTGTTGATCTCATCCCACGGGAAAAGCATCTGTTACTCCTTCTCGGCGTTCTCCGCTTCGGAAGCCTCCTCCCCACTCGATCCAGTAGAGAGGTTGTTGTCCCTTGCCTTGTCAAGCTCAAGGGGTTCGCCCGAAGACTCGTCTGCGCCCATCGTATCCGGCTTGTCGGCGGTCGGTGCATCGGGGTCACCCCATTTCATCTTCAGCCACTTCTCCGACATCTTCACATCGGCGTTCGGATCGTTGGATACGCCCGATTTACCGAATGCAAGGGTCGGTTCTACGCCCGAATTCAGGAGCAGATTGAGGGCTTGGGCTTTCTCATACATTCCGCTCGTCTCGTTCCGTACAAAATTGAGTTCGAAGTCGGACACTTTGAGTCCCTTGAGCAACTGTTTGTCTTCAAGAATCTTCAGGAAGATTTTGTCGAAGTAGGCGTTGCTCTCACGGAACAAGTCTTCGGTGTTCCTCGCGCAGACCTGGGCGTTGGCAAAGCCGTCACGCAGATACACCGCAGAGGCGGTATCGGAGGTAGACCGCTCTCCTTTCGTGGTGTCGGGCATGGAACACACCCGAAGCACCTGACGATATGTCCAGTCCACAAGGGTCTGTGTCTGTGTCTGATTCAGTTCCTCGGAGAGGAGCTTGACATCCGCTTGCGACCCGTCTCCCATCCTCGGCAGTACAAGGATTCCCTTGTGCCTCATCGAGTCGGCGGTTTCTCCTTCGGGAAGGTCGCATCCGTAGATGACCATGAGGCTCTGAATGAACTGACCCACGCCGTCAAGCCGATCCGAGGCAAGTTCGTTGAGGCTATCCAGGAGGGGCAAGGCTTGCTCAAAAGCCCCCATGTCAAGGGAGTTGTAGCGGTACTCGATGATGGGGATGTCGCCGAGGGCGTTGTCCTCCACGCCGATGACCGCTTCAGCCGTTGCGATCTGCTCTTCCCTCATCCGTCCGTCAATCACCTTGCGGACAGTTGCGGGAGTGCCGATGATGCGGAAGCACTTCTCACGGGTGTAGGCATCGATGTAGAGCTTGTCGCCCGCCATCACGATGTTCACGCCGAGCATCGGGTTGTTTCCGGGACGGAGGGAGTAGACAACGAAAGCGGAAATGGGGTTCAGCGCATAGCACCTGACGGGGATCTCCTTGTCATCGTTCGGCTCGATGTACAGAACGCCGAGACCGACAGTATGGAAGGAATCGACCACCTTGTTGTCCGCAATCTGCTTGCCCGACCGATACAGATACTCGTTGAGCTTGTTGACCTTACTCTGCGCTTTTGGAGTCCGAGAGGTATAGAACGCGCTCTGTTGCAAGAACGCACCATTTTTATAGGTAACGATCTCCTCTGCGTGATTCTCGGTGACACGATTGCAAACGAAGGAGTTGCGTTCCTTTGTCCTCTGTAAAATCGGGGTGATGCCACGCCGATAGTCGAGAAGGTACTTCTCCTCATAGGCATTCCACGCATGAGTCATAAGAGCCTCGTTCACGATCTGAAGGACATTGTCCTCCGTGATGAGGTCTTCCGATGTATAAATGCGCCTACGACCGTGGGTGTAGACCCCGCCGTAGGTCACGACATCCGCTTCGGAGCGGTCGCTGATTCGCTCAATGGAGTTTGGCATTGGATACCTCACGCCCCCGATCACCTACTGCCGGGAAAGAAAGGAGAAGGAAAACCGACAGTAGGCTTGGTCGGAGGTATTTATGAACACGCCTGGAGGAGGTGGTGCATACATTATTCCACCGATGCACATAACACAATATGTAGTAGCCGTTCAAGTCCCGAAACACAAGATGTTGTATCTTTTCCGCAAAAAACACACTAAAAAAGGGCGGTAAAAACCGCCCCTCACTATGGATTTTATCTGAAAACTTTACAGATAACCTCTCCGCGAATACACCTTGATCTTGTTCGGCGCGGAGGTCACCACCGTCATCACCATTGCCAATGAGTCGGGGGCATCATCGTGCTTGTTCTTGCCCTCGATGGTGAAAGCGTACACGTTCTGCATGAAACGGACATACTGCCGATCCCGCTTTGAAGGGTCAAGGAAAATCATCCGCTCCTTGATGTCGGGGGACTTGTCATATATCCTCTGCTGCTTGCCGTTCGCCGATGCCCAATGCTTCGTGGTCTTCACGATATTGAGCCTTAATCCGTCCTCCCGAAGCTTTTTGTCAACTTCGTCCGCATAAGACCCCGTTGTCCGAGTCGCCTCGAAGTAGATGGCTGACACGTTCTCGTCCTTCGCCTTTTGCACGATCATCGGCTCTGTAACACTTTTGTCCGCATTGGAATACACCACGGAACTGACATAGAGGTCGTGGTCGTACTGATGGATCACGGGCGCAGCCACATAGTCACCGCCTCCCCAAGCCGGGTCTACCACCATGAAGATGCGGTCAGGCTCAAGGTCTTCGGGGAACTCGCCGTTGTAGGTACGCATATCGTCAGGAGAAAAGACCGCTCCGTCTCTCTCTATCGGCGCACCCATATACTGCGCCAACCATGAGGCTATGTCATCCGTGCGTTCAAACGAGTCCCTTAAACGATGGTAGGATTCCGTTGTGAAGCCCACATCAAACATATAGTCGAAGTTGCTCTCGTCTCTTCCGTTCAGAGCCGGAACATTCACCACCTTGTACCGCCGATTGGCGAACTTCGGAGAGGTCTCCAAGAGGTCGATGCGCCGTGAGAAACAGTCGTAGATGCTCCAACGAGTACCCACCCACAACATCTTCGCGTGTTCCTTGCATCGGGTGACAAGGTTGTTCGATACCACTTGCCATGCCTTGTCCAGGAGCATCTTGTTCTTCGCTTCCTCGATGCCTGAATGCAAGTCATCCCCGACAACATAGCCGTCACAGTCGAGCATTCCGTTCAAAGCCCCATACAAACTCCGGCACGAAAGCGAGGCATACTTCTTCTTCCGTCCGATGTTCAGGATATGCTCCTTCGCATCGGTACTGGCGACCCTGAACTTCGGGAACACCGACTTCACATCGTATGTAACGGGATCAGCCAGTATCTCAAGCACACCATCATAGAACGCATTTGCCACCGCATCCGCATAGGAACAGTACAAGTTGCTCCGCTCACTATTCCTTCCCATCACCCATATCAGGAAGAACGTACACAACGCCGTCTTGCCCGTTCGGGGAGGCTGACTGATGTACAACTCGTCCAAATAGTCGTACTCCAACAGCTCCATAGCAGACAGAATGGTCATGAGCTGCGCTCTCCGAGGAAGCCAGTACTTCTCTGACGGCTCTCTGTACCATTCCACCGCTACCATGAAATCGTCAAACGAGTCCTTGCCCCCGAAGACATACGACCGATGCAACCTCTCATAGTTCTCAACGGGCGCATCCCCCTTCTCCAACAGAGCCTTGATCGTTTCCCGATACCCCTTCAGCATCTGCCGATACTGCAACACACTATTCTCCAAGATCGGCGTTCCGCTCACGATCCGGCTGATGTTCTCCAAACAGTCCAACGCCTCGTCATACCGCCCCGCTTTCATGAACGAAACACAAGCCTTGCTCAAATCTGCCTGGGTCTTCGGCGTGTCTTTAACTGTCTCCATAGGAAACTCCTCTCACACAAACAAAAACCCCCGAAACGGACTTTACCGCTCCGAGGGGTAACAATATCTCCGAACATCATACCACGCCGATAAACCCTATTGCAATCGGCACACCGATCCGCTCTTTTTTCAAAGGGAAATCTCCGCACTTCCGCACTTTTTCAGGAAGTTATAGGGGGCATTTCCGCACTTTTTCAAGACTTTCGTTCCCTAAACCGCTCGATTTCGATGCCTTTATCTCCCAACACCGCTTCTCTTTCTCCCAAATACTGCATACTTTTGGGGACATTTTAGGCAGATATATGCAAAAACTGCATATTTGACGAGGTTTGGTGTTCCCAAAATCTGCTCCGTGATCGGTAAGCAAGTAAGCAAGTCAGAATATATATAAGCTCCGAAAACGCCTGAAACGGGATGTAATAAGTAAATATGTCCTTTTTGTATGGCGCGAATATATAAGGGGGTTATTGGGGCGGTTAGCCTTAGCTAACATCCCCCTCTTCCCCTTGCCTGGTCTATAAGGTGTAGACCGCGCTATGGTCTACATCGTGTAGACTACTTGTTAACATATAGTCCGATGCCGTGCCATGCCCCGCTCTTCCATGCTCTATGCGTTGACAATGTGTAACATGTGGTGTTGTATCTATTCGTTATACACCAGTTTAACGAATACTTTAGAACCCGATCCACGGCAAGCCGAAGGACACGCCCGAACCCGTGTATTTTTCCTCGGTGTCGGTGTGTCGGGGGGTTAGTTCAATACGCGCAATGCGTGCATATCTATATACTTACTATATTACCTACCCAGTAGGTGGGTTAATGTGATAACGGTTGAATGGTTATTCATATATTCATATCATAGCGGATCGGCAGCGGTGACGGCATGAAAAATTTTATCATTTTTCGCAAAAATATTATAAAAAATGGTTGACAATGTAGACAATTTGAGTATAATTAATAATAGAGATAGCGATATCTCATACAACTAAATAGAGCGGTTCGCCCCGTTCCCCAACGAATCCGAACCGCCCGCCCCAATCTCAAAACCCAATGAAAAAGGAGGCTTTTACAATGTACAACAGCAACGCCGAAAAAGCAAGCGCAACTTTTAACCATACCGGGAAAATGTCCGGCATGGCGAGCCTTTCAACCTCTCCCGTTCTCAATCCTTTATGCCAAAAGCGGGCGAACAATCCCGAACTTATTTGCTCGCATTGCTTTTCCCTTGCTATGCAAAAAAGGTTCGGGAAAGATTCAGGGCTTGCGAAAAAGCTCGAAAGCAATAGCGTTCTTCTTTCCTCTTCCATCCTTGACGACAACCAGTTCCCCGACATTAACGGGGGCGTGATCATTTACAAGTATTTCCGCCTGGAGGCGTTCGGCGATCTTATCAACGCAACCCACGCAATAAACTATTTCCGCTTTTGCGAACTCAACCCCGCAACCCGGTTCACATTGTGGACAAAAAACCCGCACTATATCGCAAGCGCAATCAAAAAAGGCTATAGCAAGCCCGCGAATCTGACAATCATTTACTCGTCCCCTTGCCTTAATCATTGCGTGGGGGAAAACATTTTCAAGGTTTTCCCGTTCATTGATAAGGTTTTCACGGTCTACGACAAAAAGACCGCAAAAGCGGACGGCGTTGAAATAAATTGCGGGGCTCGCAAGTGCGCCACTTGCCTCAATTGCTATAAGGAAAACGATATTAAGTTCGTGAACGAGTTGCTCAAATAAGCCCCAAAACAAGGCTTTTCCCGCAATGGGCGGGCGCAATCCGGCGGGCGGTTCGAATCCGCAAAAGCCTTTAGGGCTTACAAGCCCAAATAAAAAGCCTTCAGGAGGGTTTTAAAATGTCCAAATGGTATGTTATCAACACTATCGGCCTCGTCCTTTTCAGCCTTGCGCTCGTCGCTTGCGTCGTTGTCCTTGTTATGAATGTGACTTGCGGATTCTAACACCGCAAGCCCCGAAAATTGAATAGCCCCGCCCCTGGCGTGATCTTTTGGGCGGTGTTGCGGTTCGATTCCGCAAGCGGGGCATCGGGGCGGGCGGGTAGCCCGTAGCCCGTAGCAATCAAATAAAGCCATTCGGCGACATTCGGCGAAAGCCGGGAAAGGTGGAAATCATGGCGAAATCTATGAAGTTAAAGCCGTCAAAAGTTATGGCGGGCGCAATCGAAAAAGAGGCAAGGAAAGCGGGGCTTTTCGGCGAAATCTCATGCATTGAGAAGTACGATTTCACGCCGGAAAACTATTCGATCTATGTCGGCAATTGTATGTACAACTATGACGATTACGACTACACAAAAGGCACATTTTCGGCAATCGTCATTACATACAAGCCGGAATGCTACGCAATGGAAAAGTATCTTACAAGCCATGACTTGCGGAAAATTTGCGAGCGCAACGGATACACCTATGACGGGCTCATGGCGGGAATCCTGGAAGAGATCGAAATCTGAAAGAGGTGGACAACATGACATTCTATCTCGACGAAATCAATGACTATTTCGGGCGGGCATACTTTTACTGCCCCGAAAAAGAGCTTGAGTTTTCGGTGGACGTGCGGGGCGTATTCGGCGATCCCAATGAAGAGCCGACTTGTGAGCAATTCGAATCTTTTTGCGAAACGTGCGACAACGCATTCGGCGAGGCATTCGGCGAGGGCGTGAACTGGAAATTCTGACATTCGGTAGTCTTCCCCGGTGGGCGGTATCGCATTCGGCGGTATTCGGCAAGGTTCAACTCCTTGCAAGGCTTGACCCCATTCGGGGGAAATAAAACGCATGGAGGCGCGAAAATGAGAAACATTCAGGTCTATGATGACACGGCGAAAGCATTAGAGCGGATCGCGGAGCAAAAGGCAATGACCGTTGCCGACCTTATCGATGAGGTCACGGAGCAAGTATTCGGCGCGGATTATAGGCGGGAAACCATGAAGCCGACCAAGCCGGAGGTCTTCTATACGGGCGGGGGCATTTGGCTTTCGGCAATGTACGGAGAAAGTGGCAAGCACTATTTCGTGGTGGACAATGAAGACCCCAATTGCCTTACTTGCTATGACTCATTCGGCGAGGACGATGACACGGAGTTCCCTTGTCAGAATATGGTGTGGTCTTGCGAGTCCAGAGAATTGAGCAAGTATCAGCGGAGCATTTGGAAGAAGCTGAAAAGCGCACTTGAGAAGGAGGCACACTAATGAGCAAAGAGGTTCGCAAGTTCCTGGAGAACGCATTGGGAGCATTGGAAACGGCATATTTTGCCAACGACACGGAATCGGACGAGTACGATGAGGATACCGATTGTCGGACGATGGAAGCCATTCAGGCGGTTTCGATGGCACTCACGGGGCGTGAGCATGATCTATTCGGCAAGTATTCTTTCCGCTATGAGGAAGAGGGCGACGGAATCCCGGCACACTTTGAGGTTGTAAAAGAGGTCGATTGGTTTGTCGATGGGCGTATTTTCAGAGCGGACTTCTTCTACCTGACCAATGAGCTTTTAAAGCGCAAAGATGGACTTTGTGGTCTAGGGTACGAGTGGTCACTATTTTCTGAAAAAGCAAACCGCTTTCCGAGCAAATTGGCTGCGAGGATCGCACTTCAGAACACACTTGCGGAGGAGGAAATCAAATGAGCATCTACACAGACATTCTCAATGCTGACGGCGGTGTGTTCATCAGCGGAGCAACGGGATCGGGCAAGAGTACGGTCATTTCTGCCCTCTTGCATCAGGTGGTCACTCGGTATTCGGCGGGAGAACCGACCGAGATCGGCAAGCCGGACGAGGCGATTCTCTTCCTTGCCGACCCGAAGAAGGTGGAGCTTGCGAGGTGGCGTTTTCTGCCCATCGTCAAGGGCTACGCACAATCGGACGAGCAGTTCAAGCATCCCGACATTCTGCGCCTCTTGGATCGGGTCATCAATCTCATGGCATGGCGGTATGAGGTCATGCAGAGGATGGGATGGCGCAAGTGGCAAGGCTCTCGGGTGTTCGTGGTCATTGACGAGATCGCCGACATGATCCTTGTCAAGGAGGAGAAGAAGCCCTTCCAGGAACGGCTCACAAGGCTCTTGAACCTCTGTAGGGCAGCGGGCATCACAGTCATCATTGCCACGCAGAACCCTTCCCGCGAGACGGTCAGCGGAGCAATTCAGATAAACACCACTTGCAAGTTATGTTTGCATACGATGAACCGCATTGAATCGCAGATGGTTCTCGGTATGCCGGGAGCGGAAAAGTTGCCGAGGTACGGCAAGGGCTACTTGCTCATGGACGGCGAGGTGAAGTTAGTGGATGTCCCCTATGTGCCTGACGAGCAGATTGACAGAGTGATCTACGGCATCATTCGGGCGAAGGTGAGTAAACAGTTATTCGGCGCGAGTTATTGAGAGGAGGAAACGGAAATGAAACTTTATGAGCTTATGAACAACACCATTATTCAGGGAAATGTCCGGCTTTCTGTTTGGGATGCGGACGAAGAAACAACAGTCAAGTATTTCGATTGTGTGGACGATTTAGGTCTTGAAAAGTGGGTGCATGAGTTTGAAGACTTGGAGATCCACTATGTGTTCGCCTCACCAGTTGACGGTTTTCTGCACATTGAGTTATACTCTGACGAGGAGGCGTGAGCATGGGTACATTGGGAGAGCGGATCAGAGAAGCCCGGAAGGGCAAGGGATGGTCAATGCAAGTTCTTGCGGACAATCTCGGAGCATCGAAGAGTGTGATATCCCTCTACGAATCGGACAAGCGGAGACCGATGGAGGCGGTGCTGATGAGCATTGCATCGGTCACGGGCGTGAACTTCCGTTGGCTGAATAGCGGGCAAGGGGATATGTATGGAGAGGCTGAAGACATTCGGCGGGTCGAGGAGGATTTCATCCTTGCCAAGCTTTCGGTAAAGGATCGGGAGTGCCTTGCAAGATACTTGAGGTTGGATGCACCCGACCGAAGGAATATCCGAACCAGGTTGAATGTTTGGATTGACAAAATCGAAGCACGATACGCAGAGGAGGAACAAGAGGAGGGGAACTGAAACCCCTCCTCTATTTTACCCATATCCATCCTAACGCATCAGAATGCCCCTTAAACGGATTTTCTGCATTCGGCAGTATATTTTACTGGTCTGAATGGAAAATCGATTTAAAGGGCATTTTCGTGCGTTACAGAGGGTGTAAGATATTCCCCCAATTTTATCTTACGGCAAAAATCTCGCAGCGTCAATAAGCTTCTGCGGATCATCCGGCTCTCTTCTGACTGTCACCTCGATGTCCTGACGAGAGGTGTTGGAGAGGTAGCCGTGGTTGTTCTGCATATCGTTGAGATAGATCAGCGGGGGCAAGTTCCCTCCGAGTGCCAACTGTTTCTTGACCGAGGCAATGTCATTAAAGCAAGTCTCCATGATGGGGGCAAACTCTCTGTTCACTTCTCCCCTCTTCCAGTTCATGAGAGTGGATCGGGCGACACGGAGGAAGGATGCCAACCCCTCGACATCGGGGTAAATCTTTCTGCCGTCCTGGTTCACCCGATAGATGAAATCCCAATAGGCATCGATAGCCCCTTGCAGTTCCGCTCCGCTTGCGAATGACGGAAGGGAATACGGACGGCGACCGCCTCCCGTTGACACCGCCCTTATCTGTCCGAGGGCATCGGCTATGTCATTCTCTCCTACTGGCGAGTATTCAGCCGGGACTCTGTACTTCTGAAACGCCATCACCCTCGCCTCGTCAGGTCTTTCGGCGAGAGCAAGTTTCTCCTTGTAGTATGCGGTCGCTTCCTCTGTCGGGATCAGAACCTTTTCGGAGGAGGGCGCACCGACACCCTCCCCCTTGCTCTGCTTCACATATTCGGTCTTCTTTCCCATCTCCGCACCTTACGCAAACGGGAAGTCGTTGCCATCCGCATACTTGTCGAACAGACCGCCCTCGGCTTTCGGCTCGGTGTTTACGAACATCTCGAAATCGTCAGCCGTCTTCTTCCGCTCTTCCACGAAGACATCCCTCGGCTCACATTCAGCGGTGATCTTGAACTCGGTGTACATTTTTCCGCTCGGAGCTTTCCTCGGAGAGCAATTCGCATCGATGATTTTCGTGACCTTCACGGACTGGGCATTGATGCATTCGGTCGCATTGTAGACGAACATCTTGACCGAGGAGAAACCCCTCTCCGCTTTCTTGATGACCATGATATAGGGCATATCCTTGTCCTTGCTCTTGCCCTTGTAGACATTCTCGCCGGAAAGCGAGAACTCGTCCCCGACCCTGATGATTGCGCTTGTGTCGCTTGCCATTAGTTAGCCTCCTTAATGAAATCGTAAATGTCTGTCTGCCACTTCAGGGCTTTCTCTTTTGCATTCATTCTCTGCTTGAATGCCTTGTACTTTTGCGTGTATTCGTAACTGTCTTTGAAAATGGTTCTGCAAGCCTTTATGAGATTCGGCTCATAGACTTCACATAGGCGTTGCTCTTCCGACCACTTGCTATTGAACGGGCATCCGACACATCC
>Ga0310690_10003978_pt1 | contig 21540 bp, 18 predicted proteins | sample AusTroGonzalo_MG_2_FD_207661 | JGI IMG/M metagenome (GOLD analysis project Ga0310690, IMG submission 207661) | Bovine rumen microbial communities from tropical cattle in Woodstock, Queensland, Australia - Gonzalo_04 (v2) (version 2) | ecosystem: Host-associated > Mammals > Digestive system >... | reverse complement strand
GCTCGACAGGGTCGTTGGTGTAGGTGCCGCCCTCGATGGGAGTGCCGTCACACATCAGCTCGCCCTGGATGTAAACCTGCTTGCTCGTGCTGAAGGGCATGGGATATTCGTCCTCGCCAATCGTCTGCCAATAGACCATTTCGCCAGCACGCTGGTTGATGATAAAAGTCACCTTGCCTGTGAGCACATCATCGGGCGTAAGCTCATAATCGACGTACTGGTAAGCCATTTCGCTGCCGCTGAGGTCGTAGCAGTTCACACCGCAGTCTCTCGACTGGCGGAGCACGCCGCGACCACTGCCGTCCATACCGCTACCGCCGTTGCCGTCGCTGATTTCGCCGATATTGATACAGTTCTTGACAATCGTCGAACCATTGTCGCCAATCCATGAAGCGATGCCAGCGGCCTCGTGGTTAGAGGCAGTTGAGGTAATCTTACCCGTGTTGACACAGTTCGTTATCTTCCAAATGGGATGACTGCTGTGGCTGCCGCCGACAATACCACCGCAGTTGTTGCTGGGTGAAGTGATGTCAGCCTCGTTCACGCAGTTGATGATGTTAATCTCCATCGCATTGTTCTGACCTGCACCTGTGATACCGCCGGTACGCATGCCGCCAGTGATGGAGCAGCTCTTGTCGATGATGAGGTTCTTGATGACGGTTCCTTGTCCCCTGGTGTTTGGGTTGCCGCGAAGGTCGCCGAAGAAGCCCTGCATTTCGCTGTCGGGGCGGTCGATAATCATGTTCATGATGCGATGTCCCTGACCGTCGAACGTAGCATTGTACTTTCTGCCATTGCTGGGCCCGATGGGGCTGTGCAGGTTGACAACGTTCTCGAAGTCGATGTCATTCATCAACTTACAATCCAAGTCGATGTTGTTGTCAGCGACTTGCTGCGAAATCCATTCCACATTACCTACATTGTAGATCATGTAGAAGCCATCTGCATCCTGTGTGGGACGCTGGAAATGCTCGTCACATTCGTCGTGCATCGTGCAGATACCATTCCTGTATTCATGGTCGTCTGCAAATGCTGCCGAACCAGCAAGCCACATGAGGCCGAGGATGGCGAGAGAGGTAATCTTTCTCATTGAATAATAATTTAAAAGTTAATAATAAATATGTATTTACGCCTGAAATAATACATTCATTTATACTTTTTCGACACAAAAGTACAAATTATTAATGAAATCTTGGCTATAAATGAAGATTTTTTTTCAAAATCTTTCTTTTTTTTACATACGCATACATTATTCATTATTGCACACAATCGATGTCAGGGGACAGGTGCGGGACATCTGCTGTAATTATGTCGCGAAAGAGCTTGTCACATTTGTGAGACATCCCTTTCCCCCATGCTTCTGCTCCGAGGGCACAACGTGAAAGGTATTTGGTAAAATAGTCCTCAATATTGAAATAATTAAGAAATGAAAGCACATCCCCGCCGCGGAAAACATTTCTGCGACGGGGATTGATTGAAAACTGCAAAAACATTTGTTTTTACGTTTTCTTCTTCATACCTTTGTCCGTCAGTTGTTCAAAAATATTGGGTTATGCTTATGAAGAAAGGAATAAAAATAGTAACTTTGGCGGCAGCACTGCTGCTGCCCTTGATTGCGACAGGACAAAAGACAAGCGACAAAGCGCCCCGCCGCATATTGGTGCTGGCTGAGAGAGGCGGACTGCACGAGGGCTTTACGGCTCGCGGATTGAAATGGCTGGAGAACAACAAGGAACGACTGAACATGCAGCTCACCATCCTGAACTCGGCTGAGAGCATAAAAAAGGGGGAGATTGAGACCTATCAACTGGTGCTGCAGCTGAACCATCCGCCCTATGCCTGGAGCAAGGCTGCCCAGCAGGATATGCAGAAGTACATCGACCAGGGAACCGGAGGATATATCGGCTTCCACCACGCCACGCTCCTGGGCGAGTTCGACGGATACAAGATGTGGCCCTGGTTCTCGGACTTCATGGGCAAGATACGCTATCGGAACTATATCGCCGAGACGTGCGACGGGACTGTGCAGGTGGAGGGCCGAGAGCATCCTGTGATGAAGGGCGTCCCGCACACTTTCGTCGTCAGAGAAGACGAATGGTACACCTACGAACAAAATCCGCGCCCCAACGTTCACGTCCTGGCAAATGTTGACGAGGACAGCTACACCACGCAGACAAGTGTGAAGATGGGCGACCATCCGGTGATATGGACCAATGCGGAGAAGAAAGCCAAGAATGTCTATTTCCAGTTCGGCCATAGCGCCAAGCTCTTCGACAACGAGGCTTTCCTGAAGATGCTGGACAACGCCATCCTCTGGACATTGAATGACGAAGGGACGACGCTGGAGAACAAAGGCTATGCTGCCGACTATGCCAAGGGACCGCGATTTAAGGCTCTGTTACACTACGAGCCACACGCTGAGGAGGCACACGTTCAGTTCGACAAGCAGGCCATCCAGTTCTTCCACAAACTGACGTATGGCGAGGGCTGGACAATGGATGTAACAACTTCTTTGGCCGACTATCCGTTGGAGAAGATGAAAGAGTACAGCATCATCGTCAGCCTGAATGCCATGCCTTCGGGCAAAGAACAGCGCGAAGCTTTCGAGGAGTACATGGAGCAAGGTGGTGGCTGGATGGGCTTCCACGCGTCAGCCTACAACGACAGGAACACGAATTGGCCCTGGCTGAACAAGTTTTTGGGGTGCGGCACCTTCTATTGCAACAACTGGCCTCCGCAGCCGGCTCTGGTAGAGGCTGACACGCAGGAGCACACGGTAATGAAGACGCTGCCGCCTTCGTTCGTTGTTCCTGCCAGCGAGTTCTACCAATGGGAACCCAGCCCCAGGAAGAATGCCGACGTGGAGGTGCTGTTGTCCATATCGCCAAAGATGTATCCCTTCGGCTTGAAGGATGTGGTGAAATGGGGCGACTTCCCAATCGTATGGACGAACAGGAAGTACCGAATGATTTATCTGAACATGGGACACGGTGACGAGGGATTCTCGGATGCCACGCAGAACCTCCTCTTCATAAACGCCTTTCGCTGGGTGGTAAGTCGTGACCCGAAAGGCGACCCGTTCAAGAACTAACCGTCCCGCCTACAGCATTAATTGGTGGCGCTTGTCATGGCTGCCACTTCGTCGTTGATGCGCTGGGCGAAGGCTTCCATCGACATGCTTGCCTGTTCGCCGCCGCCGCGCTGACGCATGGAGACGGTTCCCTCGGCCTGCTCCTTCTCGCCTACGATAACCATGTAGGGAATGTGACGGAGCTCTGTGTCGCGAATCTTGCGGCCAATCTTCTCGCTGCGGTCGTCGATGATACTGCGCACGTTTTGTGTGTCGAAGTAAGCCTTGAGCTTCTCGGCATATTCCTGATACTTCTCGCTGACGGGCAGGATGGCAACCTGGTCGGGTGTGAGCCACAGGGGGAAGTGGCCTGCGGTATGCTCGATGAGCACAGCCACGAAGCGTTCCATTGAGCCGAAGGGGGCACGGTGAATCATCACGGGACGATGCTTCTGGTTGTCCTCACCGATGTATTCAAGCTGGAAGCGCTGGGGAAGTTGATAATCGACCTGAATGGTGCCGAGCTGCCAGCGGCGACCGATGGCATCCCTGACCATGAAGTCGAGCTTGGGACCATAGAAGGCTGCCTCGCCAAGCTCCTGACGTGCCTTCATGCCCTTCTCGGCACAGGCATCGATAATGGCTTGCTCGGCACTTGCCCAATCCTCGTCCGAACCGATGTACTTCTTCTTGTTGTTGGGGTCGCGCAGGGAAATCTGCACCTCCACATTCTCCTCGCTGAAGTTGAATGTCTTGAATACGCGCTGGATGATGTCCATGACGTTGATAAACTCGCGCTTCACCTGGTCGGGACGACAGAAGATGTGGGCGTCGTCCTGTGTGAAGCAGCGTACACGTGTCAATCCGTGCAGCTCGCCGCTCTGCTCGTAACGATAGACCGTACCGAACTCGGCACAGCGGAAAGGCAGTTCCTTATAGGAACGCGGACGATTGGCGAATATTTCGCAGTGGTGGGGGCAGTTCATGGGCTTCAACAGGTATTCCTCGCCCTCTTCGGGTGTCTGGATGGGCTGGAAGCTGTCCTTGCCGTAGTGGTCCCAGTGGCCTGAAGTCATGTAAAGGTTCTTGCCGCCGATGTTGGGCGTGATGACCTCCTGATAGCCGTACTCCCTCTGAATCTTGCGAAGCATTTCCTGCAGACGGAGACGAAGGTCAGTGCCTTTGGGGAGCCAGATAGGAAGTCCCTTGCCCACGCGCTCGCTGAACATGAAGAGTTCCATCTCCTTGCCTATCTTACGATGGTCGCGCTTCTTGGCCTCCTCGAGCATGACGAGGTATTCGTCGAGCATCTTCTTCTTGGGATAGGAGATGCCATAGAGACGCTGCATCTGGTCTTTCGTAGCGTCGCCGCGCCAGAAGGCACCTGCGATGCTCATCAGCTTGACGGCCTTGATGATGCCTGTGCTGACGATATGCGGGCCTTTGCAGAGGTCGGTGAAGTTACCCTGAGTGTAGGTCGTGATGCTGCCGTCCTCGAGGTCTTTGTCGATGTGTTCGCACTTGTAGGTCTGACCTGCAGAACCAAAGAAGGCGAGGCTGTCGGCCTTGCTTATCTCCTTTCGCACAACGGGTTCGTCCTTACGGGCAAGCTCGAGCATCTTGTCCTCAATCTCCTTGAAGTCGCCTTCGCCAATCTGTTTGCCATCGGGCAGCAGGACATCGTAGAAAAAGCCGTTCTCGATGGCAGGGCCGAAGCCGAACTGGATGCCAGGATAGAGCTCCTGCAGAGCCTCAGCCAGCAGGTGTGCACTGGTGTGCCAGAAGGCGTGCTTGCCCTCTTCGTCTTCGAACTTATAGAGCTTGATGCTTGCGTCCGCATTGATGGGGCGGTTGAGCTCGGTTGTCTCGCCATTTACACCACAGGCCACAACGTCCTGTGCCAAGCGGGGTGAAATACTCTGGGCTATCTCAAAGCCCGTTACGCCATTCTCATACTCACGGACAGAGCCATCTGGAAAAGTTATCTTTACCATTGTCGTACTTTGTTTGCTTAAATTGAGCTGCAAAGGTACGAAGAAAAATTAAGAATTAAGAATGAAGAATGAAGAATTTTTATCTTGCCCGCTACTTTTTCTCTTTCGAGTACTTCTTGATGAGGTTATAGGCAGAGTAAAGTCCGTATTCACCAGCCTGGGAAAGGTCGCTGAGACCCTGCTCCGTCTGCCCACCGAGGATGTAGGCAACGCCACGTCCGTAATACGCACTCGGAAAGTGCGGGTCGAGCTCGATGGCGCGGCTGAAAGCCCGCTGAGCAGCATAATAATCGGCCAACTGTATCTGCACGCAACCGATGTTGTAATGCAGGAATGGGATGTTGGGCAAGAGGTCGGAGGCCTTGTTGTAGTCCTGGACAACCATCAAATAGCCGAGGCGGAGGTCGGAGGCAGAAGCAGTGGTCCTGGACACCTCGAGCTGGGCATAACGGCACTGGGCACGGAGAGCGTATGCCAACGCATCGGGACCATTCGTCTGGATAAGGTAAGTCATATCCCACTCGGCATTCTCGAAGTCGCGGACATGGTAATAGTCGAGAGCCCGACACAGACGCAGGTCGCGGTCGGCATGACCAGATTCCTGCTCTTCCGCCAGTTCAATCTGTTCCTGGAGGGCATCGATGGATCTTTGGTGCGACTCTGTCTGCTTTGCATTCATCGGAGCCTCGTTGTTTGTCAGGTAGAGTTGTTTGGGGAGCACGTGCTTGGCATTGAGTTCCTCTATCTCTGTACAATAGACTATGTATGTGTTGGTCTCGGATTCCCTCCTGTAATAAGACAGCGAATAGATGGGCTCCGGGCACAGTTCCGTCTGTCTGTTCTGAACTTTGCCGCGATGCTCGCTGACATACTCATTCTCCTCTTCGTGAGTATCTTCCTCGACCAGAGCGGCATAGTCTTCTATGTTCCGTTCGCTCTTCTTTCGGGTTCGGACAGGCATCTTCTTGCCTGCAGCAGCATCCAGCCGGGCCTGAAGCACCTTGAATTCGTCGCGCTCGGCTCCGTCCGTATCGCCTATCTTCCGCTTGATGGCTGCCCGATGTCGATAGCCGTCCCAAAACTCGGGATAGTCCTTTATGACGGCGCTGATGTCGCGGATTGCCCCGTCGTAGTCGCCTATGTTATCTAACAGAAGGGCACGATTGTAGAGCGCAATGGTGTTGTCTGGCTCGAGTTCGAGCACGAAGTTGAAGTCCTCGATGGCAAGGTTGTCCTCTCCCACGCTAGCCCGAAGCAGACCCCGGTTGTAGTGGGCAATGTAGTTGTGCGACTCTATGTCGAGGCAGGCATCATAATCGGACATTGCCCCCCTGAGGTTGTCCTGATAATAGCGCGCCAGGGCACGATTGACGTAGAGCCCCGCCATCCTGGGCTTCTGTATGATGGCTTTGTCGAGCGAAGCCTCTGCCTCCTTGAATTCCTTGCGGTTTGCCTGGAACATGGCTTTCAGACTCCAGGCCTTGCCGTCGTACTCGTCGAGCTTGATGGCGCGGTCTGTCCATTTCTCGGCCTTAACGGTATCCGTGCGAAGCAGGGCAACTTGAGACTTCAAGGTATATTGTTCGGTTTCCTTCGGCCAGTGGCGCATCATGACATCAAGGGAAGAGTCGGCCTTCTCATACTCCTTCAGCTGCATCTGGCAAAGGACGAGATTGTGCCAAGAGCCATGATCCAAGGGATTGATGGAGAGAGCCTTGTGATAATCCTCCTCGGCCAGGGAATAGCGGTTCTGGTTGATGCGACAAATGGCCCGCAGAACATAGTGGTTCAAGGCATAGGGGTTGCGCTCCAGAGCATTGTTGCAGTCTATCTCAGACCCCTGATAGTCTTCGAGATAGAATTTTGCCAAAGCGCGATAGAAGTAGGCCTCGCCCAACCAGGGCTTGGCATTGATGACCATATTGAAGCGCTGGATGGCAAGCACGTAGTCCTCATAATAAAGCGCATTGCGTCCCATCAGCAGCACGCGGTCGGTGTTGATTTGGGCCGAAACACATTGTTCATTGACCATTGACCATTGACCATTGATTACACGCCAATGAAAGTTGAACATGCCGAAAAGCATAGCCACAAGCAATGATAGTCGCTTTACCCTCATAGTCCTAAATGGTCAATGGTAAATGGTAAATGGTCAATGGGTCTTCACCTTTACCTTGTAGTTACAAGAGAACTTGCCTTTCCTGATATCCTGGAGCTTGGAGGTGGTGAGTTGGCGGCGAAGGCCTTTCAGGTGGTCGGTGAAGACAACGCCGTCGAGGTGGTCGAACTCATGTTGCATCACCCGGGCTAGGTAGCCCTCTACCCATTCGTCGTGCTCCTGGAACTGTTCGTCCTGATAAGTGACGCGAATGCGCTTGGGGCGCTTCACCTTCTCGTGAATACCGGGCAGGCTCAGACAGCCTTCTTCCGAGACATCCATGTCCGTCTCGTCGTACTCCTCAATATAGGGATTGATGAAGGTCTTTACGTATCCTTTGTATTCTGGCATATCCTCGCTGATAACGTCCAGATTGATGATGGCAAGCCGTATGGGATGCCCAACCTGGGGCGCTGCCAATCCAATGCCCTCGCTGCGTTCCAGCGTCTCGTACATATCCTTAATGAGCTGTTCGAGTCCAGGATAGTCTTTGCCTATTTCCTCAGCCTCCTCCCTAAGCACAGGCTGTCCGTAAGTATATATTGGTAGTATCATCTGTTTTAGTTCATAATTCACAGTTATGAGTTCATAGTTTTTTTCCTTCGTTGGGCTTTGTCCATAATTCATCATGTTCACTTAACTATGAACTATGGACTATGAACTATTTTAGGTTTTCCGTTCCATCCACCCTTGCAGGATGATTGTGGCGCTCACTTCATCCACGAGGGCTTTGTTGCGGCGGGCCATCTTGCCTATGCCGCTTTGCAGAATCGCCTGTTGGGCCAGGACGCTGGTATAGCGTTCGTCCCACATCTCGACAGGTACTATCGGGAAGGTCTTCTGCAACTGCTGGACAAATGCCCTGACGCGAGGCAGGTTGTCGCTGTCCCGTCCGTTTGTCTGTTTGGGCAGACCCACCACGAATCGCTCTACTTTCTCCTTCTGGAGGTAGCCCTTCAGGAAATCCAGCAACCTTGGTGTCTCCACGGTAGTCAATCCTCCCGGAATAATCTGAAGAGGGTCCGTCACAGCCAAGCCGGTGCGACGGACCCCATAGTCTATAGCTAGAACTCTTCCCACATTATTATATATATGGGGAAAGGTTTGAGGTCGCTTCGCTTTCAGGTTATAAGGCAATGCTCGCACATGACCTTATGACCTTATAACCTCATAGCCTTATAACCTCACGACCTTTAACTATTACTTCTTATACAGCAGCCAAGCACCAGGATACTGTCCCTCGAGCTGTGCACGCTTCTGAGCTGCTTCGGGCTTGGTATCGAAGCTGCAAGCTACGACGCGATAGAAAGTCTGGCCGTTCACCTGAGCCTGAGCCACGCAACTGTTATAGCCTTGACCGGCAAGCTTCTGCATGAGAGCCACGCCATTGCTCTTGATAGTAACGGATGCCACTACCACACCATACTGTTTCAGAGGACTGCCTTCAACGAAGGAAACATTCTCGTTGCGAACAGAGACACTGCTGTAGTCTGTAACGGGAGTAGTGGTAACGGGTGCCACGGGCTGTGTCGTCACCTGCTGAACCGGGGTTGTTGTGGTTGCGGGAGCAGTGGTCTCTGTCTGTTGAGCCTTGGCCTTTTCGTATGCCCTCTTGTAGGCACTATCCTTACTCTTGCATGACGACATCATAAACACAGCGCAAACAGCGGCGCCCATCAAAAGAATTTTTTTCATAACTTGTTATTAGGTTTTGGTTACTTTGTACACTTTTTTACCCTGCAAAGGTACTGCTTTTTATATGAAAGTGCAACAAACTAAGCAGGAAATTCTTCTTTTTAATCTTTTTTTTCTTTGTTATGCACAATTTAAAGGAAAAAAGCGTTAAATTTGTGGGCAAATAAGTCAATAATGTAATTTGAACGATTATGAAAGCATTGGATTTTCTGGTAGCCTTCGTTGGCGGTGCAGTCGTTGGTGCTGCGTGTGGTTTGCTCTTTGCTCCCGAGAAGGGAAGTGACTTGCGTGAGAAAATAGCAGAAGCCCTGCGCAAGCGTGGCATCAAGCTTAACCGCAAGGAGATGTCTGACCTGGTAGATGAGATTGCCGAAGAGCTGCAAGCTGCTAACAACAAGGAAGACGAAGATTAGGTGTTAAGGATTAGGGATTAGTTTTTTCAACCATAAACTATGAACTACTCTGAGAATTTGCAGTCGCTTTGGACAGAAGTCAAAGGCTACCTGGAACTGCAAAAGCAGTATCTCATGATGGATACTGCGGAGAAGCTGATTGTTCTGCTCTCCGTGGTTGCCACAGCCGTTCTATGCTTGACGTTTGCAGCTATGGCGCTGTTTTTCATGCTGTTTGCTCTGGCCACCTGGATTGGGCAGATAGCAGGAAATGAGGTTCTGGGCTTCCTCATCATGGGAATTATCCTGTTGCTCCTGATGGCGATTGTCTATCTGGAACGCAGGAAGTGGATTATCCAGCCTCTTTCCAGGCTAATTGTAGGTCTTTTTGTCAACGAAGATGAAGGAAAGGAGGCCGAGACATGAGCACCATCATCAATTCTCCCGACATCCTTGCCGCGTTGCAGCAAAGGAAGACAGAAACCGGCCGGAAGCTGAAGACCTCACGACAGCATATCATTGAGGAAGCCAATCAGCTGTGGGCTCCCATGCCCAAGAGTACAAGCAGGGCACATAGCATCAGCCAACTGGTCTCAAACGGTGTTTTCATCTACAATAGCATCCGTATCCTTGCAAGCGTCATTTCTGCCACGCGTTCTCTCTTTGGCATACGTCGGAAGCGACGCAGGTGAGTGAGTAGTCACAACAACAAATGGGAAATGACGCATTGGCCCTGCGCAGTCAGTTGATAGCACAACGCACAGGGCTCAGGGAAAATTATGTAAGGCAGGTCGTGGACTTGCTTCTGGATGGTGCTACCGTACCCTTCATCAGCCGTTACCGCAAGGAGGCAACTGGCGGAATGAGCGATGTGGAGGTGGCTCAGGTTGCTTCCGAGCTGGAAGATGTCACAGAGCTGGAGCACAGAAAGGAGTTCATCCTCACCACCATCGAAGGGCAAGGAAAGCTGACACCCGAACTGAAGCAGAGAATCCAGGACTGCTGGGACGCGACGACGCTGGAGGATATCTATCTGCCCTACAAGCAGAAACGCCGTACCCGGGCTCAAGTGGCTCGCGAAGCAGGACTGGAACCGCTTGCCGACGCCATCATGAAGCAGCCCAACATACTGCTCTCACAACTCGTAAAGAAAGTATCCCCTTTAAGGGAAGATTTAGAGGGGTCTATCCAGGGCGCTAAAGACATTATTGCCGAGCGTGTCAGCGAAGACGAACGAGCCCGCCAAACGCTCCGGACGACCTTCACGATTCACGCTGTCATACGGAGCAAAGTCGTTAGGGGGAAAGATGCAGAAGGACAGAACTACCGTGACTATTTCGATTGGCAGGAACCCTTGAAACGCTGTTCTGGCCATCGATTGCTGGCTATGCGAAGAGGCGAGGCAGAGAGCATTCTGCGCGTTTCGGTTTGTGTAGATGACGAGCCTGCTTCGGAACGGATTATCCGACTGTTCGTCAGAGGCAATAACGAGTGCAGCCAAGCCGTCAGGGAAGCCGTCGAGGATGGTTACAAACGATTGCTCGAACCTAGCATATCAGGCGAATTTGCAGCTTCGTCGAAGAAGAAAGCCGACGAAGAAGCTATCCGGATATTCGTGCGTAATCTGGAACAGCTGCTGATGGCATCGCCTCTCGGACAGAAGCGCGTTATGGCCATCGACCCGGGTTTCCGGACAGGTTGCAAGGTCGTCTGCCTCGATTCGGAAGGCAATCTGCTGCACCACGACGTCATCTTCCCCCACCCTCCTCGTGCTGAACGAGTTAGGGCTATGCAAACTCTCCTGAAACTTGTTGAGAAATACGGCATCCAAGCCGTCAGCATCGGAAACGGAACAGCAGGCCGCGAGACAGAAGACTTCGTTCGCCATCTCGACCTGCCTGATAATGTGGAGGTTTACAGTGTCAGCGAAGACGGAGCCAGCATCTATAGTGCCAGCGATATTGCCCGCGAAGAGTTCCCCGACGAGGATGTGACCGTCAGAGGAGCAGTCAGCATCGGGCGACGCCTGATGGACCCTCTGGCCGAGCTCGTCAAGATAGATCCCTCCAGCATAGGCGTTGGTCAGTACCAGAAAGACGTCAATCAAACCGCCCTCCGCAAAAGCCTTGAGGAGACGGTTGTCAATTGTGTGAATCGCGTTGGTGTAAACCTCAATACCGCAAGTCAATGGCTGCTCACCTACGTTAGCGGCCTCGGACCGTCTCTCGCGCAGAACATCGTCCGCTATCGTCGCGAGAACGGGCCCTTCCGCTCTCGTCGCGAACTGATGAAAGTGCCGCGTCTCGGAGCAAAAGCCTTTGAGCAGTCGGCAGGCTTCCTACGCATTAAAGGCGGGACCGAACCACTCGATAATAGCGCAGTTCATCCGGAGAGATACCAGCTGGTCGAAAGGATGGCTCGCGACCAGAAATGCTCTGTAGCACAACTGATGGCGGATAAGTCGCTGAGAGACAAGGTTGACATTCAGCAATACGTCAGCAAAGACGTGGGACTGCCTACGCTTCAGGATATTATGACAGAGCTTGACAAACCCGGACTCGACCCTCGACAGCCGCTAAAAGCCTTTGCGTTCGATGAAACGGTCCACGACATAGAGGACCTTCGCGAAGGGATGGTGCTGCCAGGCATCGTGACAAACATCACCAACTTCGGAGCCTTCGTCGATATCGGTGTACATATTAAAGGATTGGTACACGTCTCGCAGCTTGCCGACCACTTCGTCAAAGACCCGACATCAGTTGTGAAAGTGCAGCAACGGGTGATGGTGCGGGTTGTTGGAGTCGATTTGCAGAGGGAGAGGATATCGCTGAGCATGAGAAACCTCACCCCCTGCCCAAGGAGAGGGGAGTAAACGGTAAACGATTATATTGCAAATAAGAGGTGGCAAAAGATAAGACTGTATATGTCTGCGACTATTGCGGACAGGAAAGCGTGAAGTGGATGGGAAAATGCCCATCCTGCGGGCGTTGGGGGACGATGAAGGAGATAAAGGTCAGTCCAAGCCCCATCCCAACTTCCACGAGGGGAGGCTCCAAGGGTCGTTTTACACCCTCGGGGAAGTCAGATGGGGGTCGCATCTTGCTCCACCAAATCGATTCCACTACGGAGCCGCGAATGGACATGGGCGACGGCGAATTGAACCGCGTGCTTGGCGGAGGTCTTGTGCCGGGAAGTCTGGTTCTGCTTGGCGGTGAGCCAGGCATCGGAAAAAGCACGTTGACGCTCCAGACGGTACTTCGTTTGCAAGACCGTCGCATCCTCTATGTCAGCGGAGAAGAGAGCGCCAGACAGATAAAGCTGAGAGCAGACAGATTGGGACCGACGAACGACGGACTTTATGTGCTATGCGAGACATCTCTCGAAAAGATATTCCAGCACATCGAAGAAATGCAGCCCGACCTGGTTGTCATCGACTCCATACAGACCATTCAAACAGAGACAGTTGAATCCTCTGCCGGTTCGCTGGCACAGATTCGCGAATGCGCAGCCGCTCTGCTAAGATATGCCAAGAGCGGAGGCGTCTCCATCACGCTTATCGGACATATCAACAAGGAGGGCTCGCTGGCAGGTCCGAAGGTGCTGGAGCACATCGTCGATGTTGTCCTGCAGTTCGAGGGCGACCAGCACCATCTCTATCGCATCCTGCGCAGCATGAAGAACCGCTTTGGCAGCACAAGCGAGCTGGGCATCTACGAAATGAGACATGACGGTTTGCGACAGGTGACCAACCCCAGTGAACTCCTTCTGACAGACAATCGCGAAGGGCTTTCCGGCGTTGCCATCTCTTGCTCCATCGAAGGCGTCCGGCCTTTCCTCATCGAGACGCAGGCTCTGGTCAGCACAGCTGCATACGGTACGGCCCAAAGAAGTACGACAGGCTTTGACGGCCGAAGGCTGAACATGCTCCTGGCCGTCCTGGAAAAAAGGGTCGGCTTCAAGCTGGCACAGAAGGATGTCTTCCTGAACATTGCAGGAGGCCTGCGCGTCACAGACCCAGCCATCGACCTGAGCGTGATTGCTGCCGTACTTTCGAGCAATGGGGACATGCCCATCGAGAGTGACATCTGCATGGCTGGAGAGGTGGGACTGAGCGGTGAGATAAGGCCTGTGGCTCGCATCGAGCAACGCATCACCGAGGCACAGAAGCTCGGTTTCAGTCGAATCCTCATCCCTTCGCACAACATGAATGGTCTGAATCCGAAACAATACAAGATTGAACTGATGCCCGTTCATAGGGTTGTGGAGGCAGTAAGGAAGTTGTTCGGCTGACATTGACATTATGAAACTTGAATTATAATTTATCTTGAATTATAATATATATAAAGGTATAAGAAGAGCAAACAATGCAATATTTAAAGAAAAAATAGTGCTCTTTGCTTGCTTAAACTTAATAATTTGCGTACCTTTGTGCCACAATTTCTAAAACGTCAATAAAATACATAAAAATTCAAACAAATATGACAAAGATTGAATTAGTCAAAATCGTTGCCGAGAAGACCGGCATCGACCAGCCAACAGCGTTGGCAGCAGTAGAAGGTGTAATCGACACACTCAAGGAATCCCTCATCAACAAGGAGAGTGTCTTCATCCGTGGATGGGGAACCTGGACGCTCAAGCATCGTGCACAAAAGACCGCACGCAACATTTCCAAGAACACCACGATGGTTATCCCTGCTCACGACATTCCATACTTCAAGCCCTGTAAGGACTTCATGGAAGCCGTCGCCAAGGCATAAAGACAGAACATATCCCCTCCCCGCCCCCCTTCTTGGGGGATTGCCTCGTAGGGAGGCTTGATTTTGCTCTCCTCAAAAAAATAGAGGGGAGCATTTTTCATTATCTGATAATGTGTATTATGAAGAAGTATCTTATTCTAACCGTTTCATTGTTTGCTTTCTCTAAGGTTCTGGCCCTTGAGGGGGCAGAGAGGGGGGCACTGGATTACGTCAACCCCATCATCGGCACAAACGGCATGGGGCACACCTTCCCCGGAGCCTGCGTCCCCTTCGGCATCGTCCAGCTGAGCCCGGAGACAGATACCATTCCCCATAACATCAACGGCAAGTACCAGGGCAAGGTCTATGAGTACTGCGCCGGATATCAGCATCGCGATAAGACAATCGTTGGCTTTAGCCACACACACCTGAGCGGAACGGGGCATAGCGACCTGGGCGACATCCTTATCATGCCTACGACGGGAAAGATTCAGACCAATCCCGGCACAGCAGATGCTCCCAGGAATGGCTATCGTTCGCATTTCTCCCACGAGACAGAGAAGTGCACGCCCGGCTACTATGAGGTCAGGCTGGAGGACTACGGCATCCTGGCACAGCTCACTGCCACTCAGCGGGTTGGCGTGCACCGATACACTTTCCCTCAGGCTGAAGCCCAGTTCATCCTCGACCTCGGTCACGGCATCTACAATTACGAGGGAAAGACCCTCTGGTCCTATCTTCGCGTGGAGAACGACACCTTGCTGACCGGCTATCGCATCACGAACGGATGGGCACGACAGAACTACACCTACTTTGCCATCTCGCTCTCCGAACCGATTCTCCAGTACGGCTACAAGGACAAGCAGAGGATGAAGTATAGCGGTTTCTGGCGCAAGAACGACATCCACCACAACTTCCCCGATATGGCAGGCCGCGAGATTGCAGCCTACTTCCAGACGAAGTTGCCAGCCAGCCGTCAGCTTACCATCAAGGTTGCCCTTTCTGCCGTCAGTCAGAGCGGAGCCCTTGCCAACCTAAGGGCTGAAGCAGCAGGCCTCACTTTCGACCAGGTTCGAGAGAGGGCCACCCAGCAATGGACGAAGGAACTGACTGGACTGGAGATTGAAGGCACTGACGACCAGAAGGCACTCTTCTACACCTCGCTCTACCACACCATGATTAATCCCAGTATCTATATGGATGTGGATGGCAAGTATCGCGGGAACGACATGGAAATCCACCAGGCAGACGGTTTCACGAACTACACCATCTTCTCGCTTTGGGACACCTATCGTGCCGAACATCCGCTGCTCAACCTCATCAAGCCCCGTCAGGGTGCTGATATGGCAGAGAGCATGATACGCATCCAGCAGCAGAGCGCGCTCGACCTGCTGCCCGTCTGGTACCTGATGGCAAACGAAGGCTGGTGCATGAGCGGCTACCATGCTGTGGCTGTCCTATCTGATGTCGCCAAGAAGCTGGGCATCAAGGACAAGAAGGCCATGCTGGAAGCGATGAAGGCTACGGCCAACTCCAGGTGGATGGAAGGCCTGACCGACTACATCCAGTACGGCTACGTCCCTTACGACCATTGCGGCACGAGTGCCAGCAACACCTTGGAGTATGCCTACGACGACTGGACTATCTATCAGGCAGCACTCGATGCAGGTGACAAGGAAATGGCCGAGACCTTCAGGAAACGTGCCCTTAATTATAGGAATGTATTCAATCCAGACCTCGGCCTTGCATGTCCCAAGTACAAGGACGGCAGCTGGAAGAAGGACTTCTCGCCCCTGCAAACCTACGGCGAAGGCTTCATCGAAGGCAACAGCGCCAACTACTCCTTCCATGTTCCCCACGACGTGAAGGGCATGATTGAGTGCTTCGGAGGCGACAAGAAGTTCATCGAACACCTGGACAACCTCTTTGCCGAACCCCTCGACAAGAAATACTATGCAGACAACGAGGACATCGAGGAGGAATGCCTGCTGGGAGGCTATGTCCACGGCAATGAGCCCAGCCACCACATACCCTACCTCTATGCCTGGACTTCGCAGCCCTGGAAGGCTCAGTACTGGCTTCGCGAAATCATGAACCGCATGTACGTGAACAACATAGACGGCCTGCATGGGAATGACGACTGCGGACAGATGTCAGCCTGGTACATCTTCACGGCAATGGGCTTCTACCCCGTCTGCCCGGGCAGCGACCAGTATATTCTCGGAGCCCCCTACGTCCCCTCCTGCCGTCTGACATTGCCAAATGGAAAGCTCTTCCACATCAAGGCTCCAGGCGTCAGCGACAAGATGCGCTATGTCAAGCAGGTCCTTCTCAACGGCAAACCCCACGACAAGCTCTACCTGACGCATTCCGACATCATGCAGGGTGGCACCCTGGAGTTCGTCATGAGCAGCACACCCAACCGGAAGCGCTGCATCAGGACAGGCAAGCCCTACTCTCTCAGCGACTGAACACACAAAATGAAAGAACGAAACAACACAAAATAAAACAAACACATTATGAGACACAATCATCTATTACCCAAGGTGCTGCTAGGAGGCCTGCTGCTGACGGCATGCGTGGACAGCAGCTATGACCTGGACGACATCGACCTCACCCTCTCCACCAATGCTGATTTGGCTCTGCCACTCATCAACACGAGCAATATCAAGCTGGTCGATTTCGTACTGCCAAGCGACTTCCTCAACACGACGACCATCCCTGGCCAGGACGGCATGGTTCTCTATGCCAGCGTTGCCACCGACAAGGAGAAGCCGACAATCATCCAGATGACTACCCTGAAGAACGGCGACCTGTCCGAAACAGAGTACTCACTGCCCAACGCACCGGACATCACGGTTCCCGATATGCCCGACTTCCTCCAGGGAGAGGACGTTTGCCTCGACCTGAAGAACCCCGTCATCTTTGCCGACATCGAGGGCAGGAATCTGCCCGACGGCTGCACCATCTTTGCTGACATAGAAATCTCCAATCCCGATGCCGGCACCAAGTGTGTCATCAAGAACCTGCCTGCCCAAAAGAGCAAGAAGAGCTACTACATCGCAGAGAACGAAGAGAACCCTGGCAACTTCCCCGATGAAATCAAAAAAGAGAGATACAACACGCCTGTATTCAAGAGAGTCTCTGACGGCACCACGGTCAACGGTCTCTTCTCCAAGAAGATACCCAAGCTGCTGAAGGTGGAAATCAAGCGGCTGTACGTACAGGGCATCACCGGCACACTGCCCATTACGGGCGACTATGAGATAAGCGTCATCTTCTCCCTGTATGCACCGATGTGCATCGGCTCGACCAACTTCCGCCTCTCCTATGATGCCACCGAGACAGGATGGCAGGAGGAGTTTGACGAGGACATTCGCAAGATGGATGTGGACCTTGTGACAATCAAGGCCAACCTCTTCAACAACCTCCCACTGACGGCCGACGTCATTCTCAAGCCCATCGACCCCGAAGGCAATGAGGTCAAAGGCCTGACGATACTGGAGGCAACGAACCGGGCCGCAGGCAGCACCACACCCATCGAATACACCCTCCGCTCCAGCGACCCGCAATTCAAGATTCGCGACTTTCTCAGCGGCTCGAATGGTGCACAGCAGCTGGACGGCGTGAAAATCTACACCAAGCTCAAGGCCAACGCACAGTCCGTAGGCAAATACGTCACGGACAAGGCCTCTGTCCGCTTCACAGACCTGGAGCTGCGCGCCAAGGGTAATTTCTCATACGATGCCAATTAAAATCCACCCAACCCCATTTAAAACGACATGACAATGAAAATCAAACATATTCTGAGTGTAACGCTGATGAGCATCAGCTGCCTCGCATACGGCCAGAACCTCAACACCGCCTACTTCCTCGACGGCTTTGCATACGGCCACGAGATGAACCCGGCCAAGGACTATGACCGCAAAGCATACTTCAGCTTCCCCTTGTTGGGCAACCTCAACTTCTCCACCCGAGGCAACATGGCCCTCACCGACTTCCTCTACAAGAACCCAAACGGGAGCGGACTGGTCACGGCCCTACATCCCAGCATCAGCGTGGATGAAGCCCTCTCCAACTTCAGCTCCAACAACAAGTTCCTGGGCAACCTCCGCTACGACATAGCCAGCGTAGGCTTCCACACAAAGAGCGCCTACCACACCATCAGCTTCGGATTCCGTGCCAACGTGGGATACAACATCCCCTACGAATTCTTCGAGATAGCCAAGCAGATAGAGAACAAGAACTACAGCTTCGACGGATTCGGAGCAACAGCCACATCATGGATGGAAATCGCCTACGGCCATAGCCGCAACATCAACGAAGCCATCCGCGTCGGCGGCAAGCTGAAATTCCTCCTCGGCACTGGCTATGCACGCGTCAAAATGAACGATGTCAGCCTGAACCTCGAGAACCCACGCCAGTGGACAGCCACATTGGACGCCTCGGCCGAAATGGGCATCAAGGGCTTCACGTGGGGCGAACTGGAGGAGAAGGAGTACAAGACCCGCGAGGGCAAGTACAGTCAGATAAAGTTGGACAATGCCGACATAGATGGCTTTGGCATAAACGGCTTTGGTGCAGCACTGGACCTGGGTGCCGAATGGGACCTCGAAAAGCAAGGATGGGTGGACGGACTCAAAGTGGGACTGGCCGTGCTCGACTTCGGCTTCATCAAGTGGAACAACGTGGCATTGGCACACAACAACGGCGAACCCTTCGCCTATGAATTCAAAGAGCTGAAGGTCAAGGACAGTGAAAGCGGTGTGAAACTGGGAGACCAGTTCGACGAGGTCAGTGACCGCATCTCGGACCTCATCTGCCTTCAGGATGGAGGCACGACGGGCAAGGCAAAGATGCTGGCTGCCACCCTCAACGTCAGTGCAGAGTACAAGATGCCCTTCTACCGCCAGCTCAAGGCCGGCTTGCTCAGCACGACCCGCATCCAGGGCAAGTACAGCTGGAACGAAGAACGACTGGTGGTAGCCGTCTCACCCCTCAAGTGGCTTGAGGCAAGCGGAAGTGTCAGCTTCGGCACGACAGGCGTAGGCCTGGGCTGGGTCATCAACGTCCATCCGCGCTACTTTAACCTCTTCCTCGGCATGGACTACTCCGTCTATACCATGACCAAACAGTACGTCCCCAAGCGCAGCAACTCCAACTTCTGCATGGGCATCAACATCCCCCTCGGCGCAAAGCTCTGAGGCGAAGCCGGACAGATTAAACGGATTGAAAAGTAAAAGAGTTTGCCCCAAAATCCTATGGGGCAAACTCTTTTTTTCTTTTAGCCTGCACGCCTAAACAATTTTCATGATTTGAAAATATATTATCATGCTTTGAAAATACAATTTCAAGGTTTGAAAATATATTTTCACGACGTGAAAATAATTTGCATACAGGAATGGACGGATTATCTACCTTCGTCTTTTGCTGACAGTCACTGTTTCCTGGACGGAACCTGTGTAGATGTTGTGGATAGTGATGCAAAGTTGTCCGTCAATAACCTTGCCCTCGATTACGGTGGGGTAATGCCCTTCGTTCTTGCCCGTCATGTTTGGTCCGCCACCGACAATCTGCATCCACTTGTGTTCCTCGTTCGGTTGGTCGAGACGATAGGCATGCTGGTGGGCTGTGAGCAATAGCTGACACTTGGCCTTCTCGAGTAGTGGCCCCCAAAGCTTGGCACAAGTGCGCTGCCACTCGGCAAAGTCGGTTTTATACTTGGGGTCAACATCTGCAGGATAGACATCGCCGGGGTTCATGTCGGGGCGAGGGTCGTAGAGAGGAATATGGCAAAGTGCAACGAGGAAGGGGGCTTTCTTTATCTCTGGTTGTCGAAGCGCGTCTTGCAACCAAGCCTGCTGCGCCACCCGATAGGGCTCACTGACAAATAGGTTGCAGAACTTAGGATTGGTGTCCACCTTGTCCTCGCCTGTGTCAAGGCCAATAAAGGCGATGTCGCCCATGCGGACAGCAAAGTTGCGTCCCAAGTCCCAGTCGCGCGGCTGTCGTTCCTCTGGCTGGCGGTACATCCAGATGCGTTCAAGGTGACGGTTGGCCAAGCCTCGATTGTCATGATTGCCTGGACAGAACAAGTAAGGGATGTTGGCAGCAAAGTCCTTCCTGTCTATTTCCGGCTTGAAGAAGATACGCTTCTGTGCTGCAACGGTTTCCTCTGTATTGCAGGCATCGCCGTTCCAGATAACGCACGAGGGCTGCAGCTCCATCACTTTGTTGATAGTGGGATTAAATGCCTTCCAGCTGGCGTGCGTATCGTTGATGACACAGAAGTGCGCCTTTGCCTCCTTGCCTGCCGTGCGGAAGGAGTAGATGCGCTCGCGTTCCTCGTTGCCTGTAATGCGTATGTGGTAGCCGTCCTTGTATTCGATGCGGTCAGCTCCTATCTTATAATAATATAATGTATAGGGCTTGAGACCAGTCAAACGTACTTGGATGACCTCGTTGTCCATCGCCGTCAGTCGGTAGCCGCCGCACCAGACCTTCTTGCCATCACTCAGGTCGGGCTTCTCGCCATAGATGACATAACCGTTTGCCCAGTCGGTGACGCTGAAGGCAATGCCCATGCTGGTCTCAGCATAGTTCTGGAGGACAGGCTCACTGTCGATGAGAGGAGCCTCCCCCGTCCCCTCCAAAGGAGGGGTGTTCTGCTTTCCTTCTTCCTCCTTAGCATAGAGGGAATTACTCTTAATAATGCCGCCTGTCGCAGCAACTATGGCAGCGTCGCGTAGGAACTCACGTCTTTTCATAGTATTATCTGTTAATTGTGAGACAAAGTTACATAATAATTAAGAAAACAGAAAGCATAATTAAGAATAAAAGTATTTACCTATCCTTACATGAGCAAAAATAATATAAAATATAATAACTTTCAGGCAAAGATATTGTATTATTAGATAAAGTTTACTATCTTTGCACGTGGAATGGCACATATTAGAGAATAAAGACTATAGATTCGTGAATATGAATAATGAATTAAAGAAAACCAACTATCGTTGGGTTATCTGTGGTATGCTCTTCCTCGCCACAACCATCAACTACATGGACCGTCAAGTGCTTTCCTTGACATGGAAGGACTTCATTGCGCCCGAGTTCCACTGGACGGATGCCGACTATGGTCGCATTGCCGCCATCTTCTCCATCGTCTATGCCATCGGCAACCTCTTCAGCGGTCGCTTCATGGACTGGATTGGCACGAAGAAAGGCTACCTGTGGGCTATCGGCATTTGGTCTTTAGGAGCATGTATGCATGCCTTCTGCGGCGTGGCAACAGCTGCGTGGCTTGGGCTTGAAGGTAAGGAAGACCTCATCAACGCTGTCGGTACCTCAACAGCCGTCATTGCCTCGGTCAGCGCCTGGTTCTTTATAGTCTGCCGCATCGTGCTCGGCTTGGGCGAGAGCGGCAACTTCCCTTGTGCCATTAAGGTGACGGCAGAGTACTTCCCCAAGAAAGACCGTGCCTTCCCCACCAGCATCT
>Ga0310690_10003977_pt1 | contig 21540 bp, 17 predicted proteins | sample AusTroGonzalo_MG_2_FD_207661 | JGI IMG/M metagenome (GOLD analysis project Ga0310690, IMG submission 207661) | Bovine rumen microbial communities from tropical cattle in Woodstock, Queensland, Australia - Gonzalo_04 (v2) (version 2) | ecosystem: Host-associated > Mammals > Digestive system >... | reverse complement strand
CATCCGCTGGTTTCCTTGTCGAGCCGGTGAACGATCCCGGGACGTCCCGCGTTGCCGAAGGCGCTGAGAAGTTCCGGATAGCGGCCGTAAAGCGCATTGACCACGGTCCCGGCGGGATTCCCCGCCGCGGGATGGACCACCACCGCCGCCGGCTTGTCGATCACCAGCATCGCGGCATCCTCGTAAAGGATCGGAAAGGCGAAAGGTTCGGCCGCGGGGACGGCGCCCTCCGGATCGGCGACCGGCATGGCGACCGCGATCCGCATGCCACCGCGGACCGGGAAACGCGGCAGGAGCAGCACCTCCCCCGATCCCGCATCGGAGACTTTGCCGTCGCGGATCAGCCGCTGAAGCGAAGCGCGCGAAGAACCGGCGATCAGCCGTGAAAGACAGCGGTCGAGCCGGGTTCCGGCGCAATCCGGCGGGACCGGGAACTCCAGCAGCTGTTCAACGGGCGGCATCGGCGGCTCCGCGGCGGCCGAAGAAGACCGCGAGCGTGATGCCGACGGGGATCAGCACCAGCCCGATCAACTGCGCAGGAGTGCAGTTCAGCAGGATCTTCGGATTGTCGCCGCGCCAGAACTCGTTGACGAAACGGAACATCCCGTAAAGCACAAGATAAACCGACATCGCGACCCCGCGGGGCGTGCGCCGCAGCAGCCGGAGGAAAAGCGCGCAGGCGACGAAATTCCACGCCGCTTCGTAAAGCTGCGTCGGGTGCAGCGGCACCGCGCCGTACTGCTGCAGCGGGAAGGAGTTCGGCGGATAGACCACTCCCCACGGCATCTGGGTCGGCAGCCCGTAGCAGCAGCCGTTCAGAAAACAGCCGATTCGTCCGCAGGCGTGACCGATCGCGATCGCCGGAGTGAAGAGGTCGAGGACCCCGATGAAATCGAGCTTTCTGATCCGGCAGTAAAGATAGAGCGCGGCGATCGCCAGCAGGAATCCGCCGTAAAAGACAAGCCCGCCCCGGTCGATCCGGAAGACCTCCCAGAAGTTGCCGGCGAAAAGCGCACGGCGGTGGATCACGAAGAAGAGCCGTGCGCCGACGATCCCGGAGATCATTGCGGTAAGGAGCAGCGAGGAGGCGTCATCCCGCGAGATCCCCCTCCGGCTGCTGTTGGCATTGAGGATCCAGGCGGCGAGCAGGAATCCCACCGCCGCCATCACTCCGTAACTGCGAAGCTGGAACGAACCGAACTGAAACACGACCGGATACATACTTCTGCTCTCTCCCGAAGTCGATTTGACGATATTCCATAAGGTAATATACACCGGAATTCGACAAAAAAACACTCCCGCACTATGGAATTTTCCGAAAAAACGGTTTATTTTATAGAGCGGTCAGCCCCGTTGTGTAATGGTAGCACAAGTGGTTTTGGTCCACTCAGACTAGGTTCGAATCCTGGCGGGGCTGCCAGTTCTTACTACTACTCATAACGAACGAGAGCTTGAAGCGGATTTCTTTCCCGGTCCGCAAACCATTGTTTGCTCCGCGGTCCGCCTTTCTGCGGGGAAACGGTTGAAACAAGGCGGATTTCGGGGTTGAACCGTCAGAAATCCCGAACCTTCATGAAATCGCTGCTGATCTTCCTCGCGTTTCTCTTCGGCGCGCTCTTCCCGCAGGCGGGGCGCTTCAATTTTCTGCTGCGTTACCTGATCATCGCGATGGTGTTCCTGTCGATGCTTCAGGCGCGGTTTTCGCGCGACTCCTTCTCCTCGCGCCAGATCGCGGTTTTCGCTGCGAATATCTTCTTCGGCTTCGCATGGTGGCTTCCCTTCCGTCTTCTCGGCGACGCCACCCTCGCGCAGGCCGCCTTCTTCACCGCGATCACCCCGACCGCGGCGGCGGCGGCGGTCGTCACCGGGATGCTCGGCGGCAGGATCGACTTCACGATCAACACCTTCATTCTGACCAATCTCGGGATGGCGATGCTCTTTCCGGCGGTCATCCCGCCGATTTCCGGACGTCCCGTCCCCGGACTTTTTCTCGATGTCGCCTTCAACGTCTTCTTGCTGATCGGAGTCCCTTCGCTGCTCGCCCTCTTCGCGCAGAAGTTCCTGCCCGGCGCGGTCCTCTTCGGCAGAAAACACCGGGATCTCTCCTTCTATCTCTGGGTTTCCGCGATCTTTCTCATCATCGCCAACGCGGCGGGCTGCATCGGCGGCCAGTGGTCGCGGATCCCCCTCTCGCTGCTGCTGAAGATCGCAGTTCTTTCCCTTGCGATCTGCGCGGTGAATTTCTTCTGCGGAGCGCTTCTCGGCGGCAAACGTTTCCGAGCCGAATGCAGTCAGTCGCTCGGTCAGAAGAACACGACGCTGACGATCTATCTGGCAATGCTCTACGCGACGGATCCGGTCATCGCGCTCGCCCCGACCTTTTATGTCGTGTGGCACAACGTGTGGAATGCGCTCCAATTGCGTCTCCACGACCGCCGGCAAGGCGCCGATGCTCCCGAAGAATAGGAGTCGGCTGAATTTTTCATGCCTTCAGCGTACTACGGTTGATTTTCGCCGGGCCGGTGATATATTTACGGTATGCGCGGCTGGCGGAATCGGCAGACGCACTGGATTTAGGTTCCAGCGCCGCAAGGCATGCGGGTTCAAATCCCGCGCCGCGCAATTTTTGCGCGGCTCTGCGGCGTCGCATCCGCGACGCCTTGTCAAATCACGCGCCGCGCACCAGTTATCGCGATTTGTCCGGCTCTGTCCCGCTGCGCGCTCCGACAAGCCGCTCCGGCTGCCGCAGGAGCTCAGCCTTCGGCCGACCGCGGACTCCCCCCGAAAAGCTCGTCGGCGAAATCGTAAAAATTTCCCCAGTCGTACGGCGTGATCGAGTGAACCCCGGTCTTGACGTGGTAGCGGACCCGGTCGCCGATCGGAGTGTCGGCAGGAGGCATTTCCATGGTCCCCAGCCCCTTGTAGCCGTAAAGATTCCACACTTTCGACGCGTGCGCCGCCGCGAGAAAAGTCCCGCGGGGATCGGCGTTGAGATCGCGGGTGGAACTGGTCACATAGAGGGCGCGGGGCGCGATCAGCCCCAGCAGCTGGTGGGTGTCGAAGGGAAGTTCCTCCTCCCGGTCGGCGAAACGGATCACCCGGTCCGTCGCCCAGAAGGAACAGCGCCCGATGGAAAGAATGGAAATCCTGCCGCCGAAGATGCGGCGCAGCAGCGGCGCGCCGCCCTGCCCCGAATTGTTGACGCAGACCAGTTTGAATCGCGGATCGTTGATCCCCGCCCACATGGAGGTGCTCCCCAGACGGCTCTGCCCGACGCACGCCATCTTCGATGAGTCCACCAGCGGGATCTTTTCGAGCGCGTCCGCGATGCGGCTGTACCCCCACGCCCACGCCGAATAGGCGGTGTATTCGCGGTGACGTCCGGCTTTCAGTTCGTCCACGCCGATCTCGTAATCGGGACGCAGATCGTCGTAAAAGAGCGTGTAGATGCTTTTCCGGGCGCCGTCCCAGTTGTCCGGAAAGATCTCGTGATAGCAGGCGGTGGCGACCGCGTAGCCGCGGCGGACCGCTTCGGCGTAGTTCATGCGTTCGAGTTTCACGTTCCGCTTCGGCTCGGCGAAGGCGCGGGAGGGAAGAACATCCGCATCGGGCGTGGAACCCTGATTGCCGTAGAAATTCTCGACCACGAAGACCGGCGGAGGCGTTTTCGCGGCGGCGGGAAGATAGAGCATCATGTCGAAATCGAACTTCCGCCCGTTCTCCATCAGACAGCAGATCCGGTATTCGCGGCGGATCGCGGCGCCGTCGAGCGCATCATTGCGCTCCGCCAGCAGCCTGATCTCCAGTCTGTCCGGCGGCGGCGGCATGACTCCGTAGATCCATTTTTTCGCCAGCGCGAGGATCTCAGGTTTCTGCTCTTCCCATTCCGCGAGCGTCGCCGGGATCGGCGGCAGCGTGAACGGCGGGACCTTGCTTTCATCGTAGATATGACGGCGGAAATATTCCTCCTCCCACTGCCGGAAGGCGCCGAGGGCGCACGCCACCCGCTCGGGGTGGTCCGGCAGGCGGAGCGCATCCTCCGGGATCGGGAGATAACCGGCGTCTCGCTGCGGAACGTTCTTCTCTGTCATCATGAAATTCCCTCCCCTTCCGGCTCAGTGCAGGATCTTCTGTTCCCGGAGGAACTCGGCGAATTCGTCGTTGGAGCGTTTCTTCTCCGAATCCAGCATGCCGAAACTCCATTCGGAAGCGTTCGGATCCAGCGTGAACATCGCGTAGGCATCCTGATGGATCCCGACGCGGAGCTGTCCCGCAAGGATGCTCTTCCAATCGGGAACGAGCACCACGGGACCGGCGTACTTGCCGTCTTTGCCGCCCTGACGTTCGGCGTCCTGAAAGATCAGGCTGCTGTCGCGCGCGGTGATCTTCTGCTTCCGCCAGCGGATCCCCGGCGTCGCGGCGTATTTCCCCGCCGGAGAGACGACCTCGCGGGAATAGGAGTCGCGCGTTTCGCCGACGGCGCAGGGCATGACGGTGAAGCGGATCGACATGGTCCGGATCGGCTGCCGCGGAGTCCCCTTGCCGCGGAGCCAGGTCATCGTGAGCAGCGGCGAGGCGTCGGAGACCGTGAAGCGCTGGATCATCGGGATCCCGTCGAAGTTGTAATGCACATCGACTCCGGAAGCGGCGGGCGTGTTGAAGATCTCGAATTTTTTCGGTTCCAGCACCCGGCTGTCGATCCCGTTGATCGTGAGACTGGTGAAGTCGAAGCGGGAGAATCCGGTCCGGTTGACCGGCGCGGGCATGCCGACGAGCACCTGTCCCGCGCGGGTGGGCGTGGGGTTGGTGAAGCGCCAGGTGATGACGTAATTGGTCAGCCGGTTCTGCAGCAGAAACGGTTCGCCGCGTTCGGTCGCCGCGACATAAGGATTGGTGTGTTTGCGGCATTCCGCGGCGGGCAGCGCGGCGGCGGCGACGGCGGCGGCAAGGAAAAGCAGATGTTTCATATCAGTCCCCGTATCCCATGAATTTGAATTGTCCCCAGAGGTCGAGGTTCAGGTTGTTCTTCATCGTCATCGCGAACGAGGCGGAAAGATTGTCGACGGTCGCGCCCCGCCGCTGCGAATAGACCACGTTGCCGAGCCAGACCTCGTAAGGGTTCGGCGCCTTGCGGCGCAGTCCGGCGAAGGGCACGAAGATCTCCGCGCACCAGCCGCGTTCGTCGTACTTCGATTTCAGTTGGAGTCCGGCGCACTTGAACACGCCCCCCGCGCCCTCGGCGACGTCGAACTCCTGCTGAAAGAGGTCGCCGTGCGGATTGAAGGCGAACTGGTAGTAGTACGCCCGCTTCAGACCGGGCGAAAACATCCACTCCCAGCAGTCGCATCCCTTCCAGATCTCGCCGGGATTGTCCGCGGGCTTCTTCGCCGCCGTCACCAGAAGGTAAAGCCCCCGATCGCTCCACATCATGCGGAACGAAGGCTTTTCCGGGAAACGGTATTCGCCGCCCGAACACTCCCTGATCTCGCGGAGTTCGGCGCGTTTCCACGCCGGATCGTCGCCGCTGCCGTCGATCGTGATCGTCTCGCCGCGTTCCAGCCTCAGGATCCGGTAGAGCGGCGTCAGCGTGGTGTGGTATGCCCGAGCGGAGGCGATCTGCTTCTTCCACGGCTCCATGAAATACTCCAGCCGCTGCGCCTCGACCGAACCGGGCTTCACCGCCCTTTTCGCTTTTGCAAGCAGCGCGTCCATCCGGTTGATCGTCTTCAGGTCGAAGGCCTTGTAGAGTTCCTTCGGCGTGATGTTCCCGCGGGAGGCGGCGTCTTCCGAAACCGAAGCGATCTGCGGGATCGCTTTCTTCTCCCAGGTCGAGACCAGAAGAGCGTAGAACTCCTTGAGGTGTTTGCCCGCTGCCGGACCGTAGAGGAGAGCCCAGTGCTCGTCCAGCGCCGCCTGCACGTTGAAGTCGGGATTCCACATCGCGCGGTAGGCGGGGTAATAGGAGTAATAGAAGTGATTGTCGTGACCGGCGTCGAAGAAGATGTATTCCTTCCACAGATCGTCGCCGAGCACCTTGATGAAGTCGCCCATATAGCGCCCCTGAAGCGCGCTGGTGATGGCATAGGTGCCGACTCCGTAGCAGTAATTGCCGACCGGATGCCGCAGGATCCGTCGCCACTCAGAGAAGATATTCTTCCACGCCTTCCGGTATGCGGCGGAGGGGGTCATGACCGGGCATCCCATGCAGACCTTCATCCGCAGATTGTCCGGCCAGTCATAGTTCAGCACCGGCGGCAGGGTCCGGGAGGAATAGGCGGCGATGACGAATTTCTTGTCGGGGAACTTCTGTTTGAGTTTCTTCGCCGTTTCGACGGAGAAATGGGCGTAGAGGTCGCTCAGGCATCCGGTGCGGAGATTTTTTCTCGAATCGATGATGTACGGTTTGCTCCGTTCGTTCAGGAGATCGGCGACGTAGGTATCCGCCTGCCCGAAAGGAACGTATTCCGAATTCGGGCGCTGTTTTCCCCACGCTTCGAGGACCTTCGGATCCCCGGCGTAGAACTTCGTCACCAGTTCGTCCACGAAGAAGTCGGCGAATTCCGGATTGGTGACGTCGAAATAGTTGCCGATATGCGCCTTGGGATTGTAGAAAAGATGCCCCGCCCGGTTCCGGAAGAAGATCATGTCGATCTTCTCCGGATAGGCTTTCGCCAGCGCCCGCGGCTCCGGCATGTGAGAGGAAAAGAAGCGGGTGGAGGCGCCGTTGCGCCACGCGGGCGAAAAATCCGAAAGCTGCTTCCTGCCCGGCACTTTCTTGTCGCTCAGCGCGTAGGAGTAATGATACCGCATATACGGTTTGTCATGATAGCTCACCGGCTCGATGACGAGATCCTTCACCTTCGGCGCATAGATGCCGATTTTCGGATAGTAGTAACGCATGCCGAGGAAACGCTCGCAGAAGTCGAAGGCGCCGTAGGCGGTCCCGTTGACCCGGATCCGCGGGACATCCAGCGCGTTGTAGAAGCCGGTGGTCGAACCGTCGCGCCCGGCGATGACGATGCCGCGGTCGAAGGTGAATACCCGGAATTCATCCGGTTCCAGCCGGGAGGGATCGACCCCCTGTTTGCGGGAGATCGGGTTGTCGCCCAGCACGATCCAGAAGGGATATTTCGCCAGCTCCGGGGAGTCGGGGGGCAGAACGACAGGCTTTTTCCCGGTCGTGGAGAGGAAGGCGTGCTGGATCCCTTCCGCCGCCAGCGAAACCGATTTTCTTACCCCGAAGACGAAATTCGCCTTCGCGGCGGCGCCCTTTTCGGCGGAGAGGTCGCAGACGACGGCGAATTTGAGCTCACCGTCCTTGACCAGTTCGATCTTTTTGGCGCCGACCGGCTTTTCGAAGGTCACCGGATTCAGCGCGGGGTTCGCGTACGGATGTTCCGCCGCGGAGAGCGCCGCAAGAGTTGCCGCGCCGGCGGCAAGGAGCACGATCACTTTTTTCATCATTCCCGACACCTCGGTTGGTTTGATTCCCGGCAACGACCTCCCGGCAGGGCGTCCGCAACATAAGCGGGGCTCCCCGCCGGAAGAAGGCGCGGCATGATACTAAAGGGGATTCACCAGGTTAAACTTGTCTCTCCAGCCTTCGAAGAATACCGTCATATTGCTCGACAGGTAGACCTCGAAGATGCTTCTCGACTCCGTCGCGGCATGTCCGTCGAAGTATCCGCAGTTGATCATGGTCCCGCTCACCGCGGTCGGTGCCGCGACTCCGATCTCGGGGTTGTAGTTGCCGCCGTGACGGAACGCCTGTGCGAAAGCCCCCTGACTCGACGTCAGCATATAGGTATTCTTCTTTTTGTTCTCCGTCGCGAGCAGTGCGCGCGAAGCGGAGAAGACCACGCTCGCCTTGCGGAACGTCATGTATCTCGCCTGCTTGATCTCATCGTTGGACGTGGGCACCCCGGGCGATCTGTTTTCCGGATTCACGCCGCAGAGATTCCCGTTCAAGCCGTAATGCCCATACACATAGGCATCGGGAGAGGTCCCCTGCGAGGGGATCGCTTCCGCCGGACAGGTCGTCAGCTGCTTCAGCGTGTCGGCGGAAATGTCGCTGTAAACATTGTTGTACCATATCTTGCTGTAGACACGGGCAGGCAGGATCCAATCCGAATAGTTCGCCTGATAGGTCTGACAGGCGTTGAGGATCGCCTTCATGTTGTTCAGGCAGCTGCTGCGGAGCGCGGTCTGCCGCGCCTTGCTCAGCGCCGGCATCAGGATCCCGGCGAGGATCGCGATGATCGCGATCACCACCAGGAGCTCGATGAGGGTGAATCTTCTGGGTTCGGGGGAATTCATTTTTCTTCTCATGCGAAACCTCCTTCTTTTGTTATGGCTCATCTATCAGCGCCGCATCCGTAACGAACAGCGGATAATCCAAAAGCGGCATCTTCGGCAGGATCAGCACGTTGCCGTAGTTGCCGTCGCTCCATTCGGTCATCTTTCTGATCCGGTAGATCCGCGCCGTGATCGGATCGATCAGGATCGGCTTGTCGAATTTCATCGTCTCGTCGACCCACGTCTGGATCCGCACCGGTTTCACCTGCCAGTCGGCATCGATGCTGGTGGGATAATAATACGCAAAGATCGGGATATTGCCGCGACGGAACGCGCAGGTCAGCCCGGACCCGTATTCGATCGGCAGCGTGGTAATCCCCCAGCCGAGCAGCGGCTTGATCTCGAAGCACGCGTTCATCGGCTTCGTCCGCGAATCGAAGAGCCACGCCATGCTCTGCATCGCCCGGAAGGAGAGTTTCGGGCGGTAATGCTCCGGATCGGTCGCGTCGATCACCCCCTGACTGTGCACATTGCCGTTCGGCAGATAGCCGTTGCCGATGTCGCAGATCAGAAAATACGAGGTCATGTCGATCCCGAGCCGCAGGTCGGTCAGATAACGCCGGGTGAGGTAACGCGCCTGACTGCCCTCCGTCGCCTTGAAGCCGCGGAAAAGCAGCGCGGAGTTGGAGGGACGCCCGTTTTCACCCTGCCAGACCGCGATCTTCCTGCCGCTTGCCGCGATCAGGTCGCGGATGAATTGGAGCCGGACGGGGAAAGCGTCTTCCGGAATGCCGTTGTAGGGATGATACGAGAAAATGTCGATATGCTCCGCGATGCCGCTTTTGAAGAGTTTCGAGATGTACTCGTTGCAGATCGCGCATCCCGAGATCGAACCCGCGATGATCTTCGCCTGCGGCTGGATCGACCGGATCGCCTTCGCCGTGATCGCCACGAGCTCCACATAGACCGACGGTTCTTCCGCCTTGATGACCTTGCCGAGATTGGGCACCCGCAGGAATCCCGCATTCGGCTCGTTCCAGACTTCCCAGTGGAAGACCCGGTCCTTGAAATGCTCCGCCATCGCCCGGCAGTAGTTGGTCCAGCCGCGGATCCCCTTCTCCCCGAAGCGCGTCGGCGAGAAGAACCAGTTGCCGTGCGGCGGCAGCGGCTCGGCGCCCTCCATGTAGAGCCCGTTGCCGAAGCTGAGGCTGAACCACGGTTGGATCCCCGCTTCGCGCAAGCCGTCGACGATCTCGTCGAGCCAGCCGAAATCGTACTTGCCCGGCTCCTTTTCCGCACGCTGCCAGCCGGACTGCAGACGCGCCCACTTCACGCCCGAATCGCGCGCGATCGGCAGCACCTTGTCGAAAAGGTATCCCGTCCGGTGATCGAGGAGCTCGAAACCGACGCCGAGCGGGGAACTCTCGACCTCTCGGCTGGTATGGAACGGCATCGGCGCGATGAATTCCAGTTCGGGCGCAAAGCCGTCGTAACGCGGATCGAAGAAACACTCCTTGTATTTCTTCACCTCCTCCGCACGGGGAAAGAGTTCTCCCGCCGGGATCGGATCGGGTGCGGGCAGCTGGTCGGCAAACCCCATGCCGGTGATCCTGATGTCGCTCATGGTCCCGTCTCCTCTCCGGCGCTTAGAAATATCCGCCCTTGTCGATGATCTCGGAGATGGTGTCGCCCTGCCGCACCCAGCTGAAGATATCCACCTCGTTGCGTTCGATCCCCTCGGCGCGCAGCAGCACGTCGCACGCGATCTCGCGCGGGATGCACAGGACACCGTCGATGTCGCCGAAGATGATGTCGCCGGGACGCACCGTCACCTTGCCGATTTTGATCGGCACCTGATAGTGCGTGATCATGCAGCGCCCGAGCGAACCGTTGCTGGTGCGGTACTTGTAGAAGACCGGGAAATCCTGCTCGAGGATTTGCTTCGTGTCGCGGATCCCTCCGGCGATCACCGCCCCGCGGATCCCCTTCGTGATCGCCGTCGCGGTCATCACACCGCCCCACAGCGACGCCTCGGTATCCGCGGAAGTATCCCAGACCACCACCCCTTCGGGCTTGAAGTCGTCGAGCATCTGGGCGCGGAAGGTCATTTCGCCCTCGATCATCACGTTGGGCGAGCTCTTCACCGTGAACGCCTCGCCGCAGACGGTCATCTCGTCGCGCAGCGGCATGATGTCGCTGGGGAGGTTCTGATCCAGCAGGCAGAATTCGCGCATCACGTCGTTGATGCACCCGGTGTAGAGCTTCTCATAGCGTTCGCAGAGTTCCCGGATCGGGATGGCGAGTTCGCAGTTCGGGATCCGCTGGCGGGTCGCGATGAGTTTGTCGAGCTTCATGAGCCCCGCTTCCTTCGCCTTGCCCCGCATGTCTTTGAGAGACGGCATCTTCTTTTCCCCTTGATTTATTCCAGTGTTGCTTTGGAGGCATCCATGATGCCTTTGATGTATCCTACTGCAAAGAGATTCCCCTGCATGGTGTAACCGAATTTCTCGTTACTTTCGCCCGCCATGGTCGGCGTGTGGTCGGGACGGACCAGACAACCCGGCGCATATCGTTCCGCGACCCGGAGCAGCTCCGCCATGTCGGTAGGTCCGTTGTCGTGGAACGTTTCACGGAAATTGTCGCGCGTCCCGGCGATGTCGCGGAAATGCAGAAAGAATATCCGTTTCCCGAATTCCGGGATCAGCTTGAAGACATCCTCGCCCATCGCCCGGAAGGTCGCCTGACAGAAGGTGATGCCGTGGCAGGGACTCGCGCTCATCGCCAGCACCCGGCGGTAGGCGTCCGCGTCGGTCAGGATCCGCGAATATCCCAGAAGCGGCGACACCGGCGGATCGTCGGGATGCAGCCCGAGCTTCACCCCCGCTTCCTCGGCGGCGGGCAGGACCGCCCGCAGAAAGTATTCGTAATTCTTCCAGAGTTCTTCCCCGGTGATCCTGAGCTCGACGTCGTTGTCGATCTCCCGGATGTCGAATCCGCTCGTGAGCGCGCCGCCGCGCTCCCTGAGATCGTTGCGGGAGCGGAACCACCCCACCCCCGCCATGAAATTGTAGCAGAGCAGCTTCAAACCGAGTTTGCCCATGTTGCGGAGCATCCGGCGGTATTTTTCGAGATCCTCGTCCCGCCCCGGCAGTCCGAGCTTGATCCGCGACATGTCGAACTCGTCGCCCTCCAGCGCATAAAGCTCGAAACCCGCCGCGGCGAAGCGGTCGCGCACCGTTTTCAGCGCCTCGAAATCCGAAGGATCGGGAAGACCGCTCAGTTCGGGCGCCGCCTTGGTGACCGCGTACTTCACCCCCAGCTGGGCGGCGAGCTCCCACTGAAGATCCGGCTTGACCGGCAGCATCAGCCCCAGTTTCATCCTCTCAGACCCCCGTGCTGGAAAGGAATCCGCCGTCCACCGGAACGGTGATCCCCGTCACGAACGCCGCCTTGTCGTCGTCGAGCAGCCACTCCACGCAGCCGAGCAGCTCCTTCGCTTCGCCGAAACGGCGCATCGGCGTGTGGTGCATCACATTCTCCCCGCGGGCGGAAAGTCCGCCCTCCGGAGTGCAAAGATACTTGATGCTCCGCTCGTTCACGAAGAAGCCCGGCGCGACGGCATTCACCCGGATCTTCGCCGGAGCGAAATACGCCGCCAGCCACTGCGTGAAATTGGCGACCGCAGCCTTGCTCATCGCGTATGCCGGAACCCGCGAAAGCGGACGGTAGGTATTCATCGACGCGAAATTGAGAATGGCGCCGCCGCCCGCCGCCGCCATCTGACGCCCGAAGACCCGGCACAGGATCACCATCCCGACCGTATTGGTCTCCAGCACCGCACGGAAGACCTCCATATCGAGATCGAAGAACCCCCGCATCTCCTCCGGTTTGTCGGCGGCAAGTTCGCGCGGATCGAAGGCGGTGTTGGTGGTCAGAGCCTGAATGTTGTTGCCGCCCGCGCCGTTGATCAGCACGCGGCAGGGACCCCATTCCGCTTCGACCCTGTCGGCGATCGCCTTCATCTCCTTCTCGTCGTTGACGTCGCCGCATTCGATCCGGGAGACGCCGCCCCCCGCGGCGATCTTCGCCGCCGTCTTTTCGAGCTTCGACGCGGTCCTGCCGATCAGCACGACCTTCATTCCCTTCGCCGCCAGATCCGCGGCGATCTCCGAACACAGCGTGCCGCCCGCACCGGTGACGACGGCGACCTTTTCCTGCCAATCCATATCAGAAACTCCTTTCCTGTGATTGGATGACCGCTTTCGCATTGCGATAAGAAACATCTTCCGTCAATTCCTCCAGAAGATCGAAATCGTCGGGCATTTCGCCGCGCGCCGCCTTCTCCGCCAGCCACGCGCAGAAGACCCGCCGGAAATATTCGTGCCGGACGAACGAGAGCAGACTGCGCGAATCCGTCGTCATGCCCGGAAACACCGACAGCACCCCGTAGGCGGCGGCGTTTTCGAAACAGTCACGCATCCCGAGGATGTGGTCGCAGTACCACCACGCCGGTCCCAGCGTCACCTTGCCCCGTTCGCCGTCGCCGGGGAACGAGCCGCTCAGGACGGCGAACATCGCATGATCGGCGGGATTCAGCGTATAGAGGATCACCCGCGGCAGTCCCGCCTCGGAGCGCTCCAGATCGTCCAGCAGCCCCGTCAGCGAGCGGATGTCGCATGAATTGCCGATCCCCGCGTAACCGCCCGCCGGCCCCGCCGCGGCGCGCAGACGCGAACTGGTTTGCCGCAGCGCGCCGATGTGAAGCTGCATCGTCCAGCCCAGTTCGGCGAAGCAGCCGCCCAGGATCCGCAGGATCTCGCTCGCAAGAAAAACCCGCTCCGACTCGTCCAGCGTCCCCCGCCGGAACTCCCCGAAGCGGCGGCCGTTCCCGCCGTCGTCCGGGAGATAGCGGAATCCGCCGTCCAGCCCGAGGTCCGAGAAGCGGCACCCGGCGGCATGGAAGCGCAGCACTTCGTCCTTCAGGAGCACACGAAGCTCATCCAGCGTTTCCGCCTCGCCGAAAAGCGCCGAACTCATGCCGTAAAGATCGTCGCCGCGCAGCGACGGCACCACTCCCGGCACCTCGCCGAAACCGGAGAGATCCTCTCCCGCGACGGCGCACGGCGCGGCGTATTCCACATGAAATTTTTTCAGCAGTCCGCGCGCGGAAAACTCCGGATCCCGCAGTTTTTCTCCGGCGATGCGCCAGATCCTCTCCGCCGAGGCGGGAGTCAGCGCTTCTTCGATCCCGAAGACCCGCCGCAGCTCCAGCATGCTCCAGTGGTAAAGCGGATTGCCCGCCAGACGGGGCAGCACACCGCTCCACGCCCGGAATTTCTCGAAGGAAGAAGCATCGCCGGTGACGAAACGCTCCGGCACGCCGCAGATCCGCATCGCCCGGTGCTTGTAGGGGTCGGAGGCGAGCCACAGCTCCGTCAGATCGGAGTAATGCCGGTCTTCGACGAGATCCTTCACCGACAGATGGTTGTGCCAGTCGATCACGGGAAGATCCCGTACCTTCTCATACAGCCGGACCGCCGCGGAATCGGGCAGCAGAAAATTCTCGGAAAAAGACACTTGTCGCCTCTTTTTATTCTCTATTGAATGAGATTAATTCCGATCTGTGTCTACTATAATCTTTTTTCACGTAAAATCAAGCGGCGGCGCGGAAAATTTGAAAAAAAACGCAGGACAAGTATATTAATGCTGCACGGACAAAAATCGGATCGGAACGTTCGGCGGAAACGCCCGAAAACCCTTTCCGTGGAAACGCATGGGGGACTGTTGCTGCTGATGGAGATGAAAAATACCGTTCCGATGCTGGAAAAAGCATTGGATATTCTGGAATACATCGGAGCGAGCGACTCCGCGGTGAGCCTGCCGGAATTGCAGGAAAATCTCGGTATCGCGCAGGCAAGCTGCTACCGGATCGCGGTGACTCTGGTGCGGAGGGGATGGCTGGAAAAACGTTCGGGCAACCGCTACGAGATCGCGGCGGGAATCAACCGGGCGGCGGAGAAGATCCGCTTCAGGCTGAATCGCTACAAGCATCTCCAGCCGACGATGAACCGGCTCGCCGATCAGGTCGGTTTTTCGGTGAAATTCTCGGTGCGCGACGGCGACGAATTCGTCAACGTCTGTTCGGCGCAATGCCGCTTCGGGCTGCTGAATTTCTCCGATCCCGGATTCCGCTCCCCCCTGAGCGAACTCGCCTCGGTCAGCACGATCTTCCTCTCGGAAGCCCCCCTCGGAGAACTCCGCCGTCTGCTGAAGGAAGAGCAGCTCGACGCCTTCGCCGCCATGCAGAGCTTCTACCGGGAAAAAGGTTACAGCTTCATTCCGGGAAAAAGCGGGAAGAATACGAAATATCCCTTCGATACGCTGTCTCTCCCGGTCCGGAACGAGACGGGGAGACTCCTCGGAGTGGTTTCGGCACTGAGCTTGCCGGGCGGTCTGGCGGATGACCTCGCCGACATCGCCTCCCGCATCAGCCGCTCGGGGAAAGCCATCGCCAAGTGCCTGTGATCCCCTCCCCCGCACGGGGAAGCGCGCGGACGGACGCCCGGCGCCGCCGCCGGAGATCCCCGGGGCGGAGAGCCGTCACCTCCGCCCCGGACCGATCCCGCGAACGGAAGCTCAGATGGAGTCCAGCAGCTTGCGGAAATCCCCCGCCGCCTTCTTCAGGTCGCCCGGATAACCCGAACCGCCGCCCAGACAGCAGTACCCGGAGAAATTCCGGCAGCGCAGGATCGAAACGAGTTCCCTGATCTCGGCATTGCCTTCCGCCAGCGCGGCCGGTTCGCCGTCCCATGTGCAATCCGCCAGATCAAGCTGACCGATGATCTTGCCGAAACGCCCGTTCCGGTAAGAGCCGAGAAACGGCTTTTCGCCTGCCTTGACGAAATTGGCGGCATGGAAGGAGAAGAGGATCCCGGAACCGCTCTTTGCGATCTCCGCGAAATCCCGTGCCGCGCTAACGGCGGTCTGCGCGACATTGTACGGCGAAACCGTCAATCCGGCGTTCTGCAACGCCTTCACTGCCGCGGCGGAACCGGGCAGAGGCACGATCGCACGGCCGATTCCCGCCGCGCGGAGCTTTTCCGCCAGCGCCTCCGGTTCATCCGGAACGGCGGGAAGACGGATCCCGCTCACTTCGATCTCTTCCGCCCGCAGCTCGCGGACAGCGGCGGAGAGTTTTTCCGCCGACAGCGAAGCGCAGATCCTTCCCTGCACAAAATCCAGTTCGACGAAAGCGATGCCCTGACGCTTCAGATTCTCGATCATCTCGGGGATATAACGCCCGGCAAGCCGGGAAGAAGCGGTAAGCCGGAACGCTTCATGCGCCATTTCGTCGGCATAAAGGGCGGCGCGCTGCCGGACGCAGTCGTCGCATGCGGGATTGTCGCAGAGGACCAGATCGGGCCGGTTCCTCCCCTCCCGCAGCAGCACCTCGAACATGCGGGCGCTGTCGATCAGCCGGACCTGCGCATCGCCGATCCGGCGGATCTTCATCGCGCCGGATTCCCGCAGGATCCGATCGACGCCGATGAAGTCCCGATGCGGACCGGGGAAGAACCGGTAGCTCCGCACCGCCTCGTTGCCCGCGGGATCCCTGACGGTCGCGGTCCTCGTCGAGAGATACGGAAGCTCCAGCAGCGCTTCGACGCCGTGCAGCGAAGTGTTGCGGTCCTGATCCACGCCGAGCAGGCAGATGAAGCCGCCCTTTTCCGCCAGACGCGTATAGGGAGTCCCTCTGCCGTGAGCGGTTTCGGCTTTCCAGTGGTCTTTGCAGAGTTCCTCCGCGGCGGGACCGCAGGCGGCGACGCATCCCGGCGGGCAGGAGCTCACAATGGCGCCGGGGAGCCGCTTGACTTCGTCCGCCAGCACGCCGAGCCGACCGAATGCCGGCGCCAAAATCGTTCCTTCCGCACCGATCACATCGAGAAAGGCGCCGATGACTTCGCCGGGACCGTTCCGCACTTCCCCGAGGCTCAGAAACGAACTGTGAAGAAGAACGATGTCGCCTTTTTTCAACCCCAGAGCACGCAGCTCCGCGGCAATTTCCTTACGGGTCACTTGTTCACCTCGCAAACGGATGGCTGGTCATCCCGCTCCTCCGCAAGGATCCGGCAGGGGATCTGGGTCAGAACGGGAATGTTGGGAAACATGACGGTCAGTTCCACGATCCGACGCCGGATCCGGCTCATGCGCCGGGGATTGCAGACCGTGCTGACGCCCGCCGAGAAGAGCTTGAGAAAGACTCCTTCGAGACGGGAACTTTCGAAGATATCGGAAACCAGAAGACGCACCCCCGAACCGATGATCCAATCCAGCGCGTCCGCATCGAGCCAGACGCTGCGGTTCTCGATCTCGTCGGGCTCCAGCGCGCCCAGCGCATTGATCATCAAAGCGGGAGTCGTGACTTTGCCGCCGAAGGCTTCCTCCAGTTCGGCGGCGGAAACGGCTCCGCTCCGGTCGCTCCGCGCCAGACGGATCACGGAACAGGGCACCCGGTAGAAGCGATCTGGGGGGACGTTGTCGCCCCGTGCGCCGTCGTCCGTCTCCCGGATGTGCCCCGGCAGATCGATGTAACTGCCGTACATGGAATTGAGTTCGAAATCGTAGACCATGCCGGTGTAGGCGGTGTTCGCCGACTTCAGCGGGACTTCCCGGAGGCGGATCCTGTCGGCCGCCTCCGGCGGGAAGGGTGAGGAAAGATCGACGACGCTCATCGTCCCCTCCCCCCGTCCCGCCCGTCGGACAAAACGTGCAGCGGATCTTCTCCGGAGCTCATCGGCATGACTCGGCGGTCCCGGCGGCGATGCCTTTGCAGTGACGCCTGCGGATCTTGGCGACCGTATTCTTGATGCCTTCGACCATGTCGTGGATGTTCTCATCGGTCAGCCGCGGATGCATGGGCAGATTCATTTCCCGCTTGTAGAAGAACTCCGTGGCGACGGGGCACTGATCGGGGTCGTACCCCATGCGGCGCAAGCCGGTGAAATGGAAGGTCGGCTGATAATGCAGGATCGTCTGCACTCCTTCCTCCTGATACAGGATCTGCATGAATTCGTCGCGGGTCCCGCCGAGCTTCTTCTCGTCGACGCACAGCGTGTAGAGGTGGAACACATGCCGGTATCCCTCCGGCTCGTACACGGTCTCGATGCCTTCGACGCCCTGAAGTCCGGCGGTGATCCGGTGGGCGATCTCGCGGCGCTTCGCGGTCAGCATGGGCAGCTTGTCGAGCTGGGCGCAGCCGACCGCCGCCTGGATCTCGTTCATCCGGTAGTTGCTGCCCCAGTGGCCGTTGTGCGGGATCACGTCGAAGTGCGCCGGCATCCAGTACTGGATGGGGTCGGTCTTTTCCATGGTGACCTTGCCGCCGAAGGTCCACTTGGAGCCCTGTTCGCCCCAGGAGTGGTTGTTGCTCATGCAGCGGAGGTTCTGGATGCCGTGGCAGAATTCGTCATGATTGGTGGTGATCATGCCGCCTTCGCCGCAGGTGGTGATGTTCTTGAGGGAGTGGAAGGAGAAGGCGCCGATGTCGCCGATGGAGCCCGCCATGCGGTCCTTGTAAGAAGCGCCGGTGGCGTGCGCGCAGTCCTCCAGCACGAAAAGACCGTGTTTGCGGGCGATCTCCATGATGGGATCCATATCGACCATCAGCCCGGCGTAATGGACCACATAGATCGCCTTGGTCTTCGAGGTGATCTTTTCCGCGACCCGGGCGGGATCGATGTTGAACGTGCGGGGGTCGATGTCGGCGAAAACCGGGACGCCGCCTTCCTTGAGGATGGCAAGCGAGGTTGCGACGAAGGTGTTCGGAGTGACGATCACTTCGTCGCCGGGCTTGATGTCGAAGATCTGGGTGCCGACATGCATCGCCGTGGTGCAGTTGGAACATGCGAACGCATGCTTCACACCGTGGATCCGGGCGAACTTCTCCTGAAATTCCTGCGTCTTCGGCCCCATGGTCAGGGAGTCCTGAGCCATGGCGGCGAGAGCCGCGCTGCGCTCCGCGTCGTCGTAGATGCTGCCCATGAAGGAATAGGCGACTTTCAGCTTCACACCGTCATCGGTGGCGTACGAACTGGTGATCCCGCCTTCGGTTTTTCCTCCGGTGAAATGTTCCTTGTCAACTGTCTCGATAGGCATGTTCCGTATCTCCTGTTTTGATGAGGTCTCCGGCCGGGGACGAGTTCTCCGGACCGGTTTCCCTGTTTGCCGCATGACTCCGGCGCGGATCAGAGCGCCAGAATTTTGAGTTTGTCGTTGTCCTCGTGAACGATCCGCTTGCCGGACTTGCGGGCGGAATCGGCGTCGCGGACGGCTTTGCGGATCTCGCGGGAGGCGTTCCGGAGGAATTCCGCTTCGATTTTTGCGCCCAGTTCGGCGCTGGCGCGTTCCGGAAAGCCCATCACACCGATCCGCACGTCGTCGCGCTGCGAGGTCTGCACCACCTCCTGCTTCAAAACGGTGAAGCTGCTCCGCTCCTGATAGCTGTCCGGATCATCCCGCAGGCGCTCCGCCACGGAGGGCTTGTCCATGACGATCCTGTCGCGGACGACCTCCGGACACCAGTGGAGCAGAAGCGAAGTCTCCGCCTCGGCGGCATGATAGTCGCGGTTCCGGAACAGCCCGGTCCAGGTCGGCGAGAAATCCCAGATCGGACAGAGCAGGATCAGGTCGTCCGCCAGCGCTGGATTGAGCCACTTCTGGATCCGGAGGGATTCCTTCAGATGAAGCATGCTCTCGCTCCCTCCGTGCCCGGGGATGATGATGAAATTGCGGAATCCCTGCAGCGTCAGCGATTCGATGATCTCGCCGACCAGATTGGAAAAGGTGTTCGGCTTGACGTTGATGGTGCCCGGGAGCATGCCCCCCGAGAATGTGTAGTTCAGAACCGGAGCCACCATGCAGTCGAGCTTCTCCGCCAGCGCGGCGGAGCAGTACTCCGCATTCCGGATATCGGTATCCAGCGGCAGATGATACCCGTGCTGCTCGCACAGGGCATACGGCAGGATGATGGTCCGGTTTTTCTTCAGATAGCTCCGGACTTCCTCCACGGTCATAAGGCGCATTTGACGATTTTTCATGATCTCGCTCCCGTTGCATTGCCGGTTTTCGACGGATAAAATATCCCGGTTTTCCTAAAAAACAACCGATTTTACGGATATTAACTTGACTTTTTTCGAAAAATATTTATATTTATAATACAAAATCGAATCACAAAACAACAAAACGAGGTCCCGATGAAAAAAGATTATCTGCGGTCGGAAGTCCTGAAACTGATCCTGTCGCGGGGAGAGGCGACCCGGCCGGAACTGGTGAAAAGCACCGGAGCAAGACCCGCCGGCATCTTCGAGGCGGTGGATGCGCTGAAGCGCGACGGGATCCTGTGCGAACCGGAACGAAACGGACTCCGCACCGGCAGGAAAGCTCCCTGCCTCCGTCTCGCTCCGGAGCATTTCTGGTGCGCGGGGATCGATTTTCAGGTGCGGCGCACGATGGGGACGGTGGTCGATCTCGCGGGAGAGATCCGCTGCCGCGCGGAGCTTCCGGCAAGGGGACGCGGTTCTCTGGCTGCCTGCCGCGACGAGATCCGGATGGTGCTGCGCCTGCTGCGGGAGCAGGCGGGAAACGACTGGCGGCGGGTCCGCGGACTCGGTTTCGCGGATCCCGGATTGGTCGATGTGCCCAAAGGACTCTCCATCCGCGCCGTCAACGTCCCCGGCTGGGAAAACGCCCGGACCGGAGAATGGCTCTCCGCCGAAAACGGAATGCCTGCGGGCGTCTGGCCGGAAGGGCAGGTCAAGACATTCATGGAGTACCTTCTGCGGGGCAAGGAACGGACCGGCAGCCTGTTCCATCTGGAGATGGACGACGGCATCGGCGGAGGATTCATCAAAAACGGCGAATGCTTCATCGGCGACACCCATCAGGCAATGGAGATCGGGCATATCGTGATCGACCCCTCCGGCCCCCTGTGCCAGTGCGGCAACCGGGGATGTCTGGAAGCGCTGGCGGGCGAAGCCGGGATACGGCGCCGAATCAGAGAGGCGATCGGCAGCGGCGTGGACACCGCCCTCAATATGGAAAACTTCAGCATCCCCTATTTCACGGAATGCGCGAAGCACGACAGGACCGCGCGCATCATCGCCGACGAAGTCAGCAACAGCATCGGAAGAGCGCTGGCGGTGGCGGTGGTCCTGCTGAATCCCTCGGTCATCGTGCTCTGCGGCGAATTGACCGGGCTGGGCGATCTGCTGCTGGGAGCCATCCGCCGGGAACTTGAGCGGAGCTGCTTCTCCGGCACGGTCCGGGAGCTGAAACTGGAATTCTCCCGTCTGGAGAGTTACGACACCGCCCGGGGCGCCGCCGTCATGATGCGGAACCGGCTGCTGCGCGGCGAATGCTGATCCCGGCGGTCCGGACGGACGCGCTCGCGAAAAATTCCGCCGGGAATCACGTTTTTCATGCCGCGGGAACTTGACAAACCGGCGGAACGGTGCTACTTTATAAGTCGTTACGAGTGTTTTTCACCGTATGGACGGAACCTCGATCCGGTCGCGGGACCGGATCTGAGCCTCACGCCGCCGGAGATTCGGCGGCGGAGACGGCGAACCGCGGGGTCTCCTCTCCGACGGCGCTCCGGCGACCATGCCGCAGCCGCGATCTTTCACGGCGGACGGCGTCCCGGCGCGGCGGGTCGGAGTCTCTTCGCGGCGCGCCTGTTCCCGACATGCACAAAATCATCGGGGAAGGTCATGTTCATGGAAGAGGCAAAACACATCTGTGTTTACTCGGGCTCCGCGCATCCGGAGCTTTCGCAGCAGATCGCCAACTATCTCGGCGTCAATCTCGGCAAGGTTCACATCACTCATTTCCCGGATGGCGAGATCTTCGTGCAGTTCGAAGAGAACGTCCGCCGCGCCGACGCCTTCCTGATCCAGCCCACCTGCAAGGCGCCCAACGACAATCTGATGGAGCTGCTCATCATGATCGACGCCGCGCACCGCGCGAGCGCCGCCCGCATCACCGCCGTGCTCCCCTACTTCGGCTACGCGCGGCAGGACCGCAAGGACCGTCCCCGCGTGCCGATCACCGCGAAACTGGTCGCCAATCTGCTGACCGTCGCCGGAGCCGACCGCATCCTCACCGTCGATCTCCACGCCCAGCAGATCCAGGGATTCTTCGACATCCCCGTCGATCATCTCTACGCCCGTCCGGTGCTGGTGCCCTACC
>Ga0310690_10003976_pt1 | contig 21542 bp, 14 predicted proteins | sample AusTroGonzalo_MG_2_FD_207661 | JGI IMG/M metagenome (GOLD analysis project Ga0310690, IMG submission 207661) | Bovine rumen microbial communities from tropical cattle in Woodstock, Queensland, Australia - Gonzalo_04 (v2) (version 2) | ecosystem: Host-associated > Mammals > Digestive system >... | reverse complement strand
CACCGATATCATTATTGCCTATCTCAATGACATCAGAATCAGGCATAGGTGAACGTTCATCTTCAGGAACTATCACTATGCAGTATTTATCAGAATCATCGCTGATATATTCAGCACAGCTTACGGGTATTGAGACTGTGATCGTTTCATATGCCCTTGAATCAAACTTGCCGGTACACATGATAACAAAAGAGAGCAGACATATAACAGCCGCAGAAATAATTCTACGCATTTCGATCATACGTCAGCCCTCCTTCAATTTATTTTTCAATTATGTAACAAAAAACAGCTATTCTGGAGACAGAACCAGCATCAGCGCAGGTTGAAAGCGTTAATATCCTATTATCACTCTCACTGCCGATAATATTCGCGTTATCATGTATGAATTGTCTGATTTCATCCTGCTTGATATCGAATACTATTTTTTCCCGTGAACTCACCCTCAAAGCAGCAAATACCCTCAGATCATAGACCTTCTCTGCATTTCTGCCCACCATAAGCGTACCGGAGGTGTGCGATGAGATATACTTCTGATTCAGAAACTCATCAAGTGCCCCGAACATCTTTCCGTAATCCATATGATGTCCGTAGACTATGGAGAGTTCATCTGAAAAATCAGGACTGCATCTGCTATCGAGAAAGATACTGCCCGTCAGAGAATAATTACCGAACGGGTCAGTATTAAGGAACCGAATATTGTCTTTTCCCTGCATGATTGGATAGTCAATGTTAGTTCCGTCGATAGTCAGCCAGCCCACCATTTCGTCAGTGATAGGCGAGCTCTCCTGAACTTCCGGACTATTCGGATCCGGCTTGTATTTCAAGATATTTTTATCGAGCGCGTTGTCGAATATGTAGTAGTTATCATATACCTGCCACAGACCTACGATCATTACAAAGCTGAAAACCAATATTACTGCCCAACCGAATAGATCGTTGAGTTTTTTCCAGAACCTTATCAAGACTCAGAATCTTCACCGGCGTTCTTCTTTTTCAGAAGAACTACTCCTCCTGCGATACCTGCGATACCTAAAGCAACTATTCCAAGAGAGCCTGCAATAGTATTGAGGATACCGGTGGGGATAGTTCCTGCAAGATCGTTCTTGAATAGAATAGATGTATCGCCGCTGAGGTAGGAGTCAGAAACGGAAAAAGTTTCATCACTTTTAACACCTTCGATAGCTTCCCCTTCGCCGTCCTTATCCTTTGTCATATTATCACTTCCGGTAGAATACTCAACAGAAGGTGAATAACTCTCCTGACACTCTGTTATCTCATATCCAAGACCTGCAGGGATGCCCTTTATCTCAAATTCGTGACCGCTGCAAAGATAGAATGAATAGCCCTCTGAAAGCTGCTTATAACTAAGCTCAGCAACATTATTCTTGCTCATTTCTTCAGCAGTATAAGAGGTCACACCGTTTCCTTCAGGTTCCTTCTCAAGATTTCCAATAATATCGAATTTATCTTCATCACTTATTGAAAGACCATCAGGATTTGTAAGCTTGACAGTGATCTTGAAGTGCTTGTTCTTTGAGCCCTGATTACCGGTAACGCTCTTTGCGACAGCAAGGTTATTAGTCACATACTGATTTGTGAAACCAGTCGATTTATTAACTTTATCCGAAGTGTAATAGAAAACAAAACCTTCTACGATAAAGCTGTCAGTTTCACTTGCACCGGAAGTATCACGCATAACATATATGTCAAGATCACGTGTAGCATTGGCATCAGGTGAAACTCCCGCAACATTACCGGCAGCTGTCTCTGTTATTATATATCTGTAAACTCCGGGATCTGTAAAAGGTATGCCGTCAAGGTCGAGTGAAAGCTTCTTGCAGGCATAGACCTCATCTTCCTTGTCAGGGGTAAGGAAGTCGATAGTATCATCTTTGCTGGCAGAAATTTCTGTCAATTGAGTATCGCCGCTTTTAAATGAAACAGCAGCACTTTTTGATTTCGCCTCTTCAGAGTCATCAACTGTTATATCTGTTCCTTCCATAAACTTTATACCATCCAAGCCGGGACGAACGTTCTTTTCAGCCGGTGAGATCTCATCAGCCGTTGCAGGTCTGACCTCAAAAGAAAAGCTGACATTGGGAACATTTGCGTCCTTCTCCATAACAAGATATTTATCAAATGTAAATGTCTTCGCCGGAGCAGATGCTGCCGTTGTCTCAGACTCCTCGCCTTCTGCACCTGCTGCCATGGGAACAACTCCCAGAAGTGCTAATCCCAGCGAAGCAACAAGAGATATGAATTTTTTAGTTCTCATATATATTCCTCCTAAATGAAATTATATGCAAAAATGTGATCATATACCGCGTATACGCATAGTGAAAACAACAGTCCCCACGACATCATCCTCAGGGATACCGCCGTATGTTCTGCTGTCGGAAATATCACTGCGAAAGTCATTCAATACAAATATACTATCTTCAGGAACATAATAAGGGTAACTGATAGCTGAGCCTTCAGGCGAAGTAGGATAGACAACATTCTCAGAAATACCGTAACCATCAACGGTGATATAGTCATTGAATATCTCAACTTTTTCGCCTTCAAGTGCGACTACACGTCCGAATTTGATCTTTCCGTCTTGGCGATAGACTATCATTGCTCCCTGTTTAGGCTCTTTAAGCCGGTTTACAAGGCAAAATTCGCCGTCCCTGATGGAGGGATATGCACTGTTGGTATGACAAATGAAAACACCCAGTACAAAAGAAAAAGTTATCCAGAGCACAAGTGCCGCAACACCGAGCTTTATAAAAAAGACAGCTGCATAATACTTTGCAGTACGCTTCTTTTTCCGCTTGACAGGTTTCAAAGCCTTTTCTGCCGTTTCAGATGCTTCCGCATTTATATCAGTTAGCAGTGTCCCGTTGTTTTCGGTATTCTGCGGTGTCTCAATGCTATTTTCCGATTTATCCGGCAACACTGCATTGTTCTCGGTATCAATCATCAATTATCTCCTAAAAAAGCACCTGAAAGGAACGTCTCTCAGGTGCTTTATCAAATCAATTATTTGTTAATAAGAACTAATAACACATTGCCGATAATACAGAACGTATTTATATAGCCTTATATAATATCTCACCCAAATTACGTCATTCGGCTTCCAATTTGCACAATAACATTATACTCTTTTTCATTTCACAATTCAAGAATAAAACTGCACAAATAATCAAATGTCCCATTTACAGGAATCTGTGCATATTTGAATCTTACAAGTTCCTTTTTTATTTGTGCCTGCACCATGTTTACTCTCTTCGGAGCCTCACGACTCTCCGGCGACAGTGATTCCGAGACCGCCGCCGTAAGTGCACAGGCAGCAGAAAAAGCCGATAATCATACTTGATGCCGGACATGGCGCGTCAACTTAAACGAGTTCATACAAAGCAAGAAGATTCGGATATATATATCGTACTTTTCAGCTTTTTAAGCTTATATACAATCTGATTTTTAATTATATTGATCTTAAAATGCTGTCATTTTGCAATACACATCAGCTTCCGGTACTCGCTGGCTGTTTTGCCGCTGTTCTGCAAAAACTGGCGCATGAAATATTTATTGTCCACATATCCGCACAGTTCCGCAATATCAGACATTTTCATCATTGTTGCGGAAAGATAATACTTTGCCCGTGCAAGGCGTGCCGATACGCAGTCATGATGAAAGCTGGCTCCGAAGCATTTTTTGAAGGCTATCCGCATGGAATCGCGCTTGATGAAAAACAATCGGTCCAGCTCCTCCTGATCCAGAGTTATCTCGGGCTTAGAATAGATAATGTTGCGTATCTCAAGGAGCTTTGCGTAGTTATACCGTGTTTTCTGCTTCTGAAGCTCCCTGAGCTTCTCTTCATTGCTGCCGCAGCACGCCCTGTAAGCCTCGCTGAAGCTCATGCCGGAACAGTCAACAGCCGAGCATACAAAGGAGTCTATACCGGCATACCCGAAATACTTCTTGTTCTGTATCAGCGTGCATGAAAGCAGGTCTGCTGTTTCCTCACAGCCGCCGCTGCTGCGTTTTATGCAGACAAATTCCTTTTCAGAGGACCTTCCGGCTGTATCATGGGTACCGCAGAAGAGCTCCACAGCCTTGGCAGCTCCCATGATGGCAGCGACCTTTTCCGACTGCTCGTTTACTCCCAGCTTCTCCTTGTTCAGCAGTATCCTCAGTACCACCAGCTTTACATCTGTCTCTGGCGAGGTCATGCTCTTATACGCCTGCCGGAGTCCTTTTTCGTTCAGTAAGCCTGTCATTGTGTCTCTTGTCTCGGAAATGCTCTGGCACTTTGTCAGAAACGAAATGTCGTTTTTCATCCGAAGGAACTCCAGACCGTTGGATACGGATTTCACCCAGTTCCTGAATATATCATCATAGCCGTCAGGTCTTCCGTATTTCAGCACGATATGTCCCAGCAGACGTGTGTGGAAAAACAGAGGGCTGAAATAATATGCCGCCGGCTTGGCATCCAACCGGAAAATATCTGAGAAGCGGAACCTTTCGCTGTCAAAGGGAGCTGTGTCCATCCACGGCATTATGCTCCTGCATATCATCTCGTCTGAGACGGCTGTCTTTTCGTCGTACCACTCAGAAAACAGACACAGGAACACATTGTCCACATAGCGAATTATCCACTGAGTCTCGCCGATAGCCGCTACGAGCTCGTCCATACTCAGGCATTCAGTCAGCTTTTCGTCCAGCTTGTCGTAGATGTTCCAGAAGCTGCGCTCTTTCTGTACTACGACGAATTTCAGCTCCTCGATATATTTTGCGTCGTCCCGCGGACAAGGGCAGCTCTCTCCGCAGATTAGCCTGCCTTCCGGTGCAGGCATGGGTACCGGCTCCCTGCCGGATAATACTTCGTGTATCGCGGACACCGCCTGTCTGCCCAGCTCCTCCCTGTTGCGCTGATAACAGGTGAGCAGCGGCGTGTACATCGTCCGGGTATCGGAGTATTCATAAGCAGCGATAGCAACATCCCGGGGCACCTTTATCCCCGCATCCGCAAAGGTTCTCAGCAGACCGTATGCCATATATTCGTTTCCGCATACGATAGCCTGCGGGAGCTCCAGCTCGCCGCTTATGTACCTCTCAGCAAGGCTGTCTCCGGAGTTGTACCAGAAATCACCGTAGTGTACCCTGCTTTCCACCGGCTCTATGCCGTGATGTCTCAGGGCAGCTCTGTACCCCTCCGCACGCTCTTCGGAGATAGGACTGCCCTCAAAGCCGGTCAGGAGGTCGATGACACTGTACCCGTGCTCCTCGATAAGGTGAGAAGTGAGCGCCTCAATGTCGGCGGAGTCGCTGGTATTCACATGAAGCTGATAGACTCCCTCAAACTCATCCACTGACTCTCCCAAAAGGATCACTGGCACATTTTTCTGCCTCAGCAATCCTGCGATGATCTCCTTCAGGCTGTGCTCAATGAACACATCTCCCACGAGCACCACTGCGTCTATCTCCTCAGAAAGCACGAGCTCGTAGATTCTCTGCTCACCTATGAGCTCCTTTTCGGTATGATTAAGATTATAGATGTTAGAGAATACCGCAACGTCATAATTCTGCTTCTGAGCCTCGGCTATAACGCCCTTCAGCACCTGTTTCTGGTCGAAGTAATTCGCGCCTGCAATCACGACTGCGATAATGCTGCGAAGCTTTGGTTTCACACCTTTCATCCCCCTTCACACTGTTTACATATTAAGTATATAACAGCTTTACTGAAAAGTCAACAGTAATAATACGGTTTTGTCCACCTTCGTTTCGTATTATGGGTTTAACAATTTGTTCATAAGTTGTATAATAATACCAGTAATAAACATCCGGTATACAAACAAATTTATAGGGGGAATATTAAAATGAAATCAAGAAAAGGTCTCACACGTCTGCTTTCCGGCGTACTTAGCGGAGCTATGCTTCTGTCAGGCACTTCGCTCATGCCGGAAAAGCTCGCCGACAACGCAAGTGCAGCATCGGTCTGCAACGTCAACACCAACAAGACCTACCAGACCATACGCGGCTTCGGAGGAATGAACCTTCCCGAGTGGCAGGGCTACGACCTCACGGATTCGCAGATACAGACCGTTTTCGGCAACGGCAATGGTCAGCTCGGTCTGACCGTTCTGCGTATCTACGTCAGTGACGACAAGAATTCGTGGTCGCGGGCAGTTCCTACCGCAAAGGCTGCCCAGAAGCTGGGCGCAACTGTATTCGCTACGCCCTGGAATCCGCCTGCAAGCATACGTACAAGCGGCAGCGGCGGACGCACCGGCGGAAAGTACGTGCTGAAAACAGGCTCCGAGGCTGCTTACGCTCAGCATCTGAACAGCTACGTAAAGTACATTGAAGGTCAGGGAATCAATCTGTATTCTGTCTCTGTCCAGAACGAGCCCGACTGCTCCAGCGACTGGACTCACTGGTCTCCCGACCGCTGTGCCAGCTTCATCGCCAACTACGGCAAGGCGGTCAAAGCCGGCACCAAGGCAAAGCTGATGTCTCCAGAGAGCTTTCAGTACAGCAACGAGAGCACCGGCTTCGGAAAAATGTACTATAAGAAGATAATTCAGAATCAGGCTGCTATGGCTAATCTTGACCTGTTCGGCACACATTTCTACGGTACTCAGCGCAGCCAGATGGACTACCCCACCGTTGAAAATTCCGGCAAGGAGATATGGATGACCGAGGTATATGTCCCCAACTCCGATACCAATTCAGCAAACCGCTATCCGGAGGCTTTAAAGGTAGCCGAGAACATCCACAACGGTCTTGTAGTAGGCAACATGAGCGCTTACGTCTGGTGGTACATCCGCCGCAGTTATAGCCTTATTGGTCAGGACGACGGCAAGCCCACCAAGCGTGGCTACATGATGGCTCAGTATTCAAAGTACATCCGTCCCGGCGACGTACGTATCGACTGCACTGAGCAACCTGGAAACAATCTCCTCGTTTCTGCATACAAGCACAGCGATAAGCAGATAGAAGTAGTTGCAATCAATAAGGGCAGCTCCGAACAGACGCAGCAGTTTTCCATTGGCGGCAGAAATATCACCAACATCAACCGTTACAGAAGCTCCGGCAGCGAAAATCTCGCAGAGACCAAGAACCTTTCTCATCAAGGCTCCACATTCAGTGCTCAGCTTCCTGCGAACAGCGTTTCCACCTTCGTTATCACCCTCGACAGCGACGGAAAAACTGTCCCCGGCAACAACGATGAGCCTGTTCAGCAGGATCCTATCAAGCCCGACTCAAACGGCTACTACTACCACGATACCTTCGAGAACGGCACCGATAACTGGGAAAGCCGCGGCGGTGATACCGTTACAACAGGCGGTACAGCTTACATGGGCGGCAAGGCACTTGTGGCTCAGAACCGCGAAAAGAGCTGGCACGGCGTACAGAAATCTCTCGACAGTGCTACCTTCAAGGGCGGCGACACTTACAGCTTCAGCGTGGCAGCTTCCGGCTCCGGAAAGCTTATGCTCTCCCTCCAGTACACGGACTCATCCGGCGAGACAAAGTACGACCACATATCCGACGGAAACTCCTCCGGCGGATACGTACAGCTGGCAAACGCTAACTACAAGCTCCCTGAGGGCTCCGGCTACATTCTTTACGTCGAAACCGAGGACGGCACCGCTGATTTCAGCATCGACGAGGCTATCGTGGCTAAGGCCGGCACTCAGATTCAAGGTCCCGTTGTAACGACTACAACCACAACTACAACTACTACCACAACAACAACTACTACGACAACGACTACTACCACCACTACTACAACTGCGGAACCCACTACGACAACAACTACAACTACTACTGCTGAACTCACTACCACCACAGAAACAACTTCCGCTCCCACCGAAGATAATTACCTTCCCGGCGACGCAAACTGCGACGGAATGGTAAATCTCGCAGATGCGGTTTACATCATGCAGACTATAAGCAATCCCGACAATTTTGCTCTCACGGAACAGGGCGAAAAGAACGCCGATGTTGACGGCTCGGCAGGCGTTACCAACAAGGACGCTCTCTGGATACAGAAGTACAAGCTCGGCCTTGCAGAGCTCCCTGTGCGCCGCGCGGGCTGAACAAAATAAACAGAAATAAACTATCACTACCAACAAGGGGGAATTAAAATGAAAAAACGTATCGGCAGCCTTCTTACAGCTCTGTCATGCGGTGCAGGCATACTTCTTTATGTGCCTCAGGTACCGCTGAGATCATACGCGAAAAACGTCGTTTCCAACAACTTCGAGATCTCATACGGCGGATGGTATGAGTACGGTGAAGCGGTCAGCCTTCACGCTGAAAACGGTCTTGGTGTGAACGGCTCAAAGGGAATGAAAGTCTCCGGACGCACCTCGCCCGAAGACGGTGCCGCTTCCGACAAGAGGTTTTATCTGGACGGCGGCGAAAGCTACGATTACAGCGTTCAGGTGATGAGTGATTCCGATGAGACATTCCATTTGTGGCTGTCTTACAGCTGCGATGGCATCGAGAATAAGACCGAGCTTGCAGCAAAGACTATGAAGGGCGGCACTTGGGCTGAGCTCTCCGCGAAGTACAAGGCTCCGGAAAACGCCGGTGATATAACGCTCATTATCACAACAGATTCTGCAAATGACTTTGTTTTCGACGATGTTTCCGTCAAGGCTAAGAGAACGGAAAGCGCCGTATATGCCGCTGATTCTTCATTAGGTCTGAAGGACGAATTCGCCGGATATTTCCGTGTAGGCAACACTCTGAACGGTACTACCGTCAAGGATTCAAAGATAACTAATGCTCTCCTTAAGGAGTACAACAGCGTAACCTGTCCAAACGAGATGAAGCCCGATTATACGCTGGTGCAGTCCACATCCAAAGGTGACAATGTGGGCGTTACACTGAAAAGTGCCGCTGCTATCATGGATTTCTGCGTACAGCACAAAATAGCGATGCGAGGTCACACCTTCGTATGGCACGCACAGACTCCCACATGGTTCTTCAAGAAGGACTACAACGCCAACAACGGCTGGGTGGACGAGGCTACTATGGATAAGCGGCTTGAAAGCTATATTTCGGGAATGTTCAAGGCGATAAAGGAGCAGTACCCCACATTGAATCTGTACGCATACGATGTCTGCAACGAGTGCATTGCCAACACCGACAGACTGTTCAATGTTAACGGCGCTGCCCGTGAGCCCGGTGACGACAAAAAGGAGAGCGGAAAGTCAGCATGGGTACAGATATACAAGGACAACCACTATGTTGAGAAGGCATTCAGGATAGCGAAAAAATACGCTCCCGAGGGCTGTGCGCTCTGCTACAACGATTACAACGAATACTGGGACGGCAAGCAGAACGGAATATACAATCTCTGTAAGCCTCTCTACGAAAAAGGTCTGCTGGATGCCATAGGAATGCAGTCCCACGTTTCAGCCACTGCAACAGGCTTCGGAGGCATTGATGCCTACGTCAAGGCAATGAAGCGCTTCCTGTCCATAGGCTGCGACGTTCAGATCACCGAGCTCGACGTAAACCGCAAGGGAAACGAGTTCTCTGAACAGGATCAGGCTAACAAGTACAAGGCAATTTTCCAAGCTGCTAAGGAATGGAACGACTCTCACAAGGACAAAAACAGAGTTACCGCAATATGTATGTGGGGAATGAACGATTCCCTGTCATGGATAGGCGCAAGCAACAAGCCCCTGCTGTACGACTCAAACAATCAGCCTAAGCTCGCATATCAGGCAGTGGCAAGCCTGATTCCCGAATCCCAGTGGGGCAAGGTCACAGCTGCCGAGCCTATCGAGCCCGATGCAAACGGCTGCTACTACCACGACACCTTCGAGAACGGCACCGACAGCTGGGAGAGCCGCGGCGGTGACACCATCACCACAGGCGGTACAGCCTACGCAGGCAGCAAGGCTCTTGTTGCTCAGAATCGCGAAAAGAGCTGGCACGGCGTACAGAAAACTCTCGACAGCGCTACCTTCAAAGCCGGCGACACTTACAGCTTCAGCGTGGCAGCTTCCGGTTCCGGAAAAATGATGCTCTCCCTCCAGTATAAGGACTCTTCCGGCGAAACAAAGTATGACCATATAGCCGACGGAAATTCCGACGGCGCATACGTACAGCTGGCAAATGCGAACTACAAGCTCCCCGAAGGTTCCGGCTACATCCTCTACGTTGAGACTGAGGACGGCACTGCTGATTTCAGCATCGACGAAGCTATCGTGGCTAAGGCTGGCACTCAGATAGACGGTCCCAAGCCTGTGAATATCACTCCCGGAGACATCAACTCCGACGGAAAGATAAACGGCTTCGACATTGCCCTCGCCCGCAGCGGAATCATCAAGGGATTCACAGACAGCTCCGCAAAGAAGGCTGCCGACGTTAACGGCGACGGCGAAGTAAACGCTGCCGACCTTATACAGATAAGCAGCTTTGCTCTCGGCAGAATCAGCAGGTTCACTGTTGTTGAGCCTCCTGTTACTACAACAACTACCGTCACCACAACGACGACTACTACAACTACGACCACTCAGCCTAAGTCCAATTTCAATTACAGCGCTAATCTCCAGTACCGCGCCAATAACAATTATCTGAATCAGTGCTCGCAGTCCGGCAAGGTGGTCAAGGAGACCTACACCGGTATCAACGGCAAAAAGTCTCTGAACGTTTACCTCCCCTACGGCTACGACCAGAATAAGAAATACAACATATTCTACCTCATGCACGGCGGCGGAGAAAATGAAAATACCGTATTCAGCAACGATGTCAAAATGCACCTTATCCTCGACAACATGATAAAGAACGGCGAGATCGAGCCCATGATCGTTGTAGCTCCCACCTTCAACGGCTGTCCCTCCAGCGACGGCAATATGGGTGCCGGCACTGTATGGAACGAGATGCGCCAGAGCATTATCCCGTTCGTTGAAAAGAAATACTCCACCTATGCCAACAAGGACACCTCTATTGAAAGCCTCAAGACGTCAAGATACCACCGCGCTTACGGCGGCTTCTCAATGGGCGGCGGTTCAACTTGGAATATGCTCATAAACAATCTGGACATCTGCGCCTACTATATGCCTCTTTCCGGACACTGCTGGCTGGGTGCAAGCGGTATTCAGAACGCTATCGACAAATCCGGCTTCAGCAAGAGAGAATACTTCGTGCTTGCGGCTACCGGCGATCAGGATCTCGCTTACAACAACATGAAGAATCTCATGCCCACTCTCCAGAACGACAGCAAGCGATTCACCTACACTTCCGACTTCTCCAAGGGCAATCTCTACTTCCTCGTTGCAAGCAGCAGCGACGGCGTGAAAAAGACTCACTGGTGGGGATATGTAAGGTGGTACATCATGGATGCGCTCCCCTACTTCTTCCACGAAGGTCAGTAATATCATTATAAAAAGCAGCAGAATCAAAAACCGTTCCCAAATTGAACTGCCCCTCTCAACGGTGGTCGTGCTTTGTGAATCATTAAGCTAACAGGCAAAAAGACAGTGCCCATGTGGGAACTGTCTTTTTGTTATATAACTATATTTAGAACTTCTTATATGTATCTGCTCATTCCACTTTACTCGTCAGTTATTTCAGTTCCCACCCTGCGTGCTAAGGGTAATATTATTAAGCTAAGAAAAAAATAGCCACAATAACCGAAAAAGGTCCTGTGACTATTTTTAACATACGTAATGAATACATACGTAAGGTTATTTAATTTTGTGGTATTATTTTACATTTTGTCTATTGTATTTTGCACCTTTATAGTTTATAATGGTTATAATAGGTTTTATATTTGTTCATTGCTAAGGCAATAAATGTGAATATATCATTTGACATATAGTCTCCAAGTTATAGTACAATAACCGAATGGAGGTGTTTTCATGGAAACAGATCATGAAATACGTTTTTATAAACTACTTGAACAGCTATTATCACTTACACAGATCGTAAATCAAAAACCGGAGACCGCAAAAATCGAGTCGATACTGAACGAGATCGCTGCGATGTTCAGGCTCTCAAAGGGCGTGACACATTTCTACCGCAATCCCGGAGACGAGCAAAGAGGTATTGGCGAGACAATGTGCAGCTTTGACACCGGGAAAGAGGGAGTTCCGGTACATACTGTCCGTTTTGTGACTCGTCTAATGTCTATTACTACAATGACCGTTTATATGGAGGAAAGCGAAACTCCGCTGACAGAGGAAGAATTATTCAAAGTCGATATCACTATGCGTACCGCCCTTGCCTTCATCAGCAGGAACCGGCTTCAGGTCATAGCTGAGGAGCTTGCGTTCTATGATGATGACGGTTTTCGTAATATTCGCAGCTTCTTCAGATATATTTCATGGAATCCCCGACCGGGCGACCTTGACGGAAAAATAGCCATAAACTATAATCTGCGCCATTTTGCTCTGGTGAACGATGAATTCGGACGCACAGGCGGCGATATTGTTCTTCACAGTCATTATAAGCATATTGAGAATATAATCGGAGACGAGGGCACAGTTGCACGTCTTGGCGGCGATGCGTTTGTCTGCATCTGCGACCAGACAGACCTGCCGGAAATTCTGGAGTATCTGAATGAAGCCACTGTGCTGGCAAGCAATGACGGAAAAACTACCCGTGTCTCGGCATATGCAGGAGTGTTCCAGATTCCTGACGGATATCTTGTCGGCAATCCCGGCGACATCATGAACAAAATCATGAACGCCTATCAGCTTGCAAAGATCGGTGTGCAGGGAAATATCGTTTTCTTTTCTGATATGCTCATGTCCGCAAGAGAAAGGACAAGCCGTATACTGAAAATATTCCCCTCTGCATTGCAGAACGGTGAATTTCATGTATTCTATCAGCCGAAGGTCAATATCGTGACCGGTGAGATATGCGGTGCGGAGGCTTTATGCCGCTGGTTCCATGAGGGAAAGATCGTGCCGCCCATGGACTTCATACCGGCTCTTGAAGAGACAAATGACATCTGCAAACTGGATTTCCATATGCTGAATCAGGTTTGCACACATATCCGCAAATGGCTTGATGAGAACAGACGCGCAGTGCGTGTTTCTGTGAATCTTTCCCGCCGGCATATGCTCAATCCGGAGCTTGCGAAAACACTGATAGATATTATCGACAGTCACAATGTCCCCCATGAGTATATAGAGATCGAACTGACGGAGACCACCACTGATGTGGAATTCAAGGACCTTAAACGAGTGGTTGAGGATCTGCGGAGCAGCAATATCGTCACATCCGTTGATGACTTCGGTATGGGCTATTCTTCGCTGAATCTGATACGAGTTGTTCCTTGGGACGTTCTCAAGGTTGATAAGGCTTTTCTGCCTCTTGATGAAGAATCCACAGATAGCATAAGAAGCGTCATGTTCAAATACGTCATAGCAATGGCAAATGAGATCGGACTTGAATGTATCGTTGAGGGCGTCGAAACTCCCGCACAGCTAAAGATGCTTAAAGACAACGGATGCAACGAAGCACAGGGTTACCTCTTTGATAAGCCGCTTCCGATAGATGAATTTGAGAAACGGCTCGATATGGTGAGGTATTCGATTCCAATATAAAGGTCAGGGAGGTTTCTGTTATGGATTATGAGAAGCTCGTTTCTGAGCATATGAGCAGGAGCTGTATTATTTCTGTTGAGAAATATGAAAATGGTGAATACGGTAATATCCGTGTTGTTGCTGCAAATAAAGCACATATCGAGGATGTTGAGAAGGTATTTAACCGTCCGTTTGTTCCTGATTCGCCATATTATGATTCTTTGCCGAAGGACAAGAATTTTGAGGACTTTATGTACCGCTGTGCCTGTCTTGGAGAGCCTCTGCATACTTATATCCATTTAGAGCGTATGGGCGTGTGGGTAAATATGTTCCTTCTGCCGCTCAGATCGGATAAGGAAAATGTGGGGTACTGTCTGTATTCCTATGATATTTCACCATATGCAGATACAGAGCAGCAGGCAAGTCTGTCCGCAGATACAGCTACGCATACCCTTGAGATCAGCATTAAACTCCAGAGTGCGAAAAAAGATGATGTTCATCAGGTATTTCAGGATATTATCGAAGATATCCGTAAAATGTGCGGAGCGGAGCATTGCTGTATTTTCAATCATAATATTGAAAACAGAAAATATGTAAATTTCTGCGAAGCAACAGTTCCTGAAAGCAGTATACAGACCGATGAAATATACAATAATGACAGCTTTTATTATATTGCAGAATCGTTTGAGGCTGCTATCCACGGCAGTTCATGCCTTATCATAAAAGATGAGCATGATATGAAATGGCTCGCATCCGAAAACCACGACTTTTATTCGCTGCTTGCGGAGAACGGTGTCAGAAGTGCAGTTCTTTTTCCACTGAAGCATAACGACCGGATTCTCGGTTATATCTGGGCTCTGAACTACAATACAGAAGAAACCGTAAAAATCAAAGAGACGCTGGAACTGTCCACATTTCTTATTGCATCGGAAATTGCGAACTATCAGTTGATGAAGCAGCTTGAATTCCTGAGTTCAGTTGATATATTGACAGGATGCAAAAATCGCAATTCCATGAACAATTATGTAAACGATATTATCAACGGTAAGGTTATAATTCATGAACCATATGCAGTGGTATTTGTGGATCTCAATGGTCTGAAGCGTATCAATGATGAGGACGGACATAGCGCAGGTGATCGTTATCTCCGTACAGCAGGCGCTATTCTCAGTCAGGTGTTTTATGACTGTGATGTTTACCGCGCAGGCGGTGATGAATTCATGCTTATAGCACAGGGAATCGATGAAAGCACTCTGCGTTCAAGAATTCAACAACTGAATGAGAAATCTGCCATAGCAAGTGATGTAAATTTCGCTGTGGGCTATTATTGGGTTAGCAATGGTGAGGATATACGTATGGCAATGAAGGCTGCAGATGAAAAAATGTATATCAACAAAAAAGAATACTACATAAAGCATCCTGATCTGAAATACAGGTAAGCTGCTGCAAACCTTGCTGCTTCTTAAACTTGAATTCATGGTGCAGAAGCCGCCAAAAGCGAAAACAAAGTTTCAGAGTTGTCCCCAAAGTCAATATAACAAGATTTTGAAAGGCAGCCATTCCGGCTGCCTTTCTGCTTTTGTAAAAATCAAGCCGCTCCCAAGGGAGCGGCAAATCTGTTATATCGCTATGTTCAGAACTTCTTTGAGATATACATCAATGGTCTCGTCGTATCCTCCGGAAGCTTCTGCATAATACTTCAGTATGAGTGCTGCGTCACCGGCTTCAATCTTGCCGTTGCGATTCACGTCGCAGATGTAGATCTCCTCAGTCGTAGCATCACGGCTGCCGGATGATAGTTCAGCATAAAGCTTCAGGAGAAGAGCAGCATCTGCTGCGATAGCCTTGCCATCCTTGTCGAGGTCACCGATCATTTCAGGCTTTAACTCAGGATATCCCCCTCCAGTAGTAGTAATTGAAGTCGTTGTGCTCTCAGTGGTCAATGATGTGGTTGTAGTAGTTGTTGTTGTCGTGGCCGTAGTTTTTTTATCGCCATTGATTTTTATGTAGCCGCTGTATATTCCCTTGGTGAATACATATGTCATCTGGAGTCTGCCTGCTTCATCCTGTTCCGAATTAATGAAGGTATCATATGCTATATTATCATCGATGTATGAAATACCAATAGGATATACTTCGCCTTGTTCAGCATTTTCAGGAACAACAAAATCAATGGTGAATAAACTGCTGTCACTCAACATGGTATTCTCTGAGTATGCATAAAATACCAGCTGTCCCTCTTCGATCATCGATGAACCTGTTGTGAAGCCTTTCAAAGCATTGCCTGGGGTTATGACTTCGCCATTTGAATTCTCTTTTACTTTCAGTCTGGTATCATAAAATACGTGGAACTTAATGTATCCAACAGGTTCAGTTGCTCCCGTTATACTGAAATATATCCGTTGCACTTTTCCCTGAGCATATTCGGGTTCAAGTCCGATTTTGTCGAAATATAACATTATACCGCCTTTATAATCCTTGGGATTTATAGTCGGTGTATTCCATTCTTTGGGCTGTCTCCACCGCGAGCCGTCATAGGCGACTTCCATGTCATCCTGTTTGTTGTAAGGATTTTCTAGTCTCTCATCATAAGCAGCATTAGCAGACTCGTTTGTTGATCTGCTTGCTGCATTAACTGCTATGCTTCCGATGATCAGTCGATTTCCCAGATCCACAGGCATACTGAGCGAAGCCAACACCAGCACTGCGCTTAAAAATACCGCACCTATTTTATTTAGCATAATACCCCCCTACGGTTTTAGTATTACTATTATACACCTTAATCACTAACATTTCAAGCAAACGAATACAGTTCCATTATTCCGCATAAACTCCTATAAAGGAGTGAGTTCCATGAAAATAACACACAGAAAAATAATAAGCGGTACGGTAGTTTGTGCCTGCACCATGTTCGCTCTATTCGGAGCCTCGCGGCTCTCCGGCGGCAAAGACGGCTCCGAGACCGCCACCGTAAGCGCACAGGCAGCAGAAAAGCCGATAATCATCATTGATGCTGGGCATGGCGGCTTCGACGGCGGCTGTACTTCTGCAGAAGGCGTGCCTGAAAAGGGCATAAACCTGAGCATACTGCTGAAGCTCCGAGACCTGCTGGAAATAAGCGGCTACGAGGTAAAGGTCACAAGGGAAACGGACATATCCATCCACGACAAGGGAGTGGAGGGACTCTCCAGCCAGAAGAGCTCCGATATGGACAATCGACTTGCGCTGTTCAACAAATACGACAACGCGGTGTGTATATCCATACACCAGAATCAGTTCACCGAGCCGAAATACAGCGGAGCACAGATGTTCTATTCCTCATCCAACAGCAGCAGCGAGGACCTTGCCCGCAGCCTCCAGAAGAGCTTTGTGGAGCTTCTCCAACCGGAAAACAACAGAGAGATAAAGCAGTGCGGCAAAGAGCTTTTCCTGTGCTATTACAGTGAAAATCCCACGGTCATGGCAGAATGCGGCTTCCTTTCCAATCCTGAGGAGGCAGCTCTTCTGAACACCGACGAATATCAGGAAAAGGTCGCGCTCACGCTGTTTGCGGGCATAATCGATTTCACGAGCCGGAAATAGTTCCTCAGAGCACATCTGTCCATCCTCGGTATTGACATTTTACGAAAAAAACACTATACTTATCTTATGGGCTGGACGCTTTTCCAAGCGGCTCAGCCCGTTTGCTTAATGATACGCGATACTTGATAGGTGGGATAGATATGGGTTATTGTAAATACTGCGGCAAGTGGCTGGCGGACGGCGAAAAATGCCTGTGTCCGCGCTCTGTTTCCGAAAACGGCAGCGTGCAGGCAGCACCGTCAGCACAGCTGAACAGAAAATGCCATTTCTGCGGAAAGGAACTTCCCTACGGTACCTCCTGCGACTGTCCTCCCTCACTGAGAGCGGAAATATCTCCACGGAACGATACGGCACCCACTCAGCAGTATGTGAATCCCTTTTCCGCCCCGGAGCCAAGGCGGCCTCAGTCACCGCCGGTACAGCCCCCTAAGCAGCAATACATGAACACGCTTAATCTGCCGCCGGTAAAGACAACAGAGCCTCGCCGCAGGAACAACAAAAACCTTACAACAGCGCTGGTAGTGCTCCTTTCTGTTGCTACCGTGCTGATACTGACAGCCCTGTTCGCTACGGCAAGCAAGTTCAGACCGAACAGGAACACCTCCTCCGGCAGCGATATGATAATAACTGAACCTGAAACGCAGGCAGAGACCGAGCCCGAAACCGAGACTGCTCCCCCACCCACCGCAGCAGTCACCGAAACGACCTCAGCGTCTCAGACAACGGTAACTACTACCGTCACGACTACTATCGTTACCTCGGTGACCACCACCCTGCCGGTGATGATAACTCCCAGCGGCTTCCCCACAAGGTACAGCCTCGTGGACGATGGACTCGTTACCGACATAGTGGACAATCAGGGAATGTACGGCTCCTGCTTTGCCTTTGCATGGCTGGGCGCCTATGAGAACCGCCTTCTCGCGGATGGAAAATATGAAGACCTCTCGGAATGGGCATTCTACAAGTCCTTCAAGAGAGTCTACCGGGATGCAGACCGCACTAACGATATAGCCTCGCTCGCCAACTTTCACACGGCAGTCGTGCCGGAAAGCGAAGCTCCCTACCCTGAGGACTTCGGGGAATACGAGGTGCCGTACAACATTGAGGACAAGTCCCTGTACCGCCTTTCTGACGTGTATTTTATTTCCGGAGTCGGTGAAAACACAAAGGAATCAGTCACCCGCCGCGCCAAGGACTACCTTACCCGGGGCTATGCGCTGGTTACGTCAGTATACTACGATAACGGCGAGATGCGCTACACCGATAACTACAACGGCGCATGGTACGTCAGCGAGAACATCCACCGCCAGAACAAATTCATAAACCACGCCGTACTTATAGTGGGCTGGGACGACAACTATTCCCGGAACAATTTCATTGACACTCCCAACCACGACGGCGCATGGCTGGTGAAGAACAGCTGGGGCACCTACTTCGGTGACGACGGCTACTACTGGCTCTCATACGACGATGAGATGTTCCTCTTCTCAGAAATGGTCGCCGTGGACATCACCGATGCCTCACTTTGCAACACAGTGCAGTCCTACTGGGACTACGGCTGGGAGTACAGCTACTACAACCAGCACTCCAATACCGCTCTGTACGGGATTCCCCAGAAGAGCGTATATCAGGCGTGCGTATACACGGCTCCGAAGGATATGGACATAACTGCGGTATCCTTCTTCACGGTCGCCGATAATATCAGCTACAAGGTGTTCATAACCGACAGCCTTGACAACTTCAGGACCAATTTCTACTCGGTAGCCGCCGGCACTGAGGAGACCTGCGGCTTCCACCTTGTCCCCACCAACAAATACCACGTTTCCGCCGGCGAGACCTACACCGTGGTGGTATACATGGAGGGCGCAAAGGACGAGTACCTCGTGGCACAGGACAGTCCCTACGCCAACGACCTTCCAGTGGCAGAACCTGCCGCAGCCGGCACCTGCTTTGTCAGTGCGGACGGAAGCGACTGGAACGACGTTATATACTATGATATGAAGAGCAGCGCAGGCTATTCGTTCGTCATGCCGCTGTGCATAAGCGCCTATGGAAAGTGACACGGCTATGAATACAATAGAAGAAACTATCGCAGGCGAATTCGGGAAAACTATCTGGTCACGCTTCATAAAGGGCGTGAATGAGTACAGGCTCATCGAGCCCGGCGACAGGATAGCGGTATGCATCTCCGGCGGCAAGGACTCCATGCTCATGGCACAGTGCATGATGAGATTCCAGCGCTATGGAAAGATTCCATTTGAGACCGAGTTCCTGATAATGGATCCGGGCTACGCTCCCGAGAACCGCCGCAGAATAGAAGAAAACGCAGCTCTGCTGGACATACCTGCAAACATAATGGAGACAAGGATATTCAGCTCTGTGGAAAAGGAGAAGAACAATCCCTGCTTCCTGTGTGCAAGGCTCCGACGTGGCTGGCTGTACAAGACGGCTCAGGAAACAGGCTGCAACAAGATAGCTCTCGGACACCATTTCGACGACGTTATCGAGACTATCCTCATGGGTATACTCTACGGCTCTCAGGTACAGACCATGATGCCGAAGCTCCACAGCGAGAACTACTCCGGCATGGAGCTCATACGCCCCCTGTACCTCGTCCGTGAAAGGGACATAATCGCCTGGAGGGACTTCAACAGGCTCAGCTTTCTCCGCTGCGCCTGCCGTGTTACCGAGAACAAAGGCGAGGAGGGCTCAAAGCGTCAGGAGATAAAGGAGCTTCTCGCTCAGCTCAGGAAGGTCAATCCCGCCGTGGACATGAACATCTTCCGCAGCGTTGAGAACGTAAATCTCCGTACCCTCATCTCCTACCACTCCGGCAAGGAATACCACCACTTCCTCGACGACTACTCCGAGGGCTGGTCCATACGGGGAACCCGCTGTCAGCCTACGGACAGAAACGACTCTCCAGAATCCGGCACCCAAAATTAATATATTCCCCCACTTCACGAAAAATATATTTGTAAGCAAACTAATTAACAATTATGTCACGGTGATGAAAATTTGATGAAATCATATCCATTATCCTTGACATTTTTAGTGATTTGTTTTATAATGATATCAACGTCGGGGAAAGCTCCGGCGCACATGATATAATCAATTTCAATTGAAACAGGAGGATTTGAAAAAATGGGAATTTTTCGTAGATTAAGCGATCTGCTCAAGTCTAATGTCAACGATCTTATCGACAGAGCCGAAGATCCGGAGAAAATGGTAAAGCAGATCATCATTGATATGCAGGCTGAGCTCACAAAGGCTACTCAGAACTACGGCAAGGCTAAGGCAAGCGAACGCCTCGCTGAGAAGAGATACCTCGAGGCTCAGAAGATCTCTGCAAGCTGGGAGGCTAAGGCTAAGGCTGCTCTCGCTCAGAACAACCCTGAGCTCGCTAAGCAGGCTCTCGCTAAGAAGGTAAAGGCTGACGAGGACGTTGCAAACTACAAGGAGATGTACGAGTCTATCTCCAACCAGACCGAGGCTATCGGCGATCAGGTAGAGGTCCTCAAGTCAAAGCTTGAAGAGGCTAAGAGCCGTCAGGCAATGCTCATCGCACGCTCACAGATGGCTGACACCCAGAAGAATCTGGCTAAATCCGCAGGCGGCTTCGATGGAAGCTCATCCCTCGAGAAATTCAACAGAATGGAAGAGAAGATCGAGCGCAAGGAAGCTGAGGCTGCTGCATTCACAGAGATCGCTGGCGTTGACAACGAGCTTGACGACACATTCGCACAGCTTGAGACCGACTCCAAGGTTGACGCAGAGTTCGCAAGACTCATGGCTGAGATGAACGGCGGAGCTCCCGCTGCTCCCGCAGAGACACCTGCTGAATAAGACAAAACGTAAAGGAATTATATTATGAGCCGCAAGAATCCATACACTATGCGCAGATTTATCAAAGATTCACTTCCTATGCTCGCTGCAATATTTCTCGCTATCGCTTCGGTAGTGTACGTTATGTTCAAGAGCTGGAGCAACAAGCTCGACTTTGAACGCTGGAAGGACTACGAGGACTGCGGCATATGACCAAAGCAAAAAGCTCCCGGTAAAACGGGAGCTTTTCTTATTGTAGTGGCTGACTTTATCAGTCCTTTTTATGTTTCTTCTTCCTTCTTTATGCGGAATATCATCCGCAGGAAACCCGAAATGAGCCTCGGACTCTTTATCACAACTACCTTCATATGTAATCCCTCCTTTGTATACTCTATTATATTCAAAGGAGGGATTTTTGTGATTTTTTATTTCTGTGCCAGCCAGTCTGTACCGAAGCGCAGGGCAATCTGGTCAGCAAGAGTCAGGGCGATAACGCTATCGGCTACGACTCTTGCACGGTGTATTATGGCTGGATCGTGGCGTCCCTTGATAACGAGGGTGGTATCGCTCATGTCGCGCATATCCACGGTCTGC
>Ga0310690_10003975_pt1 | contig 21544 bp, 9 predicted proteins | sample AusTroGonzalo_MG_2_FD_207661 | JGI IMG/M metagenome (GOLD analysis project Ga0310690, IMG submission 207661) | Bovine rumen microbial communities from tropical cattle in Woodstock, Queensland, Australia - Gonzalo_04 (v2) (version 2) | ecosystem: Host-associated > Mammals > Digestive system >... | reverse complement strand
ACGGGAATATTCAGTTTTATATATGCCCTTTATCCTATAGCCCTATTGGACGTGCTGAATATGTCCAAGCCGAATCGGTGGATAAGGACAACTTCATTATCTGGGGGAATGCTGGCTTTACTTCATACAAAAGGGTTGAGCATTCTATTGGATTGGGAACTGGATCAATGTATACTTTGACTGACGATAAGTTTTGCCACATCAATAATTATTTTGGTGCACCCCCGCATGTTTGCATACTCCGTACAAGTTATGGCGGCAGCACAATGACGCTGGAAACAAACGATGGCACATCGCTGACCCTTGCAGACCAGAGCGACAACAGCGCTGCCATTGCTGCTGCCAACGGCACTACTGTCGATGCTCGTCTTGACGGACATGTATTCACCAAGGACGGTAGCTGGAACACACTGTGTCTGCCGTTCAGCATGGATGCGGCACAGATAGCCGACTCGCCCCTTGGCGGCGCTTGCATCAAGACGCTGGACAGCTCGGCATCGAGCCTTGACGCTTCGACGCTATCATTGAACTTCAACGACGCCACCACTATCGAGGCAGGACAGCCCTTCATAGCGAAGTGGCAGAAGCCCGAGGCCGACCTGATTATCAACAGCGCTGACGACTGGAACACGTTTGCCGCGAATGTCAACAGCGGCAGCGAGTCGTATGCCGGCAAGCTGGTGCGCCTGGGACAGGATGTCGAGGGTGTCACCACGATGGTAGGTACCGAGGAGCATCCTTTCTGTGGCGAGTTCGACGGCGATGGTCACACGCTTACCATCAATCTCGCTTCCAATGAAGCATACTGCGCCCCGTTCCGCTATGTCTACGGAGCCCGATTCCTTAATCTACGTGTTACAGGTACCATAACCACCACGAATTTCTATGCTGCAGGCATTGTCGCCACTATCATTGGGGGCGTGAACTACTTCAATAACTGCGAAAGTAGTGTTGTGATTATCAACAATCACTACGATGATAATCCTGATGTTACATATAATTATTATGCCGGCTTTGTAAGCACACAATTAGCAGGCAGCCTCTCATTTAACAACTGTCTGTTCAATGGTAACTTCGTACGAGACACGGGCAATACAAAAAATTATTCCGGTTTTGTGGGGAAAGTCTTTCAACATATTGACAACCTCTTCTTGACCAATTGCCTGTTTTCTCTATCGGGAGAAATCGATGAGTCAGAATCCGGAAACCATTCATTTGCAGAATGGTCTACGGTCTTTGGTCCAAGAACTGTTTCAACGAATTGTTACTATACCCAAAAATATGAAGAGGCTGTGCCTCAAATTGGTGCCCAAGCTCCTAATACCAATGAGGAACTGTTAGCCATACTCGGAAGCAGATGGGAGATACGTGATGGAAAGGTGAAGCCCCGACTGTATAGTGCCATCGCCGACCCCGTATTCAAGGCAGTCACCGTCAACGGCAGCGCTCCTACTGAGGTGAGCTTCCCCACGGGCGGTAAGTTCGCAGGCAGCTATGGTCCCTTCGATGATGCCAGCGACGTGTTGTCCGACGCCAACAACACCGGTAATGGTGCCTTCCATGCAGCCCTCGTCACTCCTGCACCCGCTGATTACTTCGTGGGTTGGTACAGCGATGCTGCGCTCACCACACCTGCCACCGCTATTCCCTTCACTGCCAACGGCAGCGCTACAATCTACACGAAATGGGTGGACCAGTTGCTGCGGTTGTCAGACACCTCCGACAACAGCGCAACAATCGCCTCTGCCGTTGCCAGCGGTCTGACCGATAATAGGGTAGTGACCCTCTGTGGTCGCACCATCTATACGGATGGCTACTGGAACACGCTGTGTCTGCCCTTCAGCCTCAGTGCCGAGCAGATAGTCGCCTCGCCCCTCAAGGGTGCTACCATCAAGGCGCTCGATGGCACTACGTCGAACCTCATCGACGGCACGCTGACGCTGAACTTCACCGCTGCTACCGACATCGAGGCAGGCCTGCCATATATCATCAAGTGGAAGAAGCCTGAGGCCGATCTGGTCATCAACAATGCTGGTGAATGGGATACCTTTGCTGCCAATATCACCAAAGACAATACCTACGAAGGCAAGTTGGTGCAGTTGGGCGACAATATCACCATCACGACGATGGTGGGTAAGTCGGGCAATCAGGGCTATCCCTTCAAAGGCACCTTCGACGGTCAGGGACATACCATCACTGCCAACCTTGCCGGTGGTGCTGACGATGAGGGTACGGCGCCCTTCTATTCTATCGAAGACGCCACCATCAAGAACCTGAAGGTCACAGGCACCATCACCACCCAGAAGCACCGTCCCGCCTCGTTTGCCGCTATCGCTGGTGGCGTCAGTACCATCAAGAACTGCTGGAGCTCTGCCGACCTGTCATCAACACGTCAGAACGACTGGGTAGATGCGGGTGCCATCGTTGCCTGCATCGAGGAAGGTAAGACGCTTAACATCACCGACTGTGCCTTTACAGGTTCGGTGACCTACGACGCCTCTGCCCATGAAGGTGGCGGTGTGGTGGGTTGGGCCCGTAGTGGAGCGACTGCCAATATCACCCGCTGTCTCTATGCGCCCTCGTCGGTCACCATCTCGTCGAATGCGGAACCTTCTCGCATCTTCGTCAATGGCTATACGCAAGGCAACCTCACCAAATGCTACTATAATGCCGCAGCTGCCGCTACCGCTGCCTTATCACTCGATATAGTCAGTCAAGGTGCCGACGCCTCCGGCATGAGCAACGATGCACTTCTGACTGCTCTCGGACAGCAGTGGCAAATTGTCGGCACGCAGGTGCTGCCGGTGATATCAGGCGCTTTGGAATACAGTAATATCGTTGACCCCACGTTCTCTGGTGTCACCATCAACAACAGCACCACTAATGTTGTGCCCTTCGCCGGAGGTCAGTTTGTAGGTGCCTACAGCCCCGTTGCCTTCACCGCCAACGACAAGAGTATCTTGTTCCTGGGTGACGCGAACCAACTCTATTGGCCCAACGCCGACATGACGCTCGGTGCCTGTCGTGCTCACTTCGAGATCAGCGATGGTAATGCTGTTCGTGAGTTCAAATTGAACTTCGATGAGGAAAACGAAGTAAATGGTATTACGAACACAAATCTAACGAATCGTACGAATTCTGATGAGTGGTTCACGCTCGATGGCAGAAAACTGGAGAAGCGTCCCACGAAGAAGGGGCTGTATTTATATAAAGATAGAAAAGTGGTGATTCAATGATATTTAGTCCCGCTGCGCTCGGCTCCGCCGCTTGCTACCATCGGGACGCAAGAAATAGCAGAAAGAGCAGAAATATTAATAATAACAATAAAAACTGTGTGATATGAAAAAGAATTATGTAAAGCCTCAGATTGAGGTGGTGAAAGTGAGCTGTCAGATTCTGGCAGGTAGTAAAGAAGTTACCGGCGTTAGCGGCAACGTCTTCGAAGGAACTATCTCCGGCGGCAGCGGTGGCGGACGCTCTCGCGGCAGCGACGATTGGGACGAAGAATAATCCTAAATCATATGGCACCAGTTCAATCTCTGATCTGGTGTCATTTGTTTTTTTGCCTGAGCACTGCTATTAATAGAAATACGCGTAGAAATTTGGTGTTTCAACTGATTTTTACTATCTTTGCCAAATAAAAAGTAAAAGAGTATGATGATAGCACTGATAGGTTCCATAACGGAGAGCTTTACCAATAACCTGATTGCTGAGGATCGCTACAGGATGATTCTCGACGGTCTGCAGGTGACACTACTCATTACGGTATGCGCCGCCATACTGGGTACGCTGCTGGGTGGACTGGTGTGCTGGATGCGCATGAGTCGCCACCAGTGGTTGCAACAAGTAGCCAAGGTTTATATTGACCTGATGCGAGGCACACCGGTGCTGGTGCTACTGATGCTGATGTACTATGTGGTGATGGCACCGCTGGACGCTACAGGCATCGTGGTGGCTATTGTCACCTTCGCCATGAATACGGCGGCCTATATCAGTGAGATGCTGCGAACCACTATTCAGGGCATAGACCGAGGACAGACGGAGGCGGGGCTGGCACTGGGCTTTACGCAAAGGCAGACCTTTTTCCGTATTGTGTTGCCTCAGGTGATCAGGGCGGTGATGCCCGTCTATCAGGGCGAGATAGTCAGTCTGTTGAAGGGGACGAGTATCGTGGGCTACATCGCCGTATCTGACATGACGCGTGCCTCGGACCTGATCCGCTCGCGTACGTTCGACGCCTTCTTCCCCCTCATCATGACGGCTATCATCTACTTCATCATGGCGTGGCTCATCGGGCTGCTGCTCCAGAGCCTCATTCAGCGCCAACGTGTGAAAGCTGTCGTGGCGGCATTGATGCTGGCGATAGGCGGCACGATATGCTACGTACCGGAATTCTGTTCTCAGCAGTCAACTCTCAACGCTCAACGCTCAACGCTCAACTCGAACATTCCTCCCGCATTCAAAGCGCTTAACGGCAAGAACGTTGCTGTGATTTTAGGCAGCATACAGGATATTGCCGTTACGGATATGGCACCCGATGCCAACATCATGCGTCTGACCAGCGAAACCGACTTGCTGGCAGCGCTTGAGAACGGAAAGGTGGATGCTGTGGGCAGTGAGAGTCTGACATTGACATTCTGTAAGGAGGTGGCAGAGAAGTTTGACTCTGTGAGCTCTGGGTTGACGCCGATACCTATTGGAGCCTGTTTTAAACTGGGTAATACGGAACTGCAGCAGGACTTTAACAGCTTCTTGGCTGACATTCGCCAAGACGGTACCTACCAGAAGATATTCGACCGATGGCAGAAAGCCGAAGACCCAGCAAACATGGAGATACCACAGCAGCGAGGCACTGGTCGCACACTGCGTATTGCTACCAGTCCGATGATGCCGCCATTGAACTTCATCTGTTCGGGTAAACCGTCGGGACTGGAACCGGAACTGCTGACAGAATGGGCCAACAGGCGCAACTGGCAGCTGGAGTTCCTGCTTATGGACTTTGCCGGAATGATACCGGCTATTCAGACGGATAAGGCCGATATGGCGATGGGTGCCATGAGTGTGACGGAGGAGCGACAGAAGCAGGTGCTCTTCTCGGATGGCTATATGGATTCGCATATCGTGCTGCTGACAAGAAAAGGGGAGGCGGGGATTCTCTCAGAGAGCAACCCCCAAACTACTCTCGAACAGGAGGGGAATGGTTACCTCTGGTGGGTTGTGGCTATCCTTATTTTAATAATAGGTGGCGGTGTATGGTTCTTCCTACGTCGTAAACGCAGTATAGCATTACTATCTACTCCCCTCACACAAAAGGAGGGGCTGGGAGAGAGTCTTTCTATCTCTCACCTGAAGAAGAGCTTTGGTAGTTTCAGCGTTTTGCGCGACATCAATGTGGACATACATCGTGGTGAGGTCATCTCTATCATCGGTCCCTCGGGTACCGGTAAGAGCACCTTCCTGCGCTGTCTGAACCTGCTGGAGCATCCCACCAGCGGCAGCATCCTCATCGACGGACAAGACATCCTGTCGCCCGATGCCGACGTGCCTTTGCTGCGTCGCCGCATGGGTATGGTGTTCCAGTCGTTTAATCTGTTCAACGGCATGTCGGTTCTCGATAATATCTGTCTGGCACCCATGCAGCTGCTGGGCAAGAGCCGTGAGGAAGCAGAGCAACGAGCCCGTGAGTTGCTGCAGACGGTAGGTCTGGCCGAACGTGCCGACGCACTGCCGGAGCAGCTCTCTGGCGGTCAGAAGCAGCGTGTAGCCATTGCCCGTGCTTTGGCGATGGACCCGGAGATACTGCTGTTTGACGAACCTACCTCCGCCCTCGACCCCACGATGGTGAGCGAGGTGCTGGGTGTGATGACACGCCTGGCCCGTGAGGGTATGACGATGATTGTGGTGACCCACGAGATGCGCTTCGCCCGACAGGTGAGCAGTCGCGTGCTGTTCTTTGCCGATGGTGTGGTCTATGAGGACGGCACCCCCGACCAGCTCTTCGACCATCCGCAGCGAGAACGTACCCGACAGTTTATCCAGCAGATTCACGAGACCACCTTCACCATCGAGAGTGCACATTTCGACTGGTATGCTATGATGTCGCAGATGGAACAGTTCTGTCAGCAATACAACCTGTCGCACCAACAGACTGAAAGTGTGCGCCATGTGGTAGATGAGTCGCTGACTATTCTGCAATCAGGTGGAAACGCCATCGAGCCTGGCACACGCCTCACGCTGTCATATACCGAGCAGGACGATTCGCTGCTGTTTACCATCAACAGTCCGCAGGCCATCAATCGTGATATCTTCGCTGCTGAAAGTGATGATATTGCGGTGACTATTCTGCGTAATTTCAGTAGGGATATCAGCATCGATGGTAACTTGATTCGCATCATTGTCAAATCTTAAAAAACTAAATTCTTTTGGTTTCTTCTCACTTATTCGTACCTTTGCAGCCGAAATCACCGACACAAGGTAAGGTTTATACAAACGTGAAAAAGTAAAAGGGTAAAAAGGTAAAAAAGAGGGCGGACTCACAGAGATGTGGGCCCGCCTTTATCGTTTGAGGATTTCATCAGGAAAGAATGTTAGTTTATAACCACCTTCTTACCTTTATATATGTACAGACCGGACTTCGTGGGTTGTTTATCCAGCTTGCGACCGTCGAGGGTAAACCACTCTGATAGTTTAGAGTTTAGAGCGGAGTGTTGAGAGTGTGCTTCCGCCTCAATAATTCCAGTCACATCGTTATCATCGCCGAGGTTCATGCGTGTGCTGGCAATGTCGGCGACGGAAATGCCTTTGAGTTGGAAGTAGGCACGGAAGGCGTCCAGATTCATGATGGCGTTGGGGTAGTACAGCTTATTGTTCGAACCAAGGAACAGCATTGTGAGGTCGTTGGCTTCGAAGGCTGTTGGCGATATGTTGCCGATAAAGTCGGCATAGGTTGTCTTCACGATGTTCTTGCTTTTGCTGATGGTGACGTCGGTAAACACTGGGTTGACAATGTTGTGCGCATCGTCGTCCACATAGCCCTCGGCCTTGTTCCAACGAATGATATAGGGTTTGCCAGCTGCAATGCTGGAGGCATCAGCGAAGGTCAGTGTTAGCGTGCCGCCTGCAAATGATGTTTCGCTGAGAGTCTTCAGTTCGGTGGGTTTAGCCAGTGCGGAGTTGACCTGATCCGCTGTCAGACTGAAGGGCAGACAGAGTGTGTTCCAGTCACCATCCTTGTAGAGTGTGCGCCCCGAGAGGGTGACGTCAACGGTATTGCTGCTGTTCGACCGTATGATGTCGACATTCTTGTTGCCTTCGGGCTGTGCACTATCGTCGTTGAGCAACACCAGGCTGGTTTTATTTACGGTGAGAGGAACCGTAATTTTTTCTTTTGTTTCAGGATTAAGTGCATAATAAAATGAACCGGTTCCACTGGGTATGCCGGCAGCAATCGTGTATTCACCGGCTTTGCGGGGCGTGTAAGTGATGGCACAGTCTGCTGTGGCTCCAGCAGCTATCTGGAATACCTGGCCTGGGCCAAGGCTGCTTCCGATGATAATGGCGAGATCACCGTCGTAGGCCTTTTCGCTATTGTTCTTCACATTATATGTTACCGTTACGCTTTGGCCAACTGAGACGGTTGATGGCGAAAGGCTGATGCTGTTGACTGTGAGGTTGATGGTGATTGCGTTTTCTTTATAATCCGGCACATCACCTACGGCGCCATTTTTCCTAATGCCAACGACGGCAGACTGATCATAATTAAACACATAGCCCTTTTCTTCATCGGCATTCATCACAGAGAGTACGAAGTAGCCATCTTTATTGCCGTTCCATCCCCAGTTGATATGAAACAGGTCTTCGTCACCATCGTATTTATAGCCATCGCACACGAAGCTGTGACCTCCCGCTACACTCTGGCCACTGTAGATAACAGGGCGCCCTTGGCTCAGCTCATTGTATATCATATCCGTCCAGTTAGCGTAGGAATAGCAGCTTCGCGACGCAAACTGGGTGGTTTCGTCATAATCAAAATAGGTTTTGAGGGCTGGCGCAATATAACTGGGATAGGCGCCTGAGAAGGACGGTCCATACCCCATCATTACGCTCCAGCCGCAATACTGCATCAAGGTTGATACAGCAATGGCAGTTGGGTCCTCTACGGGCTCATCGCCGGTATATGTGTTCTTCATGTTTTGCCAGTCGAAAGAGATGACTGGAAGGTCGGCTGAGGTGTCAATGTAATCCGACCATGTGTAACTAGGGATAGCTTGCGTGGGACTTGCAGGCCACTGGTGGTAGTTCATGACCTGCGCCATAGCAGTGGCTACGCAGCCGGTGAGACAGGGGGACTCCTGGTATATGGGGCAACGATTATTAAAGGGTACGCCCTGTCCCCATTTTGTTTTTATCAGTGGCTCGATGGCTGTTGTGGCGTGAGTGCCAATTTTGGCAGGCTCTGTCGTCGTGGTGATGTGATGTTCGTTCATCCATGCTATCTCGTCAGCATAGCCCTGCAACCACGCCTTCATATTGTCGGGCATATCGTCAGGGTCAAAATGGCCGCTGTCGCTGAAGCCCAGAATGGGTAGGGTACGGTCGTCGTTGGACACGATGACATAGCCGCCCTCGTCGTTCATGTTGAATATGTACAACCCGCTCACCTGACGTGTTGCTTTTAGCTGAATATGCTCTGCTTTGTTTGCCCTGCCGTTTGCTGTCTTATGATGTCTGGTCATAAAACTGCGAGCTGTGTTAAGTGCTTCTTCAGGTGTAATGTCGGCTGCCTCAGCCTGCTGTCCTGTCATCAGGGTCATCATGACCGCCAACAGCATTACTACCAAACCTTTTGTATTCATTTTGTTGTATTTTATGATGGTTAAGTACGCTTTTGCATTATAATTGGGTGCAAAGTTACACTAAATTTTTAACATAACCATAAAAACAGCCTAGTTTTTATTGCATGACATTGATTTTCTTTGTACCTTATGTCAAAGGGCCAGGTAAGTGACATGCTACTGACACGGAGTAGGGGCTTCTTTTATATGACTTAAATGCAGATTTTGGGGTGTTCGAGAGAAAAGAATTCATTATCTTTTGCAAAGATAGGAAATAATTTGTAACTTTGCACACAATTTTAATGAATCATAGAATTACTATATCGAATAAATGATTTCTATAGAGGGACTGAAGGTGGAGTTTGGGGTGAAACCCTTGTTTAGCGACGCCACTTTCGTAATCAATGATAAAGACCGTATTGCCCTTGTGGGTAAGAACGGGGCCGGCAAGTCCACGCTGCTGAAGATTCTCTGCGGCATGGAGCATCCTACGGCAGGAACAGTCAGCGTGGCTGCTGATACCACCATAGGCTATCTGCCGCAGGTGATGATCCTGCAGGACGACACCTCCGTGAGGCAGGAGGCTCAGAAGGCTTTTGCCGACATTCAGAAAATGGCCGACCGCATCAAACGGATGGAGCAGCAGCTGAACGAGCGTACCGACTATGAGAGTGCCGACTATATGGCGCTGGTGGAGAAGTTCACCACCGAGCACGAACGCTACCAGATGCTGGGTGCCGAAGGCTACGAGGCCGAGGTGGAGCGCACGCTGATGGGTCTGGGTTTCGAGCGCAAGGACTTTGAACGTCCTACGAGTGAGTTCTCGGGAGGATGGCGCATGCGTATCGAGCTGGCGAAAATTCTGTTGCGCCGCCCCGATGTGCTGTTGCTCGACGAGCCTACCAACCACCTCGACATCGAGTCCATTCAATGGCTGGAACAGCTGTTGGCCTCATGGAGTGGGGCAGTGGTGCTGGTGAGTCACGACCGCGCGTTTATTAATAATGTGTCGAACCGTACGCTGGAGATTACCTGTGGGCAGATTGTGGACTACAGGGTGAAGTATGACGAGTATGTGTTGCTGCGTAAGGAACGACGTGAACAGCAGCTGCGGGCCTACGAGAACCAGCAGAAGGAAATGGCTGACATACGTGACTTCGTGGAGCGTTTCCGCTATAAGCCCACGAAGGCCGTGCAGGTGCAACAGCGTCTGCGCCAGCTGGAGAAGATGGAGATTATCGAGGTGGACGAGGTGGACAACTCTGCGCTGCACCTCAAGTTCCCGCCCTGCCTGCGCTCAGGCGACTATCCCGTCATCTGCGATGAGGTGAGGAAGGAATATGGACATGTGGTTTTCGACCATGTGAATCTCACCATCAAGCGCGGCGAGAAAGTGGCCTTTGTCGGCAAAAACGGCGAGGGCAAGTCAACACTGGTGAAGTGCATCATGGGCGAGATTCCCTTCGACGGCAACCTGAAGATTGGCCATAACGTGCAGATAGGCTATTTCGCACAGAACCAGGCTCAGCTACTGGACGAGAACCTCACAGTGTTTCAGACCATCGACAACGTGGCGCGAGGCGATATCCGTCTGCGCATCAACAATATCTTGGGGGCCTTTATGTTCGGAGGCGAGGCATCTGACAAGCAGGTCAAGGTGCTGAGCGGTGGGGAACGCAGCCGACTGGCTATGATCCGACTGCTGCTGGAGCCTGTCAACCTGCTGATTCTCGACGAGCCCACCAACCATCTGGACATGCCCTCGAAGGACGTGCTGAAGGAGGCCATCAAAGCCTTCGACGGTACTGCTATCATCGTTTCTCACGACCGTGAGTTCCTCGATGGGCTCGTCACCAAGGTCTTTGAGTTTGGAGGCGGTAAGGTGAGAGAGTATCTTGGGGGGATTTATGATTGGATTGATTCTAGTGGAAAGTGGAAGGTTGATAGTGGAAAGAGGATAGACTCAAGTGCTCCGAAAAGTGCTCCAAACAGCAATCCAAACAGTAATTCAAAAAGTGCTTCAAACTATACTCCTGCGGCGGCGACGAACGCTTCATCGAAACAGGATTATGCTGAGCGGAAGGAGCAACAGCGACGGGTGTCACGTGCCGAGAAGGCGGTGGCTGAGAGCGAGAAGAAGATTGCAAAGATGGAACAGCGACTGAAGGAGCTGGACAACCTGCTCTGCGACCCCAAGAACGCGTCGGACATGACGCTGGTGACAGAATATACCGACATCAAACGACAGCTCGACGAGGAAGTGGAACGCTGGGAGCTGTTGTCGGAAGAAATGGAAGAAATTAAGAGTTAAGAATTAAGAGTTAAAATTTAGGATATGAAACTTTCAAAGATTATTACAATGATGGTAATATCTACCATGACAGTAAACGCATCGGCTCAGGAACCCCTGCGTTCTGGTATTGACTTGAGCGATATGAACACATCGGTTCGTGCTGCTGACGACTTCTACGAGTATGCCTGCGGCGGATGGATGAAGAAGAACCCGCTGCCTGCCGCCTATTCGCGCTTCGGCTCTTTCGACCGCCTGGGAGAGGATAACAACAAACGCATCAACAGCATACTGAAGGAGCTGCTGAGCAACACCTATACCAAAGGGACTACAGAGCAGAAACTCTCTGACCTGTATAAGATGGCGATGGATTCCGTGCGTCGCGAAAAGGACGGTTTGGAACCCGTCAAGCCTCTTATCAACAAGCTGGAGGCCGCCAAGACGATGGACCAGCTCTTTGCCGTACAACTGGAGATGGCGAAGTACGGCAACACGGAGTTCTATACGGCCGGTATGGGTGCCGACGAGAAGAACGCCACACAGAATATACTGAGTGTGAATCAGGGTGGACTGACCCTCGTCATGAAGGATTATTACCTGGAGGAAGACCCCGCAACGACGAAGATTCGTAATGAGTATAAGAACCACATTGTCAGGATGTTCCAGATGTATGGCTTCAGTAAGAGTGCTGCCACGAAGAAGATGAAGAACATCTTCAACCTGGAGCTGGAGCTGGCCAAGATTTCAAAGAGTCGTACTGAGCTGCGCGACCCTCAGGCCAACTATAACAAGATGACGCTGAAGGAGTTCAATGCCAAGTACCCGAACCTGAAGCTGGAACAGGTGATGAATGCACAGGGTCTGAAGAGCAAGTATATGGAGGAACTGGTGGTGGGTCAGCCCGCCTTCATGGAGGGCGCCAACCAGCTGTTGGCCACCCTGAAGCCCGATACCTATCGCGATGTGATGGAGTGGGGCGTCATCCTCGGTTCTACCGGCTACCTGAACGATGCCGTACGTGAGGCCAACTTCGAGTTCTTCGGCAAAGTGATGTCGGGCCGTCAGGAAGATCATCCCTCATGGCGCCGCGCCACGAACCAGGTGGAGCGTTTCATGGGTCAGGCTCTGGGTAAGATTTACGTGGAGAAGTTCTTCCCCGCTGCCGCCAAGGAGCGTATGGAGAAACTGGTGAAGAACCTGCAGATTGCCCTCGGCGAGCGTATTGCAGCACAGGACTGGATGTCGGACTCTACCAAGGTGAACGCCCTGCTGAAGCTGAACACCTTCTACGTGAAAGTGGGTTATCCCAACAAGTGGATTGACATGACGAAGCTAGACGTGGACCCCGCCAAGTCGTATTATGAGAACGTCAAGGCCTGTCAGAAGTTCTGGAACGACTACGAGATTGACCATACTGCCGGCAAGCCCGTAGATATTGACGACTGGTATATGACGCCCCAGACGGTGAACGCCTACTATAACCCCACGACCAACGAGATTTGCTTCCCTGCCGGTATCCTGCAGGTGCCCTTCTTCGATATGACGGCCGACGATGCCTTCAACTATGGTGCCATCGGTGTGGTCATCGGTCATGAGATGACACACGGATTCGACGATCAGGGCCGTCAGTTCGACAAGGACGGCAATATGCATGACTGGTGGGCAGCCAGCGACGGTGAGCAGTTCAAGGCCCGTACCGACAAATATGCTGACTTCTTTTCGGCCATCAAGGTATTGCCCGACCTCAACGCCAACGGCAGACTGACCCTGGGTGAGAACCTGGCGGATCACGGCGGCCTGCAGGTGGCCTATGCTGCCTTCAAGAACGCCACGAAGAACAACCCGCTGCCCGTTATCGACGGACTCACGCCCGACCAGCGCTTCTTCCTGGCCTATGCAGGTGTATGGGCAGGTAACATCACAGAGGCCGAGATACGTAACCGCACCAAGAGCGACCCCCACTCATTGGGACGCTGGCGTGTGAATGGTGCGCTGCCGCATATCGATGCCTGGTACGAGGCGTTTGGCGTGAAACCCGACGATAAAATGTACATTCCCAAGAAGCAGCGTTTACCCCTCTGGTAAGAGGTGTCGTTTGTCGTGCCTAAATTTTTTGTGTAAGATTTTTGCGATTTAATTTGCAGATGTCATAAACTATTCTTATCTTTGCACTTGAATACTATACCAAAGACAGACCGAAATGACAGAAGACGGAATAATGAATGCAGGGCAGATGCGCATGGCCCCAGAGAGGCAGAGGCAGCAGGAAGTGCCTGAGACACAACAGGAAATGTTGATGCAAGCCAACTACGCAGACGGAGTACAATGTCCAAAATGTGGAACTATTAACGAGCCTGAGGCACAGTTCTGTGCTTCGTGCGGCGAACCCCTACACATGGCTATATGCCCCAATTGTGGCAGCGAGATTGACCCCGATGCCGATTTCTGCGAAGTCTGTCACCATTATATCCGTCAGGATGTCTGCTCGTTCTGCGGTGCACAGATAGATCCGATGGAAGGCTATTGTCCCGGATGCGGCATGCCCCGAGGCGGTATAGTATGTCCCACCTGTCATACCCTGAATGACTTCTCGTTCTGCAAGCAATGTGGCCAGCCTCTGACCAACGAGGCAAAGGCCATTATGGAAGAGATGCGCCAGATTCCTGAGTATAAGGAGCTGGTGGCTCTGTCGCGTGAGTATAACGAGTTGCAGATGCAGCTGCCCTATGAGACCGAAGCCGACAGGAAGCGCGGCGAAGCCCTGCAGGAGCTGCGTGAACGTGTGCTGAAGCTGTTGGCAGAGGACGAGGGCGTGGATAGTCCCGTCATTCCCGCTCCGCACTATAAGCGTGTGACGAAGGAGGAGCTGAACGAGAGCAAGCAGCGTAAGCTGGACCAGCTGGCTGAGTTGTTGGACAGAATGTCTATTCCGCCCAGTCCCTCACCGGCCAAGGTGCGCAATTATGCGATGGCTCAGAAACCTGCCGGTGTGAGACTGGCATGGCTCTGTAACTATAAGAACGCATTACACTCAAGCCCTTGTGGTTGCGCAAAGCCCCAGATGGGTGGCAAATGGGTTATCTTAGGACATAATTCAAAGCAGGAAATCAAGGACGATAAATAATGGCAGACGATAATCTTGAAAAGACCTCTGTGATGGGTTCTGAACCCGTTGATATGGAGAAGACAAGCGTGATGGACCGCACGAACGTGATGGATTCTGACATGATGGACCGCACCAATGTGATGGACCGCACCAACGTCATGGACAGGACAAGTGTGATGTCGAAATCCGTGAACGATGACGATGCTCCCAAGATGGAAACGACGTTCCGTCCTGAGAACAACATGCCGGATGTGGAGCCCATAGAGCCATCAACCGTTGTCTTTAATCTTCGTGGCGATGAATACGAGCAGGTGTCGTGTCTGAGTGAGAACTCGGGTGAGGCCCAGGTGTTCCTGGTCAAGCGCGAGGGTAAGGAATATGTGCTGAAGCTGTACTATCCTAACTTCGACATCGACAAGAAACTGCTGCAGATTGTCCGCTCCTTCGATTTCGAGATGGTTGTCAACCTGATAGACTTCGGTAAGACCTACGTGGATGGTAAGAACCGTCAGTACGAGCTGATGGAGTACCTGAAGGGTGGTACGCTGAAGGATGTGGAGCTCAACGGCGACTTCAACCGTTTCCGTCGTCTGGCGCTGCAGGCTGCCGCCGCCTTGGCCTACTGCCATAAGTGCAATGTGCTGCATAAGGACGTGAAGCCCACCAACTATTTCTTCCGTGATAAAGACCAGAAGGAACTGGTGCTGGGTGACTTCGGTATCTCGTCGTTGCAGGTGTCGCCCACCAAGTCGTTCCGTACCACTCAGGCACGTACGCCCATCTATGCGGCTCCTGAGATGTACACCGATGTGATTGACGGTGTGGTGGAGATTACGTTTGCTGCCGACTTCTATTCGCTGGGTATGACCTTGTTCGCACTCTGGCTGGGCGAGAGCCCCATGAGTACCAACGAGCGTACCATGATGAAGCAGAAGAACGAGGGCCGTCTGCCCCGACTCAACGAACTGCCTGCGGAAGTCAGACGTATCGTGCAGGGTCTTACCTCTGTGAACCAGCAGACACGCTGGGGCTATGACGAGGTGGAGCGTTGGTTCAAGGGCGAGGAAGTGGCTGTGGATATCTCGTCGCCTTTCCTGCGCTATAAGAGTTTCGTGGTTGACCCCGAGCGCAACCTGATTGCTGAGAATGTACAAGAGTTGGTGCCCCTGCTGATGGATAATGAGCAGTTGGGCATGAACTACCTTTATAACGGACGTATCATCACATGGCTCGAGAATAGCGGCAACGTGAAGATGTCGGCTATCGTCAAGGATATTGTCACGAACAAATATCCCCACGACCAGATGGCAGGACTGCTGGCAAGCTGCTATGCGATGGAGCCCTCGATGAACTATCGTGACGTGAATGGCGACGAGTGCGAGGACCTGTCGGCTATCGCCTTCTCGCTGCTGACCTATCAGGAGAAATATGCCATCCTGCTGACGAATCCTAACGACAACCTCTTCCTCTATCTCGAAACACGTGGCATTGGCGATGTACGTCGTCTGCGTACCTATTTCAATGGGAAGATGGACGAGAAGGTGGCTGTGCTGCGACTGGTGTACGAGCTGGATACCAGCATTCCGTTCCTGGCTCACCTGCCGTCAATGTCGGTAGAGGAGATTGTCCTTTCCTTCGGTCATGAGCAGGTAAGGGATGATGACTGGCACGCCTTGTGCGACGGACGTCTGCTGTCGTGGCTCTACTCACATGAGGACGTGACGGTATGCGAGAAGGTGCGTGTGCTCACGGAAGGCAAGGAGTACTCGCCGTCGCTGGCCTACAAGGTGCTGTATTCTATCGAGCCCTTTGCCGCCTACGACCTGAGGGAAGCCTCTACACCAGAACAGATTGGTTCGCTGTTGGCCCACGAGCTCATCAAGTGTCAACATACGCCGGAGGACGAGCTGGCAGAAAAGATGAAGGAATATACCGACCCCGACGGACGGTTCTGCTTCTATGCCCGACAGTATGGCTGGGACGAGCTGGTGTCGGAGTGTAACAGATGCTTTGACCTGACATCAGAGGAGAACCGCGAGCGTCTTGGAGCCTATGACCTGCATACGGCCCTCTATCGCTTCTGCTGTATCCTGGGTGGCAAGCCTGTTTACTATCTGCAGAACGGAACCACATTGACCGACGGCCGCAATCTGGACACCAAGAAGATTCCTATCCTGCGCTCGGAAATGCGTAATGGGGCGCTGATACAATGGATGTCGGTGTTCTATCACGAAGACCCCAACCAGTATTTCGATGAGGAATACAGCTATGAGCGCTCACTCGAGGAATGGGTGAAAGCCATCGGCGAGCTCGACCCGCAACAGGTGTATTACCGCAGATATCGCAAAGCCATCACGGAGACAGAGGAACGTGTCAAGGACGTACGCTACGAATGGCGTTCGGCTTACATGCGTGATATGTCGTTCAAGATGGCCTTCTATATCCTGAGTGGCATCTGGGCGCTGTTGGTACTGATAATCGGTCTTGACGACCGTTCTTATCTGTTCTCGCATCATGTGACGACCATCATTCTGCCTCTGGGTGTGATGACGGGAATCATCGTGGCCGCACGAGCCTATTTCCGAGGTATCGGCACCCTGATATCAATGATTATCGGTGCGGTGGGAGGACTCACAGCCTATATACCTTATCATATATTAAGATGGGTGGATAACGCTCATCCCGGATGGTTCCATGTGGCTGTACTTGCATTGACGGGAGTCTATGTGGCTATTGCCAAGCTGACCGACTTCAGTCGTGACCAGATGCTTGATCCCAAGTTCGTGAACAAGTCGCTCTCAGAACAGGATATCAAGTCATCGCTGCTGGAGCCCCTCTACTTTGCATTCAAGACGAAGTCGCAACGCTATAAGTCAACTTACTATGGTGTGCTCGGCGAGATTGAAGACCATATCAACTCTCTCTCCGGAGAATCCGTCATCCATTATCTGTTGTGGTCGCTCATGGCCCTCGTGATGATTATGGAGTTGTGTCTGTTCAGTCCTAGTGTCATTGGCTATCCTAATAAGAATAATATTCCCCAGCAAGAGTTTGTAGAACAAGATGCTGTAGAACAAGAATTTGTAGAATGAAGTGCGAAAAGTGTAACAGGGAAAATAGAAACAATGCGAAGTTCTGCAAGTGGTGCGGACAGCCATTGGTATCACAGCATGTCCTTGACAAGCTGGTGGGGCTGAAGGATGTGAAGACTCAGCTGAAGACCATCGTCGATACCTATGCCTATCTCCGTTCACGCAAGGACATCTCTACCATCCGTCTCGCCGTCAATGCCATTATCATGGGTGAGACGGGTACGGGTAAGACGGCCTTGGCAGAGATTATCCGTGATTATTTCTATCAGCACAAGATTCTTGAGAAACCCAAGCTCACGATGGTCGATGCTGTGGACTATCAGCGGTTTGTTGACCAATGGGATGAAAATATCAAGAAGGCACGCAACGGTATCCTGTTCTTTGATAACGTGCAGAAGCTGTTGCCCGATAAATATTCGAATCAGGTTAATCCACTTGACAAATTGTTTGTCGAGATGGATAAGTGGGAGGGTAATCCCATTGTCATCATGGCAGGTCTGCCGAAGGGCTTCGAGGACTTTCTCGAGAACAACCCCGCTGTGAAGAACCGATTCAAGTATATGTTCCGGTTGCCAACGCCCAACTTCCAGGAACTCTGTGATATCGTGAAGCTGCAGCTGCGCACCAAGTATAGTCTGACAGCATTCTCTGAAGAAGCCGACAAGCAGTTGGCACGATATTTCAAGTATCAGATCAAGATCAAGGACGAGACCTTCGGTAATGCCCATCTGGCTATGAAGACCGCCGAGGATATCTTCACCTCATTCATCAGCAGAGGGGCACAGAACTCGATGGTGGAACGCGAGGATATCAGAGGCTACGTGCCTGAGGAGCGTACGCTCGACCAGATACTCAGCGACCTGGACGGCTTTATCGGCATGACCGATGTGAAGCAGGCCGTTCGTGAAATGGCCTTGTCGGTACAGAACGATATGCAGCGAGCCGAACGTGGTCTGGGTGAGTTCCAGAAGATGTCGATGCACATTGTGCTGACGGGTAATCCCGGAACTGGTAAGACCACCATCGCCCGTAAACTGGGTGAGATTCTGGCTGCCATCGGATATCTGGATTCCGGTCATGTGGTTGAGGTGGACCGTTCTAAGATGGTGTCGCCCTATCAGGGTGAGACGCCCAAGCTGGTCAACCAGTTATGCGATAAGGCGATGGGCGGCATCCTGTTTGTTGACGAGGCCTACACGCTGGCTCCTGTCAGTCAGGCTGGAGAACGTGACGTACAAGGCACGCAGGCGCTGGAGACGCTGATGAAGCGTATGGAGGATGACCGAGGTAAGTTCGTGGTCATCGCTGCCGGCTATCGTATGGAGATGGACAATCTGTTCCGCATCAATCCTGGTGTGCGCAGCCGTTTCAACTATTTCCTCAACCTCGAAGACTATACGCCCGAAGAGCTCTATCAGATTATGCAGGTCTTCGCCCAAGGCAAGAAGTATCAGTTCTCGCCCGAGGCAGAGGCGCTGGCACAGAAGATGATTCGCGAACTCTATGTGCAGCGTGATAAGGACTTTGCCAACGGACGTACGATGCGCTCGCTGTTTGATGAGATGTGTAAGCGTCAGGCTAAACGTCTGCAGCAGGGTGATGTCTCGCAGATGACTAACGACGAGCTGATGACCTTCGTTGCCGAGGATATTCCTTACGAGGCTCCGCAGGCTGTCGATTGCTCTGAGTGTCTGAAGAAACTTGATGGTATGGTGGGTCTCGATGCCGTGAAGAAAGAGATATCCAACCTCACGGCCTTCCTGACCTTGCAGATCAAGCGTGGCGAGACGAACACCTTCCAAGGAAAACATTATGTGTTTACGGGTAATCCCGGTACCGGTAAGACGACGGTGGCTCGTATCATGGCCGATGTCTTCAAGACTCTTGGCATCCTGACACGTGGACAGCTGATTGAAGCTGACCGCTCGAAGCTGGTGGCAGGATTCGCCGGACAGACGGCTATCAAGACCAACCAGCTTATTGACTCTGCTATGGGCGGTGTGCTGTTCATCGACGAGGCCTACACCCTGAAGTCAAATGATCAGGACTCATTCGGTGCGGAAGCTATAGACACGTTGCTGAAACGATTGGAGGACGATCGTGGTAAGTTCATCTGTATCGTAGCCGGATACACCAACCAGATGCATGACTTCATCGATTCTAACCCGGGACTGAAGAGCCGCTTTACGCAGACCATCCATTTCGAAGACTATACGGCCGATGAACTCACGCAGATATTCATCAATATGGCAACTGCCAAGAACTTCGTTGTCGATGATGAGATGAACCAGGCCATCAACCGCCTGTTCCAGCAGATGTACCTGCGTCGCGACAAGAACTTCGGTAATGCCCGTGAGGCACGACGTGTATTCGACCAGACTGTGGAACGACAGAGTCAGCGTCTGGTGAAGGAGATGAGTCAGCCTGGTGTCCAGGTGTGCGACGACGAGGCCAACGGCTTCCAGTTCGACGATATGTATCGCTTCAAGGTGGAAGACCTGCCTTCAGCGCTGAGCACACCATCCCGTTCTCTCGACGAGGTGCTCAACGAGTTGGAGGATTTCATCGGTATGCGTTCCGTCAAGAATGCTATCCGACGACTCGCCGTGCAGAGCATGTTCATCAAGCAGCGTGCTGCCATCGGTGCCGGTAATGTACAGCAGATGACGATGAACTTCATCCTGACGGGTAACCCGGGTACTGGTAAGACCTCTATTGCCCGTAAGATGGGTGAGGTGCTGCAAGCCATCGAGGTGCTGCCTACATCGAATGTCGTAGAGGCCAGTCGTGCCACGCTGATTGGTAAATATATGGGTGAGACACCGAAGATTGTCAACGCCATGTGTGATAAGGCTATGGGTGGTATCCTCTTTATTGACGAGGCCTACACACTCAGCGACCAGAACGACCAGTATGGTAAGGAGGCTATCGACACATTGATGAAGCGTATGGAGGACGACCGAGGCAAGTTCGTGGTGATTGCTGCAGGCTATCAGGATAAGATGGAGGAGTTCCTCCAGATGAATGCCGGTCTGGCCAGCCGCTTTACACACAAGTTGCATATCGAAGACTATAACGAAGACGAGCTCTTGGCCATCTTCAAGAAAATGGCAGAGAAAGAGCAATATACCCTCTCGCCGAACGCAGAGTTCAAGGCGCTCGATGTCATCTGTAAGATGTTGAGCAAGAAAGACGAGACCTTCGGCAATGCACGTGAGATACGTAACATGCTTGATGAGACTATACAGCAGTTGTCTGTCCGTGTGGCAGAGCTGCCGCCTGATCAGGTGACTAAGGAAACATATCAGTTAATACTTCCAGAAGATATTAAAGAAAGATGATTATTTGTCCAAACTGCAAAGAAGAAATAGACGACGATTCACATTACTGCGACCAATGCGGACAGATGCTGTTGTATTGTGAGAAATGTGGACGTGTGGGATTAGGACGCCGCTGCACATCGTGTGGTGGACTGATGCTTTCTGCCGACGACTTCCAGAATCGTCCCAGCATGCGGAGCATCTCGTCATCATTCGGTATGTCTCAGGGATTCATCTCGCAGCGAGCCAGTATCTCCAACCCAGGTCCCAATATAGGCGTCTCACAAAGAGGCGGCATGGGAGGCATGGGTGGCGGTATGCCTCAGTTGCTGCTCTATAACGACTCGCTGGGCATTCGCGTTATGGGAATGAATGGTGCCATCATAGGTCGTCGTCAAGGGCCCTATGTCCAGTTCTTCCAGCAGCAGATGTACATGTCGGGTGCTCATGCACAGTTATTGTATAGTCCTGATGCCGGTTGGCGTATCGTCGATAAACACTCATCAAACGGCACGAAGTTGAACGACCACAAGTTGCAGCCCGATGTGGAGATGTCGCTGAAGAACGGCGATATCGTCATTCTGGCTAATGTGGTATTAAAAGTCAGTATAAACTAAAAGGTAATATGTCACATTTTCATATAACTGCTTCAAGCAGGGTAGGTTGTGTAAGAACGAATAACGAAGATATGATTCTGATTAGGGAATCATTTCTTCGTAATGGTAAGTACCATTATGAGCTTGATACGGATGAGAAGAAACTGCTCATAGCTCTCGCCGACGGTATGGGAGGTCATAACTGTGGCGAGGTGGCTAGCTCCGACGTTCTTCATAACTTGCGTTATTATTTCAACGACCTCCCCGACAATCTCCCGTCAAATGCCTTCACCGATGCCATGTACG
>Ga0310690_10003974_pt1 | contig 21544 bp, 14 predicted proteins | sample AusTroGonzalo_MG_2_FD_207661 | JGI IMG/M metagenome (GOLD analysis project Ga0310690, IMG submission 207661) | Bovine rumen microbial communities from tropical cattle in Woodstock, Queensland, Australia - Gonzalo_04 (v2) (version 2) | ecosystem: Host-associated > Mammals > Digestive system >... | reverse complement strand
TGCGTATAATAATAATTGTAACAGGAATTGCGATCAGGTAAGGGCTGCCAGCGTAACGTTCATCAATCAGACGAATATATTGATGAAGAATGCGACTACGGGCGACGGTACGAGTACGTGTTGTTTGTCGAACGGAAGTAATGCGACGAACAACAATTCGGGATATTGTTGCAGCGGCAGAAGGAACTATGCGGATAACAAGTGTGTGGCGAGTTGTTCGTACGGGACGACGACAGACAATGCGTGTTGTCCGTCAAATTTAAGACAGGCGAGCGGAACGAGCTGTTATGAATGCGGAACCAATTACAGTTGTGCGGCAGGAAAGTATTGCAGCAGCAGTACTGCGGGCAGTTGTAATAATTGCGATTGTTACGGGGTAGGTACGGGAGTATATACCTGCGTGGGCAGTCAGCGTAAGTATTGTCAGAACAACTGTTTGTATGATGAGACGAAGACAACGAACTGTGCCAGCGGATGCGACAGCAGCAAGAGCCAGTGCTTTGATTGTACGGGAAGTGCGAGTATATGTAGCACGGGGACTCAGGTAAGGAAATGCGTCAGCGGATATTACAGCTATACGAATTGTTCGGGCGGAACTCCGGTATGTTATGCGGCAAGTGCAACAAGTGCAAGCTGTGTACAATGTAATCAGGATTCTAATTGCAGTACGGATTACCTGTATTGTGCGAACAGCAGCGGTACGGAAAACAGTACAGGAACATACGTATATAAAAAGGATTATTACTGTTCCAACCATTCTTGTACTTCACAGAACGTACAGCAGGCAAGTTGCAGCGGAAAAACTGCATATTGCGATAATAACGGAAGCGTAAGCGGAGCGGTAAAGTGTATATGTAAGGCAAATTCGGATTGCGGCTCCGCGACAAGCTATTGTAGCAGTACGACGCAAAGGAGAGTCGTAACGCCGACGTGCAGCAATGGTGCGTGCAGTGACGTAACGACATATTCTGATTGTTCCGGTAGTACGCCGTGGTGTTATGCGATTGGGTCAAGTTCAAGTTGCGTTGCGTGTTTGGAGGATTCGCATTGTGGCAGCGGTTATTATTGCGACAGCAATAGTCATACGTGTAAAAGCGGTTGTACAACGAATACATGTAAAGACGGAACTACGGTAAACAACTGTAACGGGCATAGGATAACGGGTACGACGGCATGTACGGGAAGTATGGCGTATTGTGCTGACGGTGCTTGCGTTTTGTGTACAGCAGATGCTCATTGTTCCGGCGATACGACGTATTCGTGTAGCGGTAATACGATACAGATGACCGTACCTGCATGTAGTAAACATCATACGTGTACGACCAGTACCAGTAACGTAACGACGTGTAGCGGAAGTAATAATTCTTATTGTGTTATAGGTAAGAGCAGTTGTCAGGCATGTATGCAAAATTCACATTGTTCGGGCAGTACCACATATAGCTGTAACGGGAACACGATATTGCAGACATATCCGTTCTGCAACGATAGTAATATTTGTGCAACCACGACGGTGGATTATAAGACGTGCAGTGGAAGTAATAATTCTTACTGCGTGGCGGGTAAGAGCAGTTGTCAGGCTTGTACACAGAACAGTCATTGTTCGGGCAGCACAACATATACTTGCGACGGCAACATAATCAAGCAGACATATCCGTCATGTAGCAGCAGTAACACTTGTACGACCACGACAGAAAACTTAACGACTTGTGCGGGAAGTAATAAGTCATATTGTATTGCCGGCAAGAGCAGTTGTCAGCAGTGCAGAGGAACAAGCTATGCAAGTGATTGCGGAAGTGATTATTACTTCTGTTCGGGAAATGACAGGTATAAACGTACATACAGTTGCAGCAGCAGTAATGTGTGCAGTTATGTGGACACAAAGGTAGAGACGTGTACATGCGGATGTAATTCAAGTACGAAAGCGTGTAACACGGTATATACTCCCGGTACTACATACAGTTGTAACAGTTCAACAAAGGTGTTGACGACGACCACGACAACGCAGTGCGGAGGACCCGCCAGTTCAACATCAACGTGTACATGCGGATGTGCGAACAGCACAAGTTGTGCTGCGACATACACGGCGGGTACGACATACAGATGTTCGGGTACGACCAGACAAAGCAAGACAAATACGCAATGTGCGGAGGGAAGCTGGACAACGTACAATACTTGCGATACGGCAAATTGCGGTGCGTCATATCACGATCAAAGCAGTTGTCCTGCGACATCATACTATTGTTCGGGTACGACCAGAATGAAGACGGTATATACGTTTAACAGCAGTACGTGTACTTGTTCTTCTGCAAATCAGACACATGCAACGTGCGATAAAACAAATTGCGGTGCAGATGCTTGTTGCGGAGTAAGTTGTTCGTCTGGTTATCACTGTGAAAACGGAAGTTGTGTCGCCGATTGCCAATGTAGCGGAAGCGGTACAAAGTGCGAGAGCGGTACGCTTTATCAATGCAACGGTTGTAATTGGGTAAGTCAGGGTGCATGTGCCTGCGGTTGTGCCAACACCACAAGTTGTGCAAGTACTTATTCAACGGCAAAATATTGTTCAAGCGGTAATGTGTATCAACGATCAAATCAGTGTAACAGCACGGGTTCTTTGGTACAATCATGCAGTTGCGGATGTACCAGCGGAAGTTGTAACAGTACGTGTACTTCCACAACGGAATACAAGTGTGAGAGCAGTATCAGATACAAAAGAACACGTGATACATGCTGTAATTGGAGCAGCTGGTCAAAGGTGAGTGATTGTACGTGCGGATGCAGCGGAACAAGCTGTGCAAGCACATATACGACGGGGTATTATTGCGATGGCAATTATAGACGTTACAGAAGTGATCAATGTAGCAGTTCCTACAGCAGCAGTACATCATGCGCATGCGGATGCAGCGGGACAAGTTGTAACAGCACATATACGACGGGGTATTATTGCGATGGCAATTATAGACGTTACAGAAGTGATCAATGTAGCAGTTCCTACAGCAGCAGTACATCATGCGCATGCGGATGCAGCAGCGGAAGTTGTAACAGCACATATACGACGGGGTATTATTGCGATGGCAATTATAGACGTTACAGAAGTGATCAATGTAGCAGTTCCTACAGCAGCAGTACATCATGCGCATGCGGATGCAGTAGCGGAAGTTGTAACCCTACCTATACGACAGGATATTACGGCTGTGATGGTAGCTACAGACTTTACAGAAGCGACCAGTGTAACAGCAGTTATGATAGCAGAAGCAAGTGTACTTACGGGTGCAGCAGCGGAAGTTGTCTATCCGGCAGTAGTAGTGGCACAAGCAGCACAAGTAGCTCTAGTGGCGGGTTTTCTTGTACCACCGCACAATCTACCCTGGCAAAGTATTGCTCTTGCTCATCGGGATCCGTGTCGTGTACCAAAAGTGCGTATCAATCGTTAGCCAATTCGTATTGCTCTTGCTCCGGTGGCAGTTCAAGTAGTACCAGTACCAGTGCTTCCAGTACCAGTACCAGTACCAGTGCTTCCAGCTCTTCCAGCGGGTGTACCCAAGTATGCACACCGGGTAAAGTCAGATACGGTTCATGGACTTGTGTTACGGGAGGCGATAGGGTAAGATCCAAGTATACATGTACCAGCGACGGTTGCAGTGAAACCGAAACTCAGGAACAAAATCGATGTAGCTACGGATGTAACGGCAGTGGAAATTGTAACGTTTGTACTCCATACGAATTTAGTTGTGTAGATGGCGGTAGCGATATAGACACTGCTAAACAATGTAAAAGTGATGGTTCCGGTTGGAATACTTCTGCGTGCGATGGATCGGGCGTTCTTTGTAAAAGGGATGCATGTCGGATAAATGGTAACAAAATAGAATGTTGTTGCCATGTAAGCGGTTATTCTCAGTGTAGCACGCAGTTTACTAAGTAAATAAGGAGAGATAATCCAAATGTCTGATGTGGTGTTATATAGATTGTTTTCGGTTATGAGGGCTGTCAAACGAAGTATTCTAAGTGAGTAGATTATGGAAATTTGATTGTTTTGATTTAAAGTTTTATGGGAGGGGTACTATCAAACATATCACATCCTTTCCCCTCCCTCCTTTAAAGGTGCCGTATTTGCGGAACTGAGACGGTGTTGATTTGCTTTAATTGTGCGACAAACTGAAAATAGTTGTTGATTAAAAGCGGTAATGTATTGTACCCTACACCTGAAGGACGGTTACTTGTAATTATGGATTCTACATATTTTTCTTTGTTTAAAATAGCTGTTGCAGTTCTGTTGATATTGATGAACGGCTTTTTTGTCATATCGGAATTCGCTATTGTTAAAATACGGCGGACAAGACTTGAGGAAATGGCAAGGCACGGCTCGGCAAAAGCGAAAATAGCTTTGAAAGTAACGTCGGCATTGGACAGCTATCTTTCCGCAACGCAGCTTGGAATTACTCTTTCGTCTTTGGCTTTAGGTTGGATTGGTGAACCCGCCGTTGCCAGCTTGCTGGATTCTTTGCTGAAGGGAGTGATAGCCGATAACACGATTTTATTGCATACCATCAGCTTTACCGTGTCCTTTACTTTGATAACCTTGCTGCACGTCGTGGTGGGTGAGCTGATACCAAAGTCTTTGGCAATACAAAAGACGGAAGCTATGGTGAATTTCGTCATCTATCCGCTGTATATATTTGCTAGGGTCTTTTATCCCGTCATTTATATTTTTGACCATTTGGCGTTGCTGGGGCTGAAAATTTTGGGCGTAAAGCCTGCACGGGAAAGCGAAATCGCTCATTCCGAAGAAGAATTAAAGCTGATTGTGTCCGCAAGCCAACAGGGCGGTATCATTGATCAAACCGAATCGGAAATTATTAAAAATGCGGTCAGCTTTTCCGATAAAGTCGCAAGGGAAGTTATGATACCTCGTAACGATATGCTGTGCCTTTATATAGAAGATTCGTTTGCCGAGAATCTGAAGGTCGTTACGGAAAGCCAACATACCCGCTATCCCGTTTGCTCCGAAGACAGAGATAATGTTATCGGAATGGTGCATTTGCGGGATATTCTTACGGATTTATGTTCCGAGAATCCGACTCGTGATTTGCGGAAAATGCTGAGGGATATAATTATGGTGCCGGAGACTCTTTCTGTCTCCGAAGTCCTGCAACGAATGAAAAAACGCCGAATACATATTGCCGTGGTGGTTGATGAGTACGGCGGAACGGCGGGACTTGTTACTTTGGAAGATGTGCTGGAGGAGATTGTCGGCGATATTCTGGACGAACACGATGATGCAAGCGAAACGGACTTTAAAATGCTTGAGAACGGTGCTTGCGAAGTTGACGGTGCTTTCCAAATGGAAAAGCTGGCGGAACTGCTGAATATAGAATTTGAAGAACATGAAGAAGATACCGTCGGAGGCTATGTCTTCAGCCATTTGGCAAGAAAGCCCGAAATCGGTGATGTGGTTACCGATGAAATCTGCCGCTTTGAAGTGCTGAAAGTTAAACGTATGCGGGTGGAAAGGGTGAAGGTAACCGTTCTTTCCGATGAAAGCCGAAAAGAAGAAAGTACGGATTAAATAAAAAAGTATGGATAAAACAAAATCTATCGGCTACAATGCAAAAAATTTTTGAAGTTTTTTTATGGGATTGAAGAAAATGTCTGGATTGGATAAAATTGAAGAGTCTGTTGCGAAACTTGAAGAAAAAGTAAAACAAAAACAGATGGAACATATCGCTGCCGTGGCACAACTGCAACAGGAATTGAATACGGCGAAAAGCGAATATGCGGAATTAAAGCAACAAATGGTGCAGGTTTTGCAAAAGATAGACGATATAATCGCCTATATGGATAAAGATAATTAAATTTTGCGGGGTTTTGAAATATGCCTAATGTACCTATAATCATTGACGGACGCCAATATAATCTTTCCTGCGGACACGGGCAGGAGGAAAGGCTGTCTTTTCTTGCCAAGAATATGGATAAAAGAGCGGCGGAAATTCGTCGTGCCATTCCGCAAATATCGGAAAATTTACTTTTGGTGATGGTGGGTATTCTGGAAGCGGAAGATGCTTATAACCTGCGTAACGGGGCTGCCGTTTCTTTGCAAAACAGTCCCGAATTTCTGCAAATAGAAGAAAAAGCGAGTAAAATAGCTGCTCGCATAGATGAGCTTGCAAATTCTTTATAAAAGTGATATATTATAAAATGTAATTGGATACAGGCTTCTTGGTGCGTTAGAAATCCGTCAGCCGGGGGCTACAATTCTTTTTCTTAGGGAGCTGTCCCTTACTTTCGCCGTGGCGTTAGTAATATGGCACCCACCTTAACTAGACGCCCACGAGCTTTTCGTGTGGTTCGACGGCCGAAGAAGCCTATCTGATGTACAAAAACCGCCTTATTTATCGGCGGTTTTTTGTTGTATAATTTGCGACTTTTTAAAGTAATTACAACATACCTTCTATAAACGAAGCTAATAACTCTTTTAAGGAGGGTGCGGTTTGCATTACCATAAAGTCGGTGCGGTCTACACAACCCCATAAATTATCGGTAGCGGAATATACAAGCAATTCCTCCGGCATTCTGCCGACAATCAATTTACCTGCCAATGAATCAAATCCGACAAAATCCATATTTACATCGGCAATTCCCGGTATTGTGTAACCTTTCAATTCACGCTCATAGGATTTTGTGCCGTATAATTCTATACCGTTCCATATAAGACCATCGGTAATCTTCAAAATTTCCTCATACTCGGACGGAAGAGTAGGGAAGTTGTTGCTTTTAAGTGTGGCGTTGACGTTTTTTAAGGACTTTGCATCAGCCGCTTCAAAAGTAACAGCTATATCTTTTTTAAGTGCTTCTATGACTTTTCGCATTTGTATTACCCCGCTTTAAATGTTTGCACCCCTGTCCATGGAGCTTTTAACCGCTAATTGCTGCAAGGCTTGAGCACTGAAACCCTGAACAGATGTTTTGTCGCCCATACCTTTACCGCCTCCGATGGTGGTGGAATCTTTCGGAATGTAAATCCTGCCCTCTGCAACGGGTATATACAGCTTGCTTAAGCGGCAACCGAAAGGCTGGGACGTTGTCTGCATATCCAAAAATTTGTGTATATCTTCGCCGAACGGGTGGGTTTGAATAAACAACATATTTGCAAATTCATTCTTACCGCCGTATTCGTAAGGTATTTTTAAATGAACATCATAATTTTCGGGTGCTTTTCCTTTTTTCAAGCTGCGAATACCTTTATCTTCCACTCCGGCTTCTTCCAATTCCGGTTGATTATAATAGGCTATGTAACGCAAAAAATCCCTGCGTATTCGGCGGAAGTTACGACGCATTTCCGTTCTGGTGTTCAAATCCAACGGCGTGTAGTTTGCCTCAACCAAATCCATTCCCGGTAAGTTAAACAAAGAAAATTGCCATTCCCATATAGCAGAGTCATCATCAACATTAACCACGGTTGCCGTGGAAAATTTTTGTCCGGATACGGAAAAACCACTGGCGGGTTCTTTAAAAGGTTTATCGTCTTCCTCATCTGTTTTTTCGGGTAAAGAATCTTTAAGGCTTGCCAATATGTCATCGGCATCCCACGAATCTTTTTCTTCATCTTCGGATTCATTCGGAAGATTTTCGGAGTCTGCCTGTTGTACTTGCATTTTCGTATCGGATTTAGTGATAATCTCTACTTTTTCAATCTGTTCAGGCAAATTTTTCGGACTTTTTTCAAAGTCTGTCTGCAAAGGTTGCTTGCCGATTTTTTCGGCAGGGTTGACCCTTAACCTGGGGCTTTCACGATAACCGTATTCAGGCGGACGAACAGGAGACTTACCCTCATCAATCTGTTCATCTGACAATTCGCCGTTATTCGGAACTTGAAGATTCTTCTTTGTTGTCCAATCCCAAATCATGATGCTATCTTTTCCTCTTCATTATCATCATCAACAACTTTCAGAACCATACTCTTTTCCAACATCGTGAGACGTGCCAAGGTTGCGTTGTCCGTATCTTCACGCTGAGCCACAATCCAGTAAGGAACATTGGGAGAAGGAGGCATATTAACTTTTTTGACCATCTTCTTATCCAAGAACCATCTCGGAGATTCGGCACGAATCGGATACATAAGGAAGCCCTGCATTAACACGATTTGTTGCGTTGAAGGCAAAGAAAGCATTTCCGCCGAAGTAATAACCGAAGTACCTTGAATACCTCTGGTTACGTTGGCGGCAAAGGGGGTAACGTTTCTTGACCAACCCTCTGTCCTTGAAGACGAAATACTTTCCACCGTTCTGGTACCAATCATTGTTTCAAAACGTTTTGCTGTTTGTTCGTTGTTCTGTGCCAAAATAACTTTGGCTGCAGTCGTTGTGATAATAGTTTCCAAATCATCCTTACCGTATTGACCTGAAATCTGACCCAAATCCTGACCAATCAACAGGTAAGACACTTTCTGACCACGACCGACGGCGGGTCCGTCCTTAACGGCGGCAAGTTTGGGCATTTGCGGGAACTCGTCCAGCACAAACATAACCGAATACGGACCTACGACGGAACCGTCCGGTAACTTAAAGTTTGGCGGATTGGCGATAAGATAAGAAGACATAAGCTCCACAAAAATACCGGTAATCAAACTTAATGACCTTGCATCAACCTGGTTAACGGAAAGATAAACCGCAATAGGATTCATTTGACCCGTAATCGGATCTTTCGTACCTCTTAAATTAGCAAAGGTAAAATCGGAATTTTTCGTTCTGGCACGAACGGCGGAGTTTTTGAAAATACCGATACCCGTTAAACTGGTTGATAAAATAGAACCTCTTTCCTTATCAGGCGTTCCCGACAACTGACTTAATTCAACTATACAACGGTGAGCGTAACCGAAACGTCTTGCCTCCGCAACGGCGGCATCAAGCATATCACGCATGGGGTCGGCAAGCATTGCCATCTGATCACCTTCATCAACACGCCTTTTAATATCGGCGGCTATCTTCATTTGAGCTTCGGTAATCCAATCCAAAATCAAAGCAATACAAGGCTCTGCACCAACCCAGTAATCTGGCAAGCCTTCCCATGTTCCTATGGGTGCATAGTTGTCAAGCGTAAGCATACCTTCACGCAAACGTTGCAAAGCGATGGCAGCTTCGGGATCGGCCATATCCATATAATAAGTCTCAAGGACTCTGGCATCTTCATCATCAAAAGTTTCTTCATAAAGACGAGTGATAAAGTAATCGTTTGCCCTTGCTTTTTCGCATTTTGAACAGATAAAGTGCAAGAATCCGGACAAAGCGTTACGACCCGTTTTTGACCAGTGAGGATCTGCACCACCTTTCGGTTCTTCCACCAAAACGGCAACCATAGAGTCTATATACATATCACGGGCAGGACCGGCAGGAGGAATACAAATTGCCGACAAAGGATTCCAGTTGGGATAGAAAACGCCTTTTGCGGGATCATCATCGGCACCCCAGTTGATAATGAATACGGGTCCCATCGTTTGCCTGTAACCGCTGGTTTTAAAACAAAGCTCCGGCTTCGGGTCGTTTACGATAATACTTAAATTTTTAGACTCCAATATAGTCGGGATAACAACGGCAACCGTTTTACCTGTTCCGGGAGGTGCTACCACCAAAGCCGAAAGAGTTTCGGGTAACTTTAATAATTTACCTTTAAACCGACCCAAAACCATAATAAAACCATCAAAAAGTTTCATTTTCTTAACATCGGCATACGTTGCTACTCTGCCTTTACCATGCAGGGTGGACATAAATGTATGAGGGTTGGAAATGGCACCGATAATCGCTATGATAACAAAGGCAAATAAGGGAGACATAGGTGTATATAAAGCAAGAGTTGTCGGTTCCTTACGATTTAAAAGGGCATTAAACCATTTGCCGTACCAATCCGTCAAAGTTGAAGGGTCATTTGCCACTTTGCCGAAAAACTTACCTACTTTATCTAAAGTTTCGCTGCTTATACCCCTGTCTATCAACACTGCCAAAGCAGGAGATACGAAAAACAACAGTATAGCTACCAAAGTAGCAATGATAAACGTAAATACCAGCCAAGTTACTGCCTTGTCATATTCTGCCCATTCTTCACCACGTCTAAGCATAGTTTTTACACCTTTCTGTTACATTTGCCATATCTGTTAATTTTTAAACCATTTTAGCCGATTTTAAAAGTATTTTTACATTTTTTCACAAAAGCGTTATCCGCAGGGGAATAAGCCTCCGGTATAATCTCCACAAAATGAGGTAAAGAAACCGGTTTTCCCGTGCCGACTCTGCAAACGGATATATTTTCTTCTTCCCAAACTTCAGCCATATCCGGAGCGTTTATAACGTTGCCGCCTTCTATTGCCAAAATGTAATTGATTGATACTTTATCGCTTAATTTCAGTGTCTCTTTGAACTTTTGTCCCGCGGTTATCAGCATAAATGCAGGAGATTCTCTGTGTATATCTTCACAGAACCAGCTTGGGTTTTCGTTGTTCACGGAATCTTCGTCCGCCAACCAATCACCCTTTACATCATCAAATTTGCAAAGAAGAACGGAATCCTCCGATAATCCGATAAAATCAACTTTTATGCCGTCTATATCCACATTTTCCAAGACCTTGAATCCGCGTACTTTCAGCATATCACGGGAATCTTCATGAGATTTAATTTTTAATGCTTGTTCTTCTTCGGGGGTAAGTACGACCTCAGAAGGCTTTATGCGTTCTTCCTTGGAAGTATCCCACGTGGGAGCTTCCGCAAACCTGCGACTATCTTCTTCAGGGTTGTTCTCTTGATTCTTTTCATTGTTTTTCTCAACGGATTGATGCAGGCTGTCCAATATCTCTTTTCTGGTTAAGCCGCTTGAAGAAGCATCACTTTCTTTTTCCTTTTCTTTTTGTGCGGTAAAATCGTCTTCATCAGGCATATATTCCGCATCTCTTGCTTTTTTATGTCCCTTTTGTCCCGAAAGCTCATCCATTTTGTTGTACATCTTTTCGGAATCCTTGCCGTCTTTCCGTTTTTTATTCTTTTTGGGCTTGGCACTTGCCGTAGAGGACGGTACAAAATAGGGCAGAGGGTTAGGTCTGATTCTGCGGTAAGATTTTCTGCGAGTGATTATCAGAGTTTTGATTCTGAACCTGTCATTGTAAATATGCCTCAGGAATGACAAAGGAGCTTTACACAAATTCCAAAGTATTTGACCCCATTTTACTTTGGATAACAATAACCAACCGATAAGCCATACCGGTATAAAAAGCAATATGACAAAAAGGAATATCCATTCCGGTGTGGTATCAATGACCCAACCGTCTTGCCACATTTGCCATAAGAAAATCCAATGACGATTGTAAGCAGGGTCAAAACCCCATATTGAATAAATCAGTGTGCGACCCACTACGCCATAGACAATCGTCCACACTATTCCCACAATGATGACTCTTATAAGTAAATTGAAATACTTCACTTTACACGTCCTTTACAACACTCTGAACAGGGAGATTAAGATGACACCATTGTCAAAATACCGATTATACCTGTCCTAAATTTGTCATATAATAAATTAAAGTCTTGGTTTATTCAAGTTTATAAACATTGACTCGGAATCAATTTTATACCACCTGTAAATACTTTTGTCAACATTTTATGCAATAAAAATTTACATATAAAAAAACCGCCTTGTAGGGCGGCTTTTAATTCTAATATAATAAAGAACGTACGAATCGCACTATCCTTTAATACCGAAAGCAGAAAAACGCTTATTGAATCTGGCAAGCTGTCCGCCGGTATCAACCAAACGATAAACGCCTGTCCAAGCAGGGTGAGTAAGCGGGTCTATATCAAGACGAATGACGCTTCCTTCTTTACCCATGGTAGAGCGAGTCTTTATTTCCGTTCCGTCTGTCATTACCAAAGTTACGTTGTGGTAATCGGGATGAATGTTTTCTTTCATATCTGACTCCAAATAAATAAAAACTTTAAGAGGTACTGTTTATACCAATAAAAAAATAAAAATCAAGACATATTTGCTTTTATGCACAATAAAATTTTGTGCCGTTTACCAATCAGCGTTGGCGTGATGCGTTCAAATTTCTTTCAAAATGAGTGTAAACATCACTTTCTATCGCAGATCTGGCTGTTTTTGTACAAGGAGATTGCAACTCTTTAAGAACTTTCTTTTTCTCGCTTTCACTGTCGGAAGAATAGTATTTATCGGCAAAGTGTAAGAAAGTATGCTGGAAAGAATAGGCTTCCTGTTCCATCGGATTGTTAAGATTCGCCTCAATGCTGTACTTACCTATGCCCATACTGTTCCATATAATAACCTCCGGTATTTGCGTGCTTGCGGAATTGTGTCCCCAGACGTTACAATACCTTTTTCTGAACTTTAAAGCATCATTAAGTTGAAGACAATGGAACGATTCGTGATATGCGGTTGATGTCCACGAAATTGCGGATTTTTCCGTGCAATTTTTATCGGAGAAATAGAAAATCATACGGCATTGCGGCTTAAAATTGCTTACTTTTCTTTCTGTATAAGCAACCCTGTTAAGAACACCTGCACTGGCTGTGTCTTCTATAACAACTTCCGATTGAACGCCGCACACGGAAAATACGCCGGGAACGACCTTTTGTTGAAACAAAGGAATCGCTTGTCTGCGTGTTCCCAAATTGGCGGTGCTTTTGTCCCACTGCTTCTGAAAATCATCAAGACCTCCACGCATCTTATCGTCGGACAGCAGCTGATATGTCGCACTCATACCCAGTCCGACCACTCTGTCAAAGCGATCGTCGCCTATTTTGGAATGCAACTCAAAAACAGGGTCTAAAACAGCTCCTGCCTGTTCTTTGGTGATTTCATTTTTTTCTACGGCGAGACAGACGGTGTTTGCTATTTCATACAACAGGTTGTCGTCAATAACAGCTTTATCACCGAACATAGTCGCGGAATCGCATACAATACTGCTTCCGAACATTTTGTTTATAACGGAAGTTACACCGGATTCCGATACCGATATTTCTTCTTTGACTTCCTTGTATATATCTTTCGGTTCGCTGCTGTTTATACGTACCATGGCACAACTCCTCAGCGGGTGTAATCTTTTCTGTTCAACTGTAAAGAAACTTCCCGCTCAATGTGTTTACGTTCACTATCGGAACAAGGCTTGCTCAAATTGCCGATTTCCATATCTTGGAATTTACGTCCGGCAGGAGTGTTTTGATACATACAAGCCTGTTCCAAAGAGTGCATAAAAGAAGTTCTGAAAACAACTTTTTCCTGTTCAAACAAATTCATATAGTTGTTTAAATCTTCCGTACCCTCCGCATGCGTGAATCTGGCAATCATAACCTCTTCGGGGATTTTGCCGTCCTTTTCACACCAAGCGTCGTTGCCGCTTTCTTTCCTTAAAGCTGCGTAATCCTGATATTGCTTGTATGTACATAAATGGAGTAAGGCGTGGGATAAGAATGAAATATAATTGTCCTTATAGTTGGGGAAAAGTTCTATTTCACCTTTTAAATGACCGTCCTTCAAAACAGCATGAGAATACATACCGTGTCTTTTCAGTTCGCACATTTTCCATGCCTCTTTTTTAGTCATGTGGAAGTGTTCAATAATCCAGTTTTCGTCATGCTTTGCTAAAATTTGGGGAAAGTCAATGTCGCGAGTACTCAAGTAATCAACCCTGTGTCCGTCAATTTGAGGATGTTGTACGGAAATGGTAAGATCGTTTGTATCAATCTCAAGCTCTTTACAAAGAATACCCAACATTTTTTGTATATTCTCGATTATGATTTTTTCGTTCTCTTTATCTGTATAGCCTGTTAAGCAGTATATGTCGGATTTTCCGAAATAGCTTTTAGGCTCGCCGACTCTTTTGCTTCTACCGGATTGAATTATTTCGCGGATTTCTTCATCTTTCAACAAAGCCTGTGCCAATTTGCGTCCGGCCTCAACGGCATTATCAAAGCGTTCGGGCTGTGACATAATGGCGTTGCCGGAAAAATGGCTGACCATTTGGAAATAATCTTTTCCCTTCGGGTAGGTTATCTTGCCGGATTTTATTGCCAAGCAAATCTGATTATAAAGTTCATAAGCAGTATCGGCGGTAATTTGAGTTTTTTGGTCTTCGCTGTTTTCCTTTACATTACATTGTAATTTTTCGTTTAATACGGAAACTATGCCCGATTCTCCTGCCTTATTTACCCAACGTCTGACTTCCATGCTTTCATTCCAGCCCATAAGTTCGTTGACGCCCCACAGTATTTCTTCTCTGCCATCTATTTCCATAGCGAATACTCCTAAATTAAAATCAAGCTGTTTACACAACACCAAAAGGGCATACTTAATGCCCAAGTTTTGCAAAATAGTAGCAATTTATTTGTTGTTTTGCAAGACAAAAATATGGACAACACATATTTTTTTATAAGGTATCTTTTTTTGCGGTTTTTCAATGAAATTTTAGGAAAAGGTTAATAAAATGTTAAAAAATAACCTCTGCGAGGGTTGCCATAGCTGCTTGCGAAGGAGGAAACAAGAATATGAGATGGACTTTCAGATGATACGAAATAAACGGAATAAAAAAGGCGGTCTGTAACGAGCCGCCTTTTTGTATTATTGCTTATCGGGATTTTCGCCAATCGTTTTTTTCTTGGCGGGAGCTTCCCTTAAATGTTTCATCAATAATAAATCCAAGCCGTCATTGACACATATAATGTTACGTTTATAAAGCAAGTCGGGCATTTTTGCATCTCCGTCGGCAGCTCTTACCAAGCCTCCCGCTTCTTTAACGATGATTGCACCCGCCGCAGTCTGTGTAATGTCGGCATATTTGCACCAATGCCCTTCAAACTTACCGAAAGCCATATAAGCCATAGCCAAGGAAATACAACCGAGACGACGTACTCCCGCAGCCGAAGATATAATCGGTAACAGTTTGTCCTGATAGCCTTGTATCTCACTTTGAGTTTGAGCGGAAAAATCAACGGCAATCAAAGATTGTGCCATATCATTACAGGCAGAAACCCTTAAACGTCTGTCGCCGTTGCCTGACATCAGGAATGTACCGTTACCCTTTTCGGCATAGAAAAGCTCATCGGAAACGGGGTTATACACCACACCTGCCAAAATATCGCCGTCTCTTAACAAAGCAACCGATACGGCAAAGAAAGGAATCGCCCTCATAAAGTTCTCTTTACCGTCCAAGGGGCTTATGATAAAGCAGTTTGATGTGTCTTTGCCTTCAATCTTTCTGCCGCCTTCAAGCAGAACAGAGTATGCGGGACGAGCTTCTTTTAAGTACTTTATAAGGTTGTCTTCCGCTTTTCTTTCGGCCTTAATCGCAAAGTCAAAGGATTTACGTCCCGTTGATTGCAAAATTTCCATCTCACCAAAGTCGCGAACGACACTTCTGCCGGCACGACGAGCGGCATTTATCAAAACGTTTAAAGCGGGGGATAGACCCGATAATATCTTTTCCTCCTTAAAGGCGGAAAAAGTCATTCTTTGTTTTTCCATTATAATCCGTCCGTTTTCCGCTTATTTGGCACGTTCAACGTAAGTGCAATCAGAGGTGGAAACCACGATTTTTTCACCCTGATTAACAAAAGGCGGAACAGTGATTCTCATACCGTTTTCCAAAACAGCAGGCTTATAAGAAGTGGTAACGGTTTGGCCTTTGATGGAGGGCTCACACTCCGTAACTTCCAAAACAACATTGGGAGGAAGGTTCACGGAAATGGGCCTGTCCTCAATAAAGTTTACGGTAACGTCCATATTGTCTTGCAGGAAACCTGCGGACTCTCCCATTAAATCTTTGGGAATGGGGTATTGGTCGTAAGTCTCTTTGTTCATAAATATAAGGTTATCGCCTTCTTCAAACAGATATTGACAATCCCTTTCTTCACTCATCAACTTTTCAACCGTATCCGCCGTTCTCCAACGTTCGTTAGTCTTGATACCCGTGTCAACATCACGCATTTCAACGGCGATAAAAGCACCGCCTTTGCCGGGCTGAATAAGGTTGATTTTAATGACCGACCACTGTTTACCGTTGTGTTCAATAACCCAACCCGGGCGGATAAGATTTGCATTTGCTTTCATTTGATTGCTCCTGATTTTACTTAAAATTTACTTGATTAAACTATAATAATGGCGGGCAGGCTAGCACACTATTCATTATTTAGCAACAAAATTTTTACACTTTACATTCGGTTTTGCCGTTTAGGGTTTATGACGTTTTTTTAGGCTTGCAACTTGATGACAATGTCAGTTCGTCTTATGCCTCAAAAGAAGATACCGCCGAGGGTAATTCCTCTGTGAATAAATCCACAGCCGTCCCCGACGGTAATACGGTTACCATAGCCGATTTAATGGATTTTGTCAATAGCTATTCGGGAAAAACAATAAAGATTAACGGGTAGGTTGATGATAATTTTAACGTTCATTTAACTGTCAAAAAGATAAAAAACTTGTTTTGGAATGTACAAGTAAAAGAAAAACCCCTCGCACCGCTCCGGCTACAAATCCGGGGGATAAGGGGTCATCTTCCAAGAACCTGAAAGACATTATCAGTATATCCAAAAAGCCGAAAAATATCAAGAGGTTTATCACATAAGGGTAAAAAGAAACCCCGCCACTAACTTAATAGCTTTGCAGGGTTTCAATAACAACGATATAACAGATTCCGACACTGATGTCAATAGGTTTATTAATCGGCTTTTGCAGCCGTTTATGCTTTGGATTACGGACGTTGCAGAGGGATACAGGAAAACAGTTGTCGGCAAAGACAAAAGATTATAACAGAATCGGATAAAAAACTTTGTAAAATGTAGCACTGATGTAGCACTAAGCCTCAGACAAAGCCGATAACCGATTTTGTCAAGTCAAAAAAACTAATACTATCAAGGATTTAAGTGGTAGGCGCACGGGGACTCGAACCCCGGACCCACTGATTAAGAGTCAGTTGCTCTACCAACTGAGCTATACACCCACAACACAAGCCAGTCTTATATACTTAAAGTTTTGTCTCTGTCAAGCGAATAAAAAATTTTTTTGCATTTTTCTTGTAAAATTGTTTTTGCGTCTTGTTTAACCGGTCGTTTTTCTGTTGCTTTTATTGATAAGCGTTGTTGACAAAGCCTTCCTAACTATTGTATCAATACATACAGAAAATTTACTCATTTTATCGTTTTGAAAATAACGATTTGTTTTAGGGGATAAAGATGTTTGGTTGGTTTAAAAAAGTTTCTTTGATTGTCGGTACGTTTTCATTCGCTTTGCCTGCATTTGCTCAGGTTGATAATCCTATATCTTCTTATGCACCGGAAGTGGAAGAACCCGAAATTGTCGTTGAAGACCAAAGTAAACTGGAAGTTTCTCTTTCTTCAGATGTTAATATACAGGTGCCGAATACGGACAGCGTTGCGTTTTTTGAATCTGAATTGGATTTATCCCCTGTCGGCAGTTTAATGGTAAGAGAAAGATTCTTTGTTGTGGTAACGGAGGGAAGAAGCAATGTACCTTTTGCTCGTCGTATTAACAGGTTTGTCAGGGTGCCTGTAAGAGAAGAAAAAGATGTCGCGGTTAATCCGGAGATTATATCTGCTTACCATAATGATAACATTGTCAGTCCTAAGGTAAAGTCAAGTTTGGAATATACCGATGTTTATTTTGGTGATGCCGATAAAGGTTTGGAGCCGGGCGTGCATACATTTGCACTTACTTATACGGTAAACAATGCTCTGAGTAACATAGGCGGTAGTAAGTTCTTTGCTTGGGATGTTGTAGGCAGCTGGGAATTACCCGTTTTACATACTTCCTTGTCAATCAGACATCCTTTTTCCGTAGCACCGATGAGACAAAGCTTTTTCTTCGGAGATATTATTGATCAAAGAATCCACAATTATTCCGATAAGGGCAACGATGATTCCTATAATTTCCTGAAAAATGAGATAATCTATCCGGGACAAACTCTTTTGTTTTTGGAATTGTTCGGCAAAGATGCGTTCCAAACACTCGATTCCCAAAAAGTTTATGAGAACATTTTTGATTTCAATATCTATGTGTTGATAAGTTTCTTAGGTCTGTTTATGGTGCTTGCTTATTATGCGGTTTGTTGGTTTATGTGCAGCAAAGAAAAGCGGAAAATTCTTAACCCTTCGATTGGTGATTTGAATGAAAAGTTCTTTTCTCCCGCTGCTTTGCGTTTGTTTGTAAAGCCCATGTTGGATTCTAAAACTTTATCCGTTTTGTTGATTAAACTGGCAAGCAAGGGCTTGATAAAGATAGAAGAATATGAAGACGGCTTTGTTTTGGTGCGTCAGGCTGCCCATAAAGATAAAAGCGGTTTGTCTGCCGGTGAAAAAATGTTTTTTGCGAGCTTGTTTCCCAAGGGATTGTTAAAAAGAAAAATTGATAAATCTTTAGGTGCCGAAATTACCAATCGCCGTCGTATGTTTGAAACTCCTTTGTTGAATGAGTTTAACGGTCAGTACCTTAAAGCAAACTACTCTTATTTCCTGTTTGGCTTATCGGTGATGGTTGCAACGGTTGCCGCTGCTATGTTCGTGTCGGACGGTGCGTTATTGATGATGTCTGTAATGGGTGGTGTAATACTTACTTCTTTATTGGCGGTAGGTAGTTGTGTCATTTTGACCGATTTGCTTAAAAAAGCTCGCGGCAGTAAAAGGTGGTTGAAAATATCCGTTGCTTTTGTTGTGTTTGTGGGGCTTGTTTCTGCAACAATATATTCTGCCATGACGCTTTCCGTTCTTACGGGTGTTTTGACGTCCATATTTGTTGTTTTAACTGCTGTGATAACCGCACTTGCTTATACTTTGTTTAAATCGGAAGATAAATTGGGTAAAGTTTTGAGCGAAAGCACGCGACTTTACAGGAACTATTTATCCTCGGAAACGGAAATACCTGCTTCCACCGGTACCAAATTATACGATTTGTATATTCGTCATGTTCCTTATGCTTTGGCTTTGGATTTGGACAAAGAATGGGGAAAGCGTTTTCCGGCGATGTTTGCCTCTTTGGGAAAAGACGATTTTTCTTGGTATAACGGCGGCGGAGAGCTGAATGAGACGTTTATTACCGATTTGGTGGCTCGTTTGAACGCCTTTTTAGAGGAAAACGTTACTTTCCTGAATCCTAATGTGCAGAAATTTAAGTAACTTATTGATTTGAGGGAAAAGCAGTTTGCTTTTGTAATCCGTAGTCATGGTAGATTTGTTGGATATTAAAACAGAAAAGGTAAGTTCTTATACTGCCAAAGATATAGAAGTGTTGGAAGGTTTGGAGCCTGTTCGGCGTCGTCCCGGTATGTATATAGGCGGCACAGACGAGGTTGCTTTACATCACTTGGCGGCGGAGATTTTGGATAATGCCATGGATGAAGCCGTAGCAGGTTATGCTTCGGTAATCAACATTAACTTGGATGCGGAGGGCAGACTCACCATATCGGATAACGGGCGTGGTATCCCCATAGACGCTCATCCGAAATTTCCCGATAAATCCGCTTTGGAAGTGATTATGACGACTTTACACTCCGGCGGTAAGTTCGGCGGCGGTGCTTATAAAGTATCCGGCGGATTGCACGGTGTGGGCTTGTCCGTTGTCAATGCTCTTGCAAGTGAATTAACGATAGAAGTCATCAGGGATAAGAAAGTTTATCGTCAAAGCTATTCAAGAGGCTTGCCGTTAACCGCACTTGAGGAAGTCGGCAAAACCAACCACAAAAGCGGAACAAGCGTTACTTTCTTACCCGATACGGAAATTTTCGGAGCTACGGCAAAGTTGAAACCCGTTGTTTTGTTCCGTATGGCAAGGGCGAAGGCTTTTCTTTTCCGCGGAGTTGAGGTTGTTTGGCATTGTGATGAAAGCTTAATAAAAGACTCTGATGTTAAAGCAGATGATGTTTTGCATTTCCCTAACGGTTTAGAGGATTTTCTTGCTTATCGTATGGGTGAGCGGACTACCGTCAACAGCAAAGTTTTTGCCGGTAAGGCCGATTTTCCCGATGATTGTGGCAGGGTGGAATGGGCTATTACCTGGCCTGATGATTTTGAAGACGGTTTTACTTACTCTTATTGCAATACCATACCTACTTCGCAAGGTGGCAGTCATGAAACAGGCTTGCGTGCGGCTTTGACCAAAAGCATACGTGCTTATGCCGATATGACGGGTAATAAAAGAAGCACGGATATAAGTGCCGACGACATACTTTCTTTTGCTTCCGTTATATTATCCGTGTTCATAAAAAATCCTCAATTTCAAGGGCAGACAAAAGAAAAGTTGGCGACTCCGGAAGCTGCAAAACTGGTGGAAAATGCCGTAAGGGATCGTTTTGATCACTGGCTTTCGGCTGATATAAAATCGGCAGATGCTTTACTATCCTTTATTTTGGACAGGGTTGAGGAAAGAAAACGTCATAAAAAGAATCTGGAGGTTACTCGTGCTTCCATGACAAAGCGTTTAAGATTGCCCGGTAAATTGGCGGATTGCTCTCACAAAGGTTTTGAAGGTACGGAGCTGTTTTTGGTGGAGGGTGATTCCGCGGGAGGCTCTGCCAAGCAGGCAAGAGACAGAGAAAAACAAGCGATACTTCCTTTGCGTGGAAAAATTTTAAATGTGGCAAGTTCTACCGAAGAAAAAATCTTGAAGAATAAAGAAATCAGCGATATGACGGAAGCCTTGGGTTGCGGACGCCGCGAAAAGTACGATGAAAGCAATTTACGATATGAAAAAGTTATCGTAATGACCGATGCAGATGTTGACGGGGCACATATTGCAACTTTGCTGATGACCTTTTTCTATAAAGAAATGCCGAAACTGATTGCAAAGGGGCATTTGTATCTTGCCATGCCTCCATTGTATAAGTTGACATTGGGTGCAAAGTCTGTCTATGCCGCAGATGATGAAGAAAAAGAAAAAATACTTAAAAAAGTGTTTAAAAACAATCCAAAGGTTGAGATAAGCCGCTTTAAAGGTTTGGGTGAAATGCCTCCTCAACAATTAAAGGAAACAACAATGAACCCGAAAACCAGAACATTGATAAGGGTGATGTTGCCTGATGCAATGGATGAAACAGAAACGGAATACACTTCAAACATTGTGGAACAACTGATGGGCAACAAATCGGAATTAAGGTATCAATATATTACCGAGCATGCAAAATTTGTTGATAATTTAGACATTTAGCTTGTTTAATCCTTTACGCTTATTATCAAAAAATAACATATACAAATTTAACCCTTGCATTTAATTGTTTAGGGTGGTAAAGTAAAAAAAGTGTTTATGTTTGGTAAGATGTAGAGGGTGTGGATATGGTATCTTCATATAAAAATTGCCACGGCACTGCCTACAAAGTAGGCAGCCATGTAGTCGTATCAGTAAGCAATGTTATTTCCGGTTTTAAGCAGTGTTTTCGTGCTTTTGCGAGGGATGCGTCTTGTTCGGGCAAACGGACTCGCGGATTAAGGTTATGTGCGGGCAGTATGCTGGTTGAGGCGGTGGTAGCCTTGGGGTTGGTGGGAGCATTAAC
>Ga0310690_10003973_pt1 | contig 21551 bp, 12 predicted proteins | sample AusTroGonzalo_MG_2_FD_207661 | JGI IMG/M metagenome (GOLD analysis project Ga0310690, IMG submission 207661) | Bovine rumen microbial communities from tropical cattle in Woodstock, Queensland, Australia - Gonzalo_04 (v2) (version 2) | ecosystem: Host-associated > Mammals > Digestive system >... | reverse complement strand
GTGCATCATAGAGACCATCAACGACATGCTCAAAAATACAGCGCAACTGGTGCATTCAAGGCACAGGTCTATCAACAACTTCATCATGAACATGGTCGCAACCTTGGCGGCCTACTGCTTCTTTGATAACAAACCACAGGCCTTGGATGGATACTACATCGAGAACACAAAACAACTCATGTTATTTTAATTCTTATCCCGAACTGAGGTAGTATTATTGCAAAAATAGAAATCGAAGCTATCTCCATCAAAGAAGATAGGGAAAAGTTGGAAAGTTTGAGAAGGCAACAGGAAGAAGAACGAAAAAGAAGAGAACTTGAAGAGCAGAAGAAAAGAGAAATAGAAGAAACACGAGAAAAAGAACGGAAGCAATTGAAAGCTGCATTTCTTTCTGCGGAATGCTATTCGTGGGCCAATATCCTAAGAGCCTATGTGGAAAAATATGAATCCTTCCTCAATGAGAAAGAAATCATAAATGATGAAGACAAAGAAAAACTACATTGGCTTAAGAGAAAAATTAAATGGCTTGATCCTTTCATTGAGTACGATGATGAGTTACTGACAGAAAAAGATAAGCAAAACCTTTTCTATCCAGAATCAGATGCCAAACGACAAAGAACGTCGTTTATTTCATGTTCTGACATGCCCCAAGAATTCACATTTTGGAACAATCCATTTAGACGAAGAAGCTAAGACTAGCTTTCCCTGCTTGGTATGCGAGTGACATCGTAGAAGCCACCGCCATTCTGGAACTTCAATGAATCCGAAGTTTCTGTCACAAAAATACTGACCTATCTCTTCGTTTTGATGAGCTATCAAGTTGTGTCTATCTTCAAGAGCTTTCTGATGAAACTCTAAATTATCCTTTTATAACAACCCAGCGTCCACCCTTGTCAGGCCCATCGTGACGGATAAAGACTTTGGTTTGCAGAACGCTTAGGTCGCGGCGGATTGTCCTTGCATCAACTTTGAAATGCGTTGCAAGCGAAGCTGATGTTTCTAGGACATTTTCTAGGGCATTTTCTAGGACATTCATTTGTCCTGTCTCTATCAGCCGATTGAATATTCTCCTGCCTTTCAGTTAGTTGAACTTATGACATTTGTCATCTGCACTAACTTCGTCCGCTCAATCGTCACTTGTGTTGCTGCTTTCATCATATATGCGCTGGAGTTCTTCCTTCGGTGGCAGCACCTTCAGCAGTTCCGGCTCCATCTCGTCAGCAGTCTTATATGTTGCCACACCCATTGGCTGGCGGAAATCTTGCATGATGTATTCAACGTATGCCTTATCTGCTTTCCTGCACAGGATAATGCCGATAGGTGCTTCCTCACCCTCACGGCGGTCATCATCGTTGAGAATGCGGAGATAGCTGCTTAGCTGGGCAAGGTATGCAACTTTGAAGTTGCCACGTTTCAACTCGAACACTACGGTACGGCGGAGGTCGCGATTATAGAACAGAAGGTCTATCCAATGGTCATGCCCCAGTTTATCGAAGTGCACCTGATTGCCAATGAACGTAAAGCCGCGTCCGAACGTCATGATAAAGTTCTTCACATTGTGGACAATGTTGTTTTCAATGACCCTTTCATCCACTTCTTCATCGTGCATACCAAGTTCTTCCACATTGATGTAGTCGAGCAGGTACTCGTCCTTGAACATTCGAATGGCACGATAAGCCTGCTTGTAGTCGGGTAGCGTAGCGAGGAAGTTGTTGGGCATCTTGCTTTGATGGTGGTAGAGGTCTTGCTTCTTGATGATGTCTGGCACTTCTTCCGCTACTGGCTTGTATTCATGGCAATAGCGTATGTAGAACAAACGCTCATTGATGTCTTTTGCATGAGTAAGAATGGCCACATGATGCGTAAAACTGATTTGCAGGAACTCGGCAAGGGGAAACTCCGACAAATTCGTCAGTTGCAACTGACGAATTACAATTCCTTCATTATCAACACATTCCTCCGATTCAACATCAGTGGGTTGCTGACTGTTCGCCAAGTCGTCAGTCGCAACTGACGAATTAGATTCAATGATATTCCATGCCTCATAAAATGTACGCATGTTCTTGAGATTAGTCTCGCTGAATCCACGTAAGCCTGGCAGTTCCTGTCTTAGACGTTCACTAATACTCTTCAAGGCTCCCGAACCCCATTTCTTGTTACGGGTGTTCTCAGAGATATATCTTCCCACGCCATAATACAGAGCTAACTGTTCTTGATTGACCCCTTTGACGGCCCGCGCCTGACTCTGCAGGATTGCCGTCTTGATGGTCTGAACGGCAGTCCTAAGTTCTGATGATAATTGTATATCTTTGTTACTCATATTCCTATAACGTTTATATGTGAATTATTATTTCGATTAGTCCTTTATTTCATCTCATTTTAAGTTTAATAAGTTTCATAGGATTGTTGTATTGACTGACGTATTCAATTAATGAATTAAAAGCAAATGAATATATCTTGTCATAGTTTTTCTCTATGTACTCCCACCAATCTTCATCTAACAGTATTCCTTCTTTATGAATTGCATACAATCCATTATATCCCTTAGCATTTGTCTTAGCGACGACCTCTTCTGTCGTGGAGAATTTTATCCATGGTGACAAAAAACGGTATGGGACATTCTTCATCAATGGGAGCTAGAATCTTTGATATTCCCTGACTGTCATAATGCTGCCTCATATATGACTCAACAACTTTCTGTGAAGCCGATGGTATTAACGAAGTCTTTTTCATCACTTCTGTAAGATACTTTCTCATAAAGTCCGTGTTGCCAAAATCTATATCATCATCGAAAAGTAGTGGCCAAGCAAAACCTGCCATTCTAATCGTTAAATCTTTGAATGAAATGGCAAGGAAGCCACGCTCTTTTGTAAGTGTCAGAATAGCTAACATCCAAAGATATTTGTATGAAGTAACTTTCTTATCAAAAACCTTTTCTAATATTTTGGGGTCGAAAGGTGCTGGTTCTTCTTGTATGACAGGCGTTCCCTCCTGCTTTCCAGAATCAGCTATATTAACTAATTCTTGTTCAAAACCAGAGTCTATTGAAGGAATATTAACGGAAACTATTCCTAATTTATCTTCATTTGTTGGAATGGCTGCCAGATTAGAGACCTCTGCCTTTTCCCCAATACGAGGTCTTTTTTTGCTCTTTGTGTCCTCCTTCAAAACTAGTTCTTCTGTACAAATAATCTCCTTGTAGAAAGGCAAGACCTTTTTATAATACTCAACATGCTCCTCAGGAACGACTATTTGCAACAAGTTGGGACATTCTATTATTGAGAATGTTCCAAATCTACTCTTGCCTTCAAAAACAAGAGTATGAAGTTTTTTGCAGAATGCAAATGCTGTATTCCCGACATATTCGATATCCCTATGTATAACGAACTTTTCAATGTCAACATCAACAAAAGCATTATTGCCGATTACTTCGTCCCCAACTCCCTTGGTTTGAGCAGAGAGATTACGATAATACAAATCTTCACTCCTGAATTCTGGAATAGTAATGCTATCCCTAAAGTCTCGAATCTCGTCTTCCGATAATACTTCATCAAAATAAGCAGATTCCATCATAGTATATAGCATCTTTATTTCATCATCGTCCCAGTTATCCATTATAAACGTTGTGAACGCTATCCATTGGAAACTCTCGTTTTGCCTTGACGAGAAAATAAGGTTGTCATCTTCACACAGATTGATGTACTTCTTATTGCACATTAGTGTGCGCAACGACAGCAGCAAGGCCAAAGAATGGCACGGAGTTTTGTATCTTGACCGAAAAGAAAGACAAATCGGTTCTCCGTGGAATCGGCCATCGAGGACAAACCGATCCATATCTCTAGAAATAAAGTCCATATCAAGGAACTTTTTCTTCAAGCAATGATATAGAACATTCATTGCATATTCGTCCTCCACAGATTGACGGATGTATTTTACAAGTGAAATGTTCTTCATGTCAGCAAACGTCTTTACTTATTTCTTTTATATCATAGTCTACCTTCTTTGGTAGATGTGAAAATAGTGTTGAGTAGCTTTTTAGTTTTACTTCACTATCATCATTGCTAATAGACAATCCATATGCTGTTGTCAAAAGTACGGACAACTGTGAAACGACACTCTTATCCTTCACGTTTTCTTCATTCCATATTTTCGAGTCTACAACGCGAACATCTGTAAAGGTTTCTATAGGTTTGGTTAGAAAATGATATGTACTTCCACCGCCAGAATATACTAAGATTCTATCCTTTAGTGCATCGCGAAGGTTTTGTACAGGTATACTTGTTTCAATCTTAATTTTACGTGCCAAATCTGTAGCCAGATTGGATACAAGTTCCTGTTTCTCTTTATTAAAATCAGCTATGACTGTGGGGTTAGCCCTCTTCGCAAAGTTTCCGTCGGCATAATCAAATCCCGATTCCTCAGCAACATAATTCAGACCATGAGGTAGCGACCAATACTTATATATCATTGGCATACCATCCTCTATTGTAAAGAAAGAAATATCTGTAGTACCCCCGCCAATATCAGCAGTGATACTCATGCCTGCTGGAAGTTTGCGTCTTGATGTTAAAGCAATAAGACCTGCGTATGCTTCCGGGAACACATTTATCCAATATTCCTCTTTTAACTCATCTGAGTATGGGCGTTGAACTGTTTTTGCTAAAAGTGCATCAACTTTTTCATTCAAGAATTTATCAATATCGTTTTGATATACATCTTCAACGAGGTAATAAGCACTTGCAAGTATTTCAACCGCCAAACGTTTTTTTGACTTATACGATGCTTCATCGGCAGGAATTCCCATATTGATTGAGAAGTCTGACCCAAATTTCTTTTCAAGTAGGAAAATAATATATGCCAAATACCAAACACAAAGTATTCGGTTGCTAATGGGGGAAGTTCGGTGCCACCCACTATTAGAGAATGCAGCTTGTTTGAAATAACGGAATATATTCCTTGCTTCCTTATATTCTTGGAGTTTCTTTTGGTATCGGTTATCTGCCTCTGTTTTTTTTATTATATTCCTTTTTCTTATTTTGCTAAGATGTATAGCCAATGCTTCTCCTAATATGTGCATATCCTCAGGACTATTGGAGGCATTAGCATACTTATCATATAACCGTTCTGCTTCATCTGCAATATCAAACTCTTCCTCCAAGTCAATATGTTCTTCCGTTGGGCGTTCAACATTATGTTTCCTTCGTTGTTCGTTTACATATCCATAAGAAAGCGTATCATCCTCGTTAATCTGTACAACAGAAGGCAAGAAATATTGCTTCTCACCTAACAGGTCAGTAAACTGGAAAAACTCGTAGTAGGGTTCTCCATGTCCCTCATCAGGCCTTCTTTGTATGCAGATTTTGGTCTGGTGAGTTCCAAAGTCAAGTCCAATCTTTACACTATCCATAGGCTATAGTTTTAAACTACTCGAACAAGGTTTAGTGATTTTATTTCTTCAGTGACTTTTAGTTGAACATCTCTATTGATTCGTTCTAAGTCACTTTCTCTCCGTTCCTCCATATTTCTCAGCAGGCCACGTCTCAATCGAAGAATTCGGTCTTCCGCTCTTAAATTGTCGTCATTATTTGTCATGATGGCAACTTCCCTATTATATTCATGGTCTTTGATGTCACTCCGTAAATTTTTGATACGAGAATCATAATACTGGAGGGTCTGTTGATAACGCATCTTTTTGCTATTGTCTATACGGGTCTGTAATTCCCTTTTATGGGCAATAACATATCTCTCTATGCAGTCTTTCAAGTCGTAGCGCAGGTCATCTATCATTTCAGAGTCCAGTTTCAAATTCTCCTCCAATGGGGCATAATGACCATCTACTTGCGCTCTACCCATAAATTTCTCAGCCAGTTCGTGGTCTTCAATAATTTGAGCGTCGTCTATATCAAAGAGTATGGGATAAAGAGAATCTGTAACTGTAGGTTTGTCAAAGATAGTACGACTAACAGAAATCTTATATATAGCCAACATGTACCGACTTTTCTTTATGCTAACAGGAAGTTTCGAGCCGTCCAATTCAAAAAAGAATGTGCATTGGGCCTTATCTCGTTTCTCCTCAAACATCTTCACACCAGCCTTTACTATTGGATGATAGATATTTATAAACGAGAGCGATTTTTCCTTAAATGCTCTTTCTTGTTCAAATGTCATACGAAGCACACACTTGTCTTCAATTTCATTTTTATATCGGTTGAACAACTTCTTACTATCCGTATCAAGCGGCATGTAATTGGTAAGAAAGTTTTGTAGGATTGTTGGTGTACTCTTTGGGATGATGAACTCAAAAACTTCAGGGTCTTCTGTCGGGCGAAGTTCACAAGTCGTCAAATGCTCTTTAATGATTTGAAGAACAAATTGATATAACTCATGACTTGTAACATACGCATTGTTATTCACTATCTTGTTTATTTCATCACGGAAATAAGAATCATTAGTAAGAGCGTTGGTAAGCCCTTCTTCTATTTTTACAAGATTGAGTTTCTCATTCTCGATAGCTCGTGCTATCTCTTTATTCTTTCTCTCTATTTCTTCTTGGGAAAGCTTATCAGAGTAAAATTCACGCTCTATGTTTTTTAAGGCATCCTGAATAGTGGTCTTTTTGCCATCGAGTTCAACCTCGGCATCGAGAATGGCTTCAAGATCTCCGATAGATTCTCGGAAAATGCCAATTCGATTGAGAAGTCGTGCATAGATGTCTTCAAGGATAGACTCTGCAACAACTATGTTATATATATTTACTTTTGGTGACTCTTGCCCAAAACGGTCGATACGTCCGATACGCTGTTCTACCACCATCGGATTCCATGGCAAGTCATAGTTTACAAGTGAGTTACAGAATTGCATGTCAAGACCTTCACTACCAACTTCGGAAGACAAAAGCACCTGAATACTATCATCAAACTGGAATTTTTCGAGGCGTTCGACTTTGTTAATATTTGAATCTCCATATATCATAATACACTTGTAGCCTGCTGCACGAAGTCGGATATTCAGGTACTTGATAGTTTTCTTGAAAATAGCAAAAATGATGATCTTTTTCTTTCCATGAGCGAATACGGTTTGTAAAATGCGCAATAGTTCCTCAAACTTAGAATCTCTACAATCAGAATATACGTCTATGCCCCTGTCAAGAGTGTCCAAGTCGTTCAATGTGGCCCAAACACTACTTGCCAATTGGCGTTTTAGTGTAACAATACCAAGACCACCTTTTACTTCGCGCCCATATTCATCGATAGTATAATGCTCGTCAATATAGTTCTCAATGGTAGTTTCATAGGAAGAACTTTCCTCGGATGTCATGTGAACAGTCTTAGTCACAGGATTACGCTCTGCTTGCGACCAGTCTTGTGTAACTTCGCGCTTCCTTGTTCTAGAGAAGATTGTGTTCATAGGACTCATTTCCGATAAGTTATATTGGATATGAGCACGTAATGTTGGGGTATCTTCTGTAGAATTTAGTTGCTGCATGATTTCCTGATAGATAGGATATTCAGCGAAGTATTTCGCTATTGTGAAGGTCTTTGAGCTAACGATGTCGTTAATTGTGTTGTATGTGGTTACTTCGGATGACGATAGCTCTGCGGCTATAGTCCTAAGGTTTCTACCAGAATTAAGTTGGCTCAAAGCTCTTACAAATGGTCGGTTGAGTTGTATGTTGTTACTAAACACTTCTGGATTATCGTACAAATCTCTATCAAGCAAGTGCAGTTGGTTGTATAGATTGTATTCGTCAATCATAATTGGCGTTGCAGACATAAACACGACACTGTCGGATGACATCAACAACTCTTCTGCACCTCTATATAGATGTGTAGTATTGTTGCGGAGCTTATGGGACTCATCACAGATAATAATGCTGAACTTAACACCCTTCTCATTGATTAGAGCAAGAATATCACTGGTATCTCTTATTTTGTCATAGTTGATGACCGCACGAACTGTTCCATTGTGATGAACCAACTCGTGCATCAGTGTTTCTTTCTTATCTATATCAATAAAATCCAAGCCGAATTTTTCGTTTAGTTCGGTTGTCCACTTTGCACGAAGGGACATTGGGCAGGTAACAAGAGCATTGCGGAATTCACCTCGTGCCTTTAGTTCTAACATGATATGCCCAGCCTCTATGGTTTTACCCAGACCCACCTCGTCAGCTATAAGAAGACGTTTGTTGTCGGAATTGAGATATTTCAGAAGTGGTTTGAACTGATACGGGCGAAAGAGTGTACGCGATGCTTTCAGTGAAGATATAGTGCTATTATTAGAACTCTGTATTTTAAAAGCAGTATTTCCTTTGAGATATTCAGAATAATGGTCGTAAAAGTTTTCACGAATACGCTCAAAAGGGTCTGTCAAATCAACGTCAGGAACAAGGTTTGTGCTGTTTTCGTCGTTCTCGCGGTCATCATATTTTACTTTATACATCTGACGGCCACGACGAGGAGGAAAGACTTCTATGATAAAGCCCTTCTCGTTTGTCAGCAGGTTGACAACCTTATCTCCTTTTGCAAATTTACTCATATTCTTATCTCAGCTGCTTCTTTTCGTTCGATTATGGTTCTATAAACACTGGCGTCCCTTTTGTATTATCGGGGTTTATCTCAATCAGTCTTTCTATTAGATGGTGATTGACAAGAAGGCTTAAATCCATATCAAGAAGAACTATGTTGAAAGTCATATAGTTCTTTCTTGGGTTCTTGTTAGGATAGTCCAATGCTTTCAATTCTTCTTTGTCCATTTCCTTGTGACCAACAATAGTATATGCAGCCAACTTATCTGGCTTGCCAAATTCATAGAGGACCAAGATGGATGTTCGACTGAACATCTCCCTATATTTTTCCATCGAACCCTTTGTTTTCCCTAATCTTACATTATATATATTATGCGAGAGAATCCACTCTTTTTGTTTCTTGTTCTTAGCACATCCCACAAGGATGGTCTTATCTCCACCAAAGAATTCAATGATGCTTTGGTCAAAACGATTCCATTTGTAGCACTCAAATGGCTCAGCTGCTATCATCAATTCCTCTTCTTCTCCAATTTGAGGATACATTTGTATCATCTGGGGAGGATTGAAGATGGAGATATCTGTATCTATGTCAAATATGCCGTTTAGTATGAAACGTTTCAACAAATTATTGATTTCGATATTTACCTTTAAAAGGCTTATCTTTTGCCCACTCTTAGATTCGAAGTAAGCTTTAGCTTTGGTCTTGTCTACCGATTCTTTCAAGCGAGTGAAACGATTGAATTCATTTATGTTTTGCTCTGTAATGTCAAGATTAAGCATTAGCTTCAGCAAATGGCGGTCAACTCCAAATGTTTTAACGAGGCAATCTATTTGTCGATCTTTTTCAGTTGTCATATAGTCTGTGATGTAATCGCGGAATGTCTTACCTGGCTCTAAAGTAATGTTGGCACTCTGTACATCATGAAGGAATATCTCGGCAAAGGTTTGTTCCTCCTGGGGTAAGGTTGCGAACGATGCCGACAAGTCATTAAGGATAGAGTTCAACTCTTCCTTTGACACATTTGGTTGTTCGAGTGCTTTGATGTATCGCTCGAAATTATGATTCATGTAGTCGGCATCAATCTTTCCTGTGTCTATCTCAGAAAGATGTGGGTCGAGGTCATAAGGTAGATCTTCGCCTGGCTGACCACCGCCATTTCCACCATTAGAATTGAATAACTCCTTATATCGTTGAACTAGTGTGTTGTAGGTAATTTCATCATGATTGACCGTTATCTCTTCTCCATTAGGACAGCGATAGGTCAATTTCTTCCAGTTAAAACCCTGTACTTTTGCAGCATCAAGATATATGTTGTATTCTCTGAAGAGCACTGCAAAACGTCCGCGCAAGGCTGTAGCATCAGGCAGCTTGTTGAAGTTCTCGATGTGGGCAGATACAAACAGTTGCTCGATTTCTCGGAACTTCTGATTTATGCCAGTTAGGTTGACATCCAGTTTACTAACAAACAAGCCAAGAGGTTTGTTACCAGAATACAATTTTACAGCTTCCTGAATATTATATTCCATCGTGTGCGGATAGCTATAATACTTGATAACGCCGAAAGGCTTTTCATCATGGCTATATAAGCGGTGGGTTCGTGAAAAAGCTTGTATTAACTCTTCATAATACATTACTTTGTCTATATAAAGTGTGTTCACCCATTTAGAATCAAAGCCAGTCAGCATCTGTGACACCACAATAAGCAGGTCAAGACGTTTTTCGCGTTGTGTAGGCTGTTCCAGTCCGATGTATGGTTTCTTGTGCGCGAGACGATTGGAGAGATCTTTCTTGAACTTAGCATGTTCTGCAATGGTATAGCTTTGCCCGAACATATTCTTATAGTCTGTGATAATTTCCGCCAGTGCGTTCTCCTTGAAAATAGTTTTGTCAGGGTTGTCGTTTGGCAAAGATGGGTCGAAGAGGGCCGTCACTTTCAGCTGTGGGGCTTTCTCCTTGAAAATGCGGTAGTATTTGATTGCTTGAGGAATGCTTGGTACTGTGAAGATAGCATGAAACTTATGGTTCTTGCTCAACACAAGCCAACCATCCACGATGTCATCTACCACAGCATTCATGTGTTCCTCTGTGAGGTACTGTGTGTTGGGCAACAAGTCTTCAATGCCTGGCTCCCACGAGCCATCGCCCTTACGGTGTCCAGCCATAGACATAGCCAAGACTTTATTGAAAACACGTTCCTTTTCTGGATCGCCCATCACTTCTTCCACACTTGACGCATTTGCGTAGTTAAGAGCCACCTTCTGGCGAAGGTCTTTATCCTTATATGTCATCACTTTGTAAGGGTCAAAACCCAGTACATTGCCGTCACGGATACCATCGGCAATGCTGTAGCGATGTAGTTCATCACCGAAAATATCGGTGGTGGTGCTTTGGTGGCGTTGGTTTTCATCCTGAATGGGCGTACCCGTAAAGCCGAAGAACATAGCCGTTGGGAATGTTGCTTTGATTTGTTGGAAAGTATCACCAAACGTAGAGCGGTGACATTCGTCTACAATAAAGACGATACGCTTCTGATTGATTTTCTTTAAGTCAGCAGGACGGATGTTTCCCTCTTCTGCCATGATGCCTAGTTTCTGAATAGAGGAAACTATAAGTGTATCAGCAACGTCAGGAGATTTCATTTTACCAACGAGCGCATCAGTATTCTCTGTTTCTTGAATAGCTTCATCCTCCGCAGAAAAGTTTCGATATTCGCGTGCAGACTGCGTGCCTAGTTCTATACGGTCGATGACGAAAATCACCTTGTCGGCTTTTCCGCTGTCTGCAATCAACTGAGCAGCCTTGAAACTCGACATGGTTTTACCTGAGCCAGTTGTATGCCATATATACCCACCTAATTGATGGTCGGTGTTTTTCCAGTCAAGACGCTTTGTTACTTTGTCGTAAATAGCACGCACAGCAAAATACTGATAAGAGCGCAGCACTTTCAGAACGCCATCTGTGCGATCGGCAATGGTATAGTAGCCGATAAGCTGGTGCGCCATTGGTATTGACAGTAGATAGGTTGCAATATCCTTCCAGTCATTTTGCGGTACGTTGTTGAAATCTGCCCAATGAAAGTAAAAATCCTTATTGAAACGACCGTCTGGGCCAGGGTTGGCAAAGTAAACCGTCTCTTCGGGATTCATCGCCACGAAGATTTGAATGAGTTGGAAGATACCAGAGAAAACACCTTCTCGTGAGTATTTTTCTATTTGGTTATAGGCTTGACTCACGGGGATGCCACTTTTCTTCAGTTCGATGTGTATCACCGGCATACCATTAATAAGCAGCATAAGGTCGCCACGTCGTTGAGGGAAGATGTTGGAGGGGGCTTTGAAATGTGGCTGTTTAACAATCTGGTAACGACTCTGTCCAGCAGCAATCTCATGAGGGTCGAATATTTTCAGTGAGATTTCCTTGCCATAGTGCAAGGTGTCTGCTGGGTTTTCACGCCTTAGGCTCACTGTGCGACCGTTGATGAAGCCGTTGAGCATCTGAGGTGTACGCAAAGTGGTTATCTGGTCAACGAGTTGGCGCATCTCATCCTCTGTCAATCGCGCTCCATTCAGGCGGTCGATGGTGTTATTATTATCGAAGAGAATATCAGCCCAGTTTTTGAGCAAATCCTGCTCTGAAGGATGACGGATAACCTTTTTTTCCCATCCTTTTTTCGATAACATTTCTATCAATGCGTTCTCAAAATCTTCTTCTCTATTGAATGGCATAAACTATTTTTATTTTTGTTCAAGCGAACATCTGCGATAAGCAGGCTTGCTTGATGGTTTTTAATTTATTGATTTGCAGCTGTGAGTTAGCAATGGCTTCATCCTGCGAACGGAAGAAATTACCTATTTTACACTGTTCATCGTAAGATTTTGGTATAAAAAGAGAATAACTTTCATATTCTTGTGCATTCACTTCGGGTTGTCCTGTACGCTGTGAAGTTATTTTTATAAACTTTGAATAATTATCAGTTAATGTACTTGTGAATACAAAATATGGAGAATACGTATCTTTAATTCTTGCTCGGATTAAGAATCCTGCAAAATATACTTCTTCATCCCTCTTATTATATAGATAGGTTTTACCTACAGATGCTCCAGTACGAGCAAAAACAATATCGCCACTTTGCAATCTATAATTCTCAGAGATGTAACTTAGATTTGGAGATGTCAAATCATTATAATTAAACACTCTCAAACTATCATCTATATCTGTAATACGCAAGTATTTCCTCTTACCATCATATTTTGTAGAGGCAGCATTTAGACCATAATCTAAAGGACAACGGATTATTTCCTCTATACGTTTTTTCTCCCATGGCTCAGTAAAGCTACGGAAGCGAATAGTGGGAGTGTTCGGAGCAGGCGAAGTAACCACTAATTGCGAGTTGTATTGTAACATGTTGTAAATCAACGAATTACCAACCAACCCCCACCCGTCTGTATTATCTTGATTGTCACTTGGGAACATCTTATCGAGTAATGCCAGTTTTATCTGACGTAGTTTCTCCAATTCTTGTTCCTTAGCTTCAATCAATTCATCCAACTGTTTGAAAAACTCTCCGATTTTCTGCTGCTCAGTAAGGCTTGTATGCGGAACGTCTATCTTATCAAGATTCCGCAATATAATTGTTGCAAAAGTACCTTTAGATTGGCGTTTCTCAACTTCTGCCTGAAATTTATCTGTTAATAAAGCATAGTATAAGTATTCAAGATCAAACTTTGTAGCATCTTGAATAATGCCTAAAATACCTTGTTTTGTAGTAACTGGAACTTTGTTAATAGCAACATTTCCAATAGTAGCACCATTAGTGAAAATGATACTGTCACGCGGAATTAACCAAGCAGAACTATTATTCATGCCCTTTTCAGTTATATGAGAAGTTGTATCATGAATATACTTCTGCTCGGTATCTTCTATTTTAACAAATGGTATTGAACCATCGACATAATAATCTTTCACGCTGGTTGATGGTGTACCACCTTCTGCCGCAGATTTATATGTATCAGAGAAAGGTTTATTCTCCCACTCCTCTTCAAATCCTTTGAATCTTATATTTGGTTTCTTGTCAGCCATATTACTTTTCGTTTAGCGTTTTCTTAAATTCTTCCAATCCCATGTTATCGGCTTTATTTCCTTCCAGTTCACCAATCAGTGAGAACAGTTGTGATTCTGCACTACTGATTCGCTGTGCAATATCCTGATAGGTGATTGCATATTTGGCTACAAGATGTTGTACCTTGTCGGCAAGAACTGTTATCACTTCGCCTGGCATTCTCTGAAGTGAAGTCACTAGTGGACTAATCCATTTGCAGCGTAGCAACTCGATTGCGGTTTTGTCATCAAGTGATTGAATGGTGACGATTGTTTTATCTACCAGTTCACGTCGTTTCTCAGCAGTATCAACCCCCAGCTTCTTCTCTTCATCAAGCATCGCAGCCACCACTTTAACCTTTGCTTCCAGGCTATCTTCGCCGAATGCAAAGTTTTCTTGGTAGTAGCGTATCAGTGCATTTATCTGTGTCTTACCATAGTTGCCAGACTTGTCTGGTTCCACTGCATCCCAAGCCAATTCTGGCTGGACTGCGATGAATTGCTCTTTCTCACTCTTCTTTGAGGGAAAAGTGCGTAGTATTTCTATCTCTGGAGTAGAGATTTTTGCAAGAATGCGCTTCAGCTCTTTCTTTACCTCCGTAGCTACAAAGTGCGAATTGTCGTCAGAGAGTATTGGCTTGTCTTTCTCCTCAGGTGTAAGTGAGTCAATGATTTCATTGAATCGGCTTGTGAGTTCTTCCATGCGCTGTTCCAAGTTGTGGATAACCTGCACATCGTCTTGCAGCAGTCTTTCCTGTACTAGTTCAAACGGCAGCACATGTCCCATCCATCCGTCTTGCACTTCTTCCTTGTTCTTTTCAACCATGCGCGGGTCAACTTGCTTCACAGCCTGGAATCCTTCTGTTTGCAGAATTTCAAGGTCGGCAGCAATCTTATCCCAGTCATAGCTGAAAAATTGAAATGTCTGATATTTATCCACTAATGGAAATTTTTCTATTCGTTGGAAGAGGTCATCGCTTATCGTAGTCTGTGTTTTCTGAATATTGAGCGACATCATTGGCTCGATGAGTGTGGTTTCAATAAAAGATGCAAAACTGTCGAAAGCATTATTATATTGCTGGGTAAAATGCTTTACATCTGCATTTTCGCCGATCGTCTGTTGAACATTCTCTATGGCAATGTGACTATAACCCTCATCGTTTATCGAAAACAGTTGTTGTTTGAGTGATGGGAACGCTTGCCAGAAATAATTAAGCGATGCCAACTCCGCAGCAGGTATGCCTCCGAACATCGTTGCGTAGATGTCATATTTCTCAGCCTTGGGACTACTGTCCACATAACGAGAAATGTTGAGATTATAGTCATTCTGGCGGATGATGTCACGGCTGACAAGCCGAGCGAAGTCTGGTGTTTCTGTGCGATTGGTAACAGCATCAACAATCTTCTTTATGTCACAAGTCCGCAGTCGGTTGTTTTTACCGTCTTTTTCGTAACCGCTGGAGGCATCTACGAAAAGGATGCGGTCATCGACACGCGTCATACGCTTCAGCACCATGACAATAGTAGATATACCCGTACCAAAAAATACTTTCTCCGGCAAGCCGATAATAGCATCAATATGGTTGAATTCCACAAGCTGTTTGCGGATCTGATATTCAGAACCACCACGATAGAGAACACCATGAGGGAGAACGATGGTCATAATACCTGATGGCTTGACATGGTAGAGGTCATGAAGGAGGAAAGCATAGTCGGCGCACCCCTTAGGTGCTACACCAAAGGGTGCGTAGCGAGGATCATTCTCTTGATCGGTAGGATCCCATTCCTGAGAGTATGGAGGATTGCTGACCACCGCATCAACATAAAGTGGGTCATACGTTCCCTGTGGGTCACTTTCGTCAAACATCGGCCAGTCCATTGCCAATGTGTCGCCATTTCGACACTCAATGTTCGACGGAGATATACCGCGCATTATCAAGTTCATTCGTGTAAGATTGAAAGTGTTTTGCTTCAACTCTTGCGCATAATACTTAATATTGTTCTTGTCACTGATGTGGCGTGCAACAGACTTTCCAATATTAATAAGCAATGAACCAGAACCGCTGGTTGGGTCATAGATACGTATTTCATCGTTATCGCGCAGATGGTGTGCGATAATGTCCGACATCATTACCGATACCTGATGCGGGGTGTAAAACTCTCCTGCTTTCTTTCCTGCATTTGCAGCAAAATTGCTAATAAGATATTCATAGACAAAACCGAGAACATCATAATCTTGTCGCCCATCGGTTGGTATTTCACGAATCAACGAAACAAGATCGCGCACGGCTGCATTTTGTTCTGCTGTTGAAGCACCAAGTTTACTTAATCCAGTTTCAAGAGTATCAAAGATTTCTTATTTCGCGTGGTAACACCACTTGTATATTATTTCCTGTGGGGCTCTAAGGCTTTACCTTGCCGTATGCAACCTGAAAAGAACATATCAGAATTGGTAGGGATGGTGGAATCATGTACGACATGTACTCATCAAAATAGCATCCCATGCCCCACCAGAATAACACGTGTATGACGGATACTGTAACCGCAAGGGTCTTTTGATTGGGACAACTTTTCTTTCTAAGGAAATCGACAAATTTCTTGAAAAGCAGCATGTATGCCAGGGCATACACAAGAAGAAGACCCATAGCAACGAAATTGATTTTTTCCATATTTCAATTTATTTAATGTTTTCCTTTCTTTTTAACACCTCAGCTATTTTCGCGAACCGACGAGGGAAGTAATCAACTCCTTAATTCAATCAGCTTTGCTATTTTGAGCATGGTTTCATGTTTGGTTTTGATGCTTTTCGGGTGTAAAGTTACGAATAATTCCTGAAAAGCAAAAGGCAAATGCAATTTTTCGTGATTAACAAAACATATTTTTAGCGCAAAGGTTCGGTCCCGCGAGCGACTTCTGTTTGTCGAGAACATGTTCCCTTACCCCAGCGGTGCAGGACTGCACGTTGGGCATCCGCTGGGCCACATCGCCAGCGACATCAGCCACTTCCACACCGGCATCACAGATATTCCCTCTTCCGTGCCCTCCTCTTCGTAAGTAATCAGCAGGCACTTCCAGTCCTCGTGCGCCCAAGTAAACAATTATTACTTATTTACTTAGCAAATAAGAACTTGTTGATTATTAGTCGTTTATTCTTCTTGCGGATTTACTCTGCAAATAAAAGACTATCCATAGAAAGGGATATATGTCATATATTTCTTAGATGCGGTCTCTATGTCCGCAGGCTTGATTAATCCTGCATCCATAGTGTCAGATATAATTCGTGAAGCAATAGAAGAATCGTTTTTCGACAATTCAAATCTTTCTCTCACGGATTTATTGTTTATAACTTCTCCATCTTCATACATCAAACATGCATGTTGATAGCAAGCAGAGATCTTCTCTTGTTTTGTCATTTCTCTTAAGCTCTTCTGAGGATACATAAAGACTCTCGTATGCTGTTCACTCTTGGTGAATTTAACCGCAGGCAGATACATTTTTTCAATGGCAGCGATAGCTCTATCTATACCACTTCCTCGACGTTCACAGATCCCAAGAGTAAACATCATCTGTGCCAGTTGCTCGTTTCTTGACTGTGGTGGTAGGTCAATCAGGCGATTGATATCATTAAGCGGAGCACCTGCATTTGTTATCGAGAGTCTATTAGAGAAAATTTCTATGGTTACCGGCATACCACTTATACCAAAATCTTGGTGAACTAAAGCATTTGCCACGAATTCTCTTATAGCAACTCTAGGATAAGTGGGTATAGCATCCCTTTTCACATCAATTTGTTCAATACTTGTGTTACGCATGATAAAATCTATCAATCCCTCAAACCCGACAACATATCCATAGGCACCATGCTGTTCAAACTCTTGTTGACGATTATTCGTTCCAACATATTTGCGAACAATCACTTCATGACCAGCCATATTGGGAAAGTCCTGTAGTTCATTAGCAAAAAGGATGGCCCCCAAATTCGTTATACACCAGTTTAAGCCCTTTTGCTTGCAAAGATGGTAATCGGCAAGCCTATCAATAATTATATCTGTTGATTGTGGGACATTTTTATCAAGTATTCTATATAGCGCCTTGTAATTAAGCAATTGTAACACTTGTTCTTTGGTAAGATCCTCTTTTGCAATCTGTTGCTCAAATGTTACACCTTGAGAAGCTGCAATCAGGGCTTTAACTTGATTTCTCGACATCTTCACTGTCTGACCAGCTGAACGATAGTATGAAGCATAAATATCTTTCCCACGCAAATGGACAGGTTTATCATCTTGTTCAGGTATGTAGATAAAAAGTAAAGAGTGCCCCTCAAACATCATTACCGAATGTTCAATTGGAATAGAATAGGCCAAATTGTTATAAGCGATGTTTCCTAGTATTTGGATCGTTTTGTCTATTTCTTCTTTTGTCAGATCAAAGCATGTTCCGTCATTATGCACACCATATACAAGGATACCTCCTCCTTTCATATTAGCAAAGGCAGAGATGTGTTGGGCCAACCGTTCGGTTTTGTCCGACAGTCCACTTTTCCAATCCAACTCGTTTAGTTCTGAAGGAATAGGATAAAGGCTATCCTTTAGTATCTTTATAGCTTTTTCTTTCCAATCCATATTATTAGTCCTTTTGATTTGTAAAACTCTTCGTCATTGCCTTCTATAACTTTAATTTTTCACTCCACACGTAATTTTTCCCTGATACATGTTGCAAGCCTCATATCAATTCCTTGCTGGTTCCTATTTCTTCAGTTTCTTTTTTAGCCATAAAATTCCCGTTTCGGGTGTAAAGTTACAAATAATTCCTGAAAGGCAAAAGGCAAATGCCATTTTTCGTGATTAACAAAACATATTTTTAGCGCAAAGGTTCGGCCCCGCAAGCGACTTCGGTACAAGGATAGCTCATCTGTCTTAACGAGTTGGTTCTAATTGCCTTCCTCGTTAGAAGTAATCTTGAAATATGAAGGCAAAATTCATGGTTCATTATATGGCAATTACATGTTAAAGAGAAACAAAATTGCCTAGAGAGAGTTAAACATATAATTACCATGAACTGCCCATATAATTATCATGAATTATGGGCTGTTTCGATGGGAAGGAGCTAAAACATCTGGCAGACTCGCTGGATGCCTGCGACAAGGGCATCGACATCCGCACGGGTGTTGTAAAGGGCGAAGCTGGCGCGGCAGGTGCCTTCGATGCCCAGCCGATGCATCAGGGGCTCGGCACAATGATGGCCTGTGCGGACGGCTATGCCGAGGCGGTCGAGAAGCGTGCCCATGTCGAGGTGGTGGATAAAAGACCTACCCCAAGCCTCCCTAGGGAGGGGGACTTTATTCTCCTCCTTTAAGGGGGAGTTAGAGGGGTTCTTGACCAAAAAGCTGATGACGGCATCGTGCTCCTCGATGTCCTTGGGGCCAAAGATGTGCATCCCTTCTATTTCCATCATGCGCTGGAGGGCATAGGCGGTCAGGTCGCGCTCGTGTGCCTCGATGGCTTCGAAGCCTACGGAACTGACGTAGTCAAGCGCTTTGGCGAGGCCGGTGGAGGCGATATAGTCGGGGGTGCCTGCCTCGAACTTGAAGGGCAGGTCGTTGAAGGTGGTATGCTCGAAGCTGACGGTCTTTATCATTTCTCCTCCGCCCATGTAGGGCGGGATGCGGTCGAGCCATTTCTCTTTTCCGTAGAGGACGCCTATTCCTGTCGGGCCGTATATCTTGTGGCCGCTGAAGGCGAAGAAGTCACAGTCGAGCTCCTGCACGTCGATGGCCATGTGGGGTGTGCTCTGGGCTCCGTCGATGAGGACAGGAACGTCGTGTTCGTGGGCAATACGGATGATGTCGTGGACGGGATTGATGGTGCCCAGGACGTTGCTGACGTGTGTGATGCTGACGATTCGGGTATGCTCGTTGAAGAGCTTCTCGTACTCGTCCATACGAAGGCGGCCATCGTCCGTGATGGGAACCACGCGCAGACGGATGCCCTGACGGGCTTGGAGGAGCTGCCAGGAGACGATGTTGCTGTGGTGCTCCATCTCCGAGATGATGACTTCGTCGCCTTCCTTCATGAAGGCTTGTCCGAAGCACGATGCCACGAGGTTGATGCTCTCGGTGGTGCCGCGCGTAAAGACAATCTCGGACGTGCTGCGGGCATTCAGGAAACGGCGAACCGTCTCGCGCGAAGCCTCGTGCAGCTCGGTGGCCTTCTGCGAGAGGAAATGCACGCCACGATGCACGTTGGCATTTACGTTATAGTACTCCTCCGTCATCGCCTCAACGACCTGCCGCGGCTTCTGTGTCGTAGCGGCATTATCGAGATAGACGAGGGGGTACTTGCCGTAGAGGACCTTGTCGAGAATGGGGAAAGACCCTCCCCGTCCCTCCCTTAAAGGGAGGGGGATATGGGATTTACTATTTGACAATTGACGATTATTTACGATTTGACGATTTACTATTTACTATTTATTTACGATTTAGCTATTGAGCTATTTATCACGGCGGTAGCAAATTCTTCTTCGCAAGCTCAGGCGCAGGCGGAGCACTCTTCACTCTTCATTCCTCACTTACACAGTTTGCATCCTTCGCACTTGCTTAGTTCGCCCCTCAGGCGCTTATCGACCAGCACGTGCAGGCGGTCGCGGAGCGATTCGAGGGGAATGGTTTCGATAACTTCTGTGATAAAGGCCGCCTTGAGCAGCATACGCGCCTCCTGTTCGTCGATACCGCGCTGACGCATGTAGAAGAGGGCTGCGTCGTCCATCTGCCCGACGGTACTGCCGTGACTGCAACGGACATCGTCGGCATAGATTTCGAGCATCGGCTGTGTGTACATACGGGCGGAACTTGTGGCACAAAGGTTGGCATTCGTCTCCTGACTGACCGTCTTCTGTGCACCCTCGCGCACCTGCACCTTGCCGGCAAAGGCTCCTACGGCACTATCGTCGAGGACATACTTGTAGAGCTCGCTCGACTGGCACGAAGGGGCCTGATGGTCGATGAGCGTATTATTGTCGACCCGCTGCATCTTGTCGGCTATCACACATCCGTTGGCAGTAACCTCGCTACCCTTGCCTTGCAACTGCACATCGAGGCGGTTGCGGGTATGACCGTTGAAGAGCGTCAGGCTTGTATGGTGCAAGCTGCTGTTCCTGTCCTGCCTGATGAAAACGCTATTGTAGCGGGTGCAAAGCAGATGCGATTCTTCCACCTCATAGAGGCTGAGGTGCGAGCCTTCGCCCATCACGACCTCGATGACCTGGTTCGTCAGGAAGCGGCTCTGCGAGGCAGCTCGGTCGGTGATGATGATGTCGGCCTCAGCCAGCTCGTCCATCACAATCAGGATGCGGCGGCAGACCATCGTGTCCTGCTCGCCCTTGAGGAGGTTGCCGATTTGTATGGGATGCTCCACCTTGATGCCTCTCGGCACATGAACGACCAACGTGTCAACGCTGAGCAGAGTGTTGAGAGCCACGATGCTGTCGGCCTTTTCAGCCACACTATTATATAGAGCACGCACGCGGGAGTCGGCATCCTTGATGCGGAAGCAGTAGGGCGGCAACTGCCCTGCAAGCGGAGTGAGCGCAATACCATAGTTCGGCGAGAAGTCTGCCTCGACCTTTGCATAACGGTAACGCTCCACTTTCTGCGAAGGGAAGCCCTGCGCGGAGAACGCCTGCAAGGCAGCCTCGCGGCAAGCATTCATCTCGGCACAACTGCGAGCAGCTATCGTCTCGCGCACCTCATTATAGAAATCTATATACTGCCTTATTGCTTCCATCTTTTTCGTAATAACGCTATAACGTAACCGCGTGATAACGTATTAAGGCAAATCCTTCTTTATCCAGTCAAAGCCCTTGCTCTCTATCTCTGCGGCAAGCTCCGGGCCTCCTGTCTTCACGATACGCCCGTCGATGAGCACATGCACG
>Ga0310690_10003972_pt1 | contig 21555 bp, 18 predicted proteins | sample AusTroGonzalo_MG_2_FD_207661 | JGI IMG/M metagenome (GOLD analysis project Ga0310690, IMG submission 207661) | Bovine rumen microbial communities from tropical cattle in Woodstock, Queensland, Australia - Gonzalo_04 (v2) (version 2) | ecosystem: Host-associated > Mammals > Digestive system >... | reverse complement strand
TATGTGAGCTCGACGGTTCTTTATTATCTCATTTGTATATTCTTTTATGCATTCTAATAATATTGTCATATGTGAAAAAACATGCAAGTAGCAAACTACTTGCATGTATGTATATATTTATTAACCAGTAATTATCCAATGACGTCCAGTATAAACTAAACTATAAGTGCAAATTCCTGTGACGCCATATTGTGTGTGCTCAGTCTTATTACTAACTAAGAACGGTGTGCTGTCGTATGTCTGGAACATTAATGTTATAGTTTTGTTATTTGACGCATAGCATTCATTGACAATTTCAACTTTGTAGCCCGGGTGTATAGTTGTCTTTCGTGGCATGCGGATGTAATAAGTTGTGTCAACTATTCTACCATGTCCTAAATTCATTATGTATAGTCCCACACCTGCTGTTAAGTCACATATTCCACTGCTGTCTGGCTCAACATCGATTGGTAAGTCGTAACCTAGTCCATCTCCATAGTCATAGTAGCGAACAACTTTCTTTGTATTGTCGAAGCCCGCCCATGATTGGGTGCCATATTCCCAACGACGTAGCCCATTGTTGTCGAGTCGTATTCCATCATCACCGTAGCGTAAGTCAATAGAGTCATTGTAGACGCGGAAAAGCTTATTGCCTGTCTTTGTAATAAGTATTCCATCCCTTCCTATTAAGTTATAGTCATTAACTGTAGTGATGAACGTAAATTCGACAGTCATATATTTTCCGCTCCCCCAGCCTGGATTTGCGTTACTTGAAGATATAGTTATAGCATAGTCACCAGATTGTGTTATAGCTAAGTTTGTAACATTCAATGCTGATAAGTCTGAAGATGATGTAGATGCTGTAGTTGTGCTCACAGCTGTGCCTCCAACGTATAATGTACGAGTGAACGAACCAGAGAAGTCTTGTATGAGATTTGTCTCATTCATCTTCGCGGAGATTTGATTTATTGTTATCACAGTGCCTTGAGATATGTAACCAAGTTGATATGTTGCTGAACGAGTAGTCCCAGCTTCTCCACGCGGTGAACGCATATTGCATAACAATGATGCATTGACATTGCTTCCCATATCAGAGATACTCTTAGAGATTAGCTGTGTTGCGATTGAACCATTTGAGTTGAGTATTGTGATGCCTGAGTCATCGTCATAGACGTTAAGTGAACCATTTATATTTGTATTATCTGCGTTAAGTGTTATAGTGCCATTAGTAATGTCGATGCCAGTTTGTTGAAGTCCTTCACTTAACGTATTAACAGTTAATGAGATGGAGTCTGCTCGTTGGTCAATTTCACTGAACTTAAGATAAGAGTAAGAGTTTAAGTTGTTTACATTAAGTGCCAAGGCGCTCACAGTAGATGTAATGTTTTGTGTCGTCTGTGTCAATGATGTGTAGTAGCTGTAGCTTGTATCTGAGACTGCCTGTATAGAACGAGTAAGTCCGTCCTCAACTTCGAACAACGCTGTTGGACGATTTATCACATTAACCATTCTTGTATCAACAACGGTGTTGTTTGTGTCAATTAATTCAAGACGTATTCTAACAGGCTTTGATGATTGTGAGTACCAGTCTTGAACAGTGCCTGTCTTAAGCCAGTAGCCAGGTGTTGCGTCAGTCCACACAGCGTAGCCTTGCTCTATAGTTGTGCCTGTTTGTGATATAACTGTGTATCGTAATGTAAAGCCTTGATTGTTATTCTCATATGTAGTTGTTGTACCAACTGTGTGACGCAACTGATAGCGACAGCTGTATTCAAAGTCACCATTAGCATCAACCTCTGCTGTCTCATTCACAACGCCTAATTCATAGAAGTCTGCATCTGTGCCTTCAATTGATGTTATCACAGGAACATTTATTGTACCGTCTATGTCGTAGTTGCTGCCTCCAGCCGATATGTTGCCTGATATAGTAATATTGCTGTTTGTCACATAATAATCTTGTCCTGCGAACGCAAAGGTCAAGTCATATGTGTTTGTCATTGGGCTCCATGTGATGTTGCTTATGTATATTCCAGATTGCGCTGGCGCTGGTGTGCCTTGAAGTATGTCAATAGTTTCTCCAAACAATTCTATTTCAAGTGAATTGAAGTCTGATACACTTGTTATCATATTCCCATTATATGTTGCACCTATACGTATCATGCTGGGGAAGTTATTCAAATTGTATATTAATTCATTTTCGTCTGCTTGAAGAACTATTGTGTCAAAGTTGTTGTTATTTCCATCCTGTATTACGATGTTTGCTTCACGTTGTCCAGCGATGCTTAAAATATAGTCATCTAAGTTTTGAGTATTTCCTCCAGCTTGAACTTTGAACGAACCTATTATCTCACCACCATTTGCATCGAACTTAGTAAGTCGTTGTGCTTGTCCTAATGTGAAGTCGTTTATGTTGTTGTAATGTGCCCAAAGTGGTGCACGAAGCTGTGTATCAAGCCAGTTGTTGTAGCAAGACATGTAGATTGCTGAACGACGTGCTTGAACGCTGCTCATTTGTCTTGTATCACGTGCATTATGTCCAAGCATTGCAACGTCATTTCCTATTTGGGCTTTAAGATATGCTAAGTTTGTCAAGTCCTTGCTGCTCTGATGTCCGATGCTTGGAACGAGTGCAATGTAGTGGCATTCAGCCGTCTCTTTCAATTCCCCATTCTCATATATGTCATGTTGTACAGGTGCTCCAGCATATGAGTATGTGAACGCTGCATTCATTCCGTCATTGTTTGTTGCGCCAACCATGTACCACCAGAAGTTGTTGCTCACGTCGTAGTTTGTACCTTGCTTTGCTTCATTGAAGTTTGCACATATAGCTTGGTCATAGTTTTCCCACATGTTGTAGATTGTCCTGTCTCCATCAGTCGATTTGAACCAAAGAACTGGAACCTGTTCCTGTACTGGTGCATATGAGTAAGAGTATTGTTTAACATAGAAGTTTTCAATTGTAGCGTCGTCAACCTTGAAGCCGTCTGCTGGTGATAAGAGAACACTGCCTCCTGCGGCTTTTATCTTATCAATTATCAATTCAAAGAAGTGCGCTGAACCAAGAACTTCTAAGTCCTGAGTTGTGATAAGTCCTGAGTTTGTAATGTTATTAGAGATGATGTCTTCAAAATTAGACGTACCCTCTGCTGTAAGTCCGTTATGGAAGATAGCATCCCCATTAACCTCTAAGTCACCTGTATTCATATATTGGGCTGATAGTGTAGTAAAGCTTCCTGTGTTGCCAACTATAGTATTAGCATTCAAGTAAGATGTTGTGATATTATTGTTGTTTGTAATGTTGTTTGATATTATCTCATCAGCATTAAGCAAAGCTGTATTCACAACTGCTGGGCTTATTGTTTGCCCATCTACAGATGCATTCTTTCCGCCTCCTATCACAGTCACAGCTCCAGATGTAGTTGCTTTTCTGTTGTTTTCTTTTGCTTTTAGAAGAGTAAGAACCTTCATATGTATAGTATATATATATTTGATTATAAATAAGTTAATATTCCTTCATGCGTATTGTTGTGCGCATAAATTTAAGATTTGTCTCCATAGATAGTGGATAGAACGTCTTGTTTTGGAAGAAGCTCATTTGATAGCGTTTGAAGTACATTGCCTCAGAACTGTATTTCAACGTAGTCTCAACTGTGAGTTTAGGCAAGTGATATTCATTAAAATATTGTGTACAATATAGTTTTTCTGGCTTTGTCACAACGCCATTGTCATCAGTATAAGTTATCATTGTTGTGATTTGTGTTATTGGCTCATCATTATAGCCAAGAACGAAGTTGAGTGCATTCTGAGATGTGATGCCAAAGTTGTTTGCTTCCTGTTGTGTAAGTCCACTCATAAACTTAAATTCTATGTCATCTTTTGTCTCAACGTATTTGTTTTCTTCATCGCTCATGTATATGATGTCATTTTCTTGAAGTGGGTCATTACCTCCATTGTCACTGTACAATGTGCATTTCAATTCTCCAACGTATATATTCTCAATTAGATGTTTCATATTACCAAGTGTGTCCCATCCTTGTCCTGTAGTTTCAAGTGCTGGGTCATAGAAGATGTTATGACAATTAGTCCAGTCTTTGGCACGACGGAACCAAGTACGATGACGATGGTAGTTGTCATCCCAACCTGTAGACATTGGAGATATTATCTTAAATTCAACGTTTCCAGATATAGCGTCAGAACGTGATATTTCTATTAACTGTCCCTTTGTAGCATCAATGTTTGCAAGAACTGATATGTCGCTACCTATGTCATATTTCTGTCCAACTATATAGTCTCCAAGTTTTGGGTCGAATCCTATTGTGAATGTTGCTGTGCTGTCAGTTGTCCATTCATATTGATTGCTTGGGTAAGAGTAAGTTATTCCATCAACTGTCTTTTCAACTGTTGTCTCATTAAGATATTTGTCTCCTATACGAAGTGAACAAAGTAGAACGCCAACTTTCTCTATAGTGTCTCCAACACGATAGTCTTTGTATTCATAACGTTTGATGCCGTCGTCTTCAATGAACGGGTCAATGTTGTCAAGATATGGATTAGCGGATGGTGGCTCTGTGAACGTTGTCTGATTATAGTAGTCGCCTAAGTTTGTAACGGCCGTCTGCTGGTCATAGAAAAGTTTAGCGTAGTAGCCTTCGTCTTTTCCACCGTATTTGAACTGCGATGTATTAGCATAGTAGTCGACGCTGCCTGATTTTGTCTTTATTCTCTGATAGTCATATATTCCAACAATGAACGGAGATAGTGCAATTTTACCAGAGAAGACAAGATAGTAATGTATGTCATCATCAGTTGGGATCATGCTCGCTGCTGTCGTAGTAGTATAAGTACATATAGCCTGTCCTGATGCAACCATGTCATCCTCAACCTGTGGTGAGAAGATGTTGTTTGTTGATATTACAAGCCAGTTTGAATTGTTTTCTTTTTTCTGTGGTGTGCTGCTGTCATTAGCTGTTATCTTTCCTGTACTCCAAAAGTTAAGCAACGTTGCTCCAATACAATTTCCCTTTCTCATCAAGCACATTGGTGCAACATCCGATGTTGTCCACCTTGTGAACGCATTATAGTAGTAGCTCCCAACAGGGTAAGCTGGGTCATAAACTGGAGTACCAGTCATATAGTTTTGATTATATTGTGAACCACCCTGTGGTGGGTCATATGTCACATAGCCTTTGTACCAAGCTGCTTTTGGTAGCGTCCATTGATTTTCAGATGAACCAATTTCCTCATATGTATTATATAATGCTCCGTTGTTGTCACTGCATATATTTTCTGAATGTTCAATTGGTGTCCAGCCTGTAGTTGTAGCGATAGTATTAGCAAGAACTTGATATGTCTTCATCGTCCAAAGCGGATTATTAAGATATCGCATGTACCAGTGACGGAAGAAGCCGTCAGATGCATCCCATTTTGGTGGCTCATCTCCAACTATTAAGTGTCGTAGACGATTGAAGCCCTTTTTTCCCTTGGGTGCAAAGAATTCAGTCATGTAGCGAGTGGACTGCAGATATGGAGATGTCAAGTCTTCAGTGTCAAGTGGATTGTCAATGATAGTCTCTATTGTCTCAGGTGATGTTGATACAACTATTTTATTATAGACGTCTCCCATAGTAATGTTTGTGTCTGTGCTAGCATATGAGTTGACGCCTAATTGTACAACGGGCATATATATTCCAGACACAGAACTTCCTGTACGTATATTATAAGTGAAACGTTGTGTTGTTGTGCCATTATTTGCACTGCGCCATGTATAATCCCAGTCAAAAATATAGAATGCATAAGCTTTACTAGAGTCACGCATATCATACATCTGAACGATGTGCAAATTCAAGTAGCGCATCATTTCTTCTAATATTGCTTTCTTAGTCCAGATGTCTGATTGTGTTTCTCCAAGCCATGTATTGTCACTGATTTTTAAATAGTTGAAGATATAGTAAGATAAGTTTGAAACTGAAGAGTTAGCTCTGCGGCTTCCATCAAAGTATATGTTTGCTGTAGAACCAAGTATTTGCTGGAGTAACCATTTGAACGTATGTATGTCCGCAGCAGATTTTAATGTATTATAGTCTGTGTTGTCCGCAAGTGTTTGATATTCAATTACTTGTAAGCGGTCAATACAATTTATTGATATGTTTTCCCATGTATTAGCAAAGCCTTGATTATAAGTATTATGCTCAATGTAACCGTCAAAGATTACCTGATTGTCATATGATATTTGAACAGGTATGTCTGTATTGTTGTCTGCAAAGAGATAGTCGCCCAACCATATGTCTGTCACAAGATTGATTGTTGCTCTATGTGTAAGTATATGGTTGAAAGTATCATCACAGTCGAGTGTTATATTAACTGGGTCTGCATCAAAGTATATGTGTGTGTTATTGTCGTTACCAATTATTATATTCTGCTCTTCTGAGTCACATGTTATAGTAACATCTATTCTATGCTCATTGTCATTTGTTAAAAAGTAGCCGCTTATAGTCATAGTGTCTTATGTGTTGTTTTTAATTCATTTTTTATAGCAAGAACTAAGTCTGAACCACGAACCTTGATTGAAGATATAGTGACGTTGTTTTGTGGAGTTGTGCTTGAGTCGACGAGTTTTTCAAAGTTTTCATTTTGTCTTGCTGTCAATATTCTTTCTCCTGAATTAACATTGGCAATAAGCCTGTCACCTGTGTATGATGTGCCTGGTACAACACCACCATCTGCATAGCTTCCTGCTGATAGTTGCTTTATTTGTGCAACCATTGCTGCAACTTGGCCCAATCCTGCGAGTGAGAACGCGATCCATGCCCATGGGCCCATTGTTGCGGCCTGTGCTGTTGCTGTAGCATAACCTTGAAGTATAGTCGCGATAGTATTCGCAATTATCTCGCCAGCACGTAATGTATTATCATCTAATGCATCGCCCACAGAACCAAGTGCTGAACCAAGTGATTGTGTAACCGTAGCTCCAGTATTAAGTGCTTTAACTAAGTTTTCAGTTGCCTTTTGCTTCTCACCTAATTTTGCACTCTCTTCTGCTGCTTTTCGTATAGATTCACTCAATTCATTGTAAGATGATGTCAATTCGTCTATTCCACGTTGTGCTTCTGCGATTTCAGTGTCGCTAGCATCTTTCTTATTCATCATCTCAGTAAGCTTTTGTCTTGCTTCTTTTATCTTATTATATTGCTCAAGTGCTTTTTCTGCTTCTTCTTTCTTTATCTCAGGTAAGAACTGAAAGTCAAACTTAGTTTCGTCACCTTTCATTGCGTCTTCAACTATTTGATTTACTGCTGCCTTTATCTCTGCTCGTTTCTCTTCAGATATTCTTGGCTCAGGTGTTATTTCTAATTTATGATTTTCTAATTCTTCCTGTGCAGCGTAATAAGCTTCTAATGCTGCTTGTCGTGCATCTTCATCTTTTGCTTCAACTGCAAGTTGATAAGCTAATTTAGCTTTGTCAAATTTTTCTTGTAGTTGTTGTAGCATTGTAGTTGCTTTTTCTGGGTCTTTGAAGCCCCATTCTAATTCAAGCTTTGCTTTCTTTTCGGTCAATTCAGCGATTTTTTGTTTGAACTTCTCTGGGTCATTCTTAAATTCATCAGGTAGAAGTCCGTCCTTTGCTTGTTGTTGTAGTTTAGATATTTCATTAGATATACCCGTGATAGAGTCTTTTGCTGCTTTTGCATCTTTATCTGTTTTGTCACTTGAACCAGATGTGATATTTCCAACTGCGGTGTTTAGCTCAGCTGATTTCTTTATCATTGCATCACCTTGTGCATTAAGTGCATCGCGTTGATTCTCTAAGTCCTTTGTGCCTTGCTCATAACGTTTGTTTATCTCAGCAATTCTATCTGATGCTTTAGATAGATATGTATTCATCATTACAGCACCAGAAGCTGATGTGCCAACAGCTTGTGAGACGTTGTAGTCTCCTTTCTTCAATTCCTCAGCAATTTCTTGTGCTTTCTGAGATTCGCGGCTTTCTATTTCTATTGTCTTAAGTATAGCTTGTTGATAGAGTGCTTGGGCTTGTGCCGCATATGCTGCTGCCCTAGCACGATTTGTCATTGCTGCGATTAAGTCATCAGAGTATTTATTCAATAATTCCTCTGCTGTAGCAGTCTTGCCTAATATTTTGCGATATTCATCAAACTGTTTAGCATTATTCTTAATGAACTGATTTTTCTCATGCTCTGAACGCAATTCTTTCCATTGTGCCTGAAGAGTCTTATATTTAGTAATGCTCTCAGTCAATGTAGATGATAGTGTATTCTTATAAGCATCGAACGCCTCTTGTTGTGATTTAGCAACTTCCTCTTCAGCTTTCTGTGCTTTAACTGCTTCATTATTATGTTTTACGAACGCGAACATTGCTGCTCCAACTGCTATTATAGCTGTAGCAAGTAGAACATATGGATTTGCTTTTGCTGCCACGTTGAATGCTTTTTGTGCAACAGTAGCTCCTTTAGTTGCTGTTGTCTCAGCTATTATAGCCTTTGTCATCAGTGATGATTGTACACGACGTATTCCAGTCATTAATGCTGATTGCTTCTGAAGTGCATTTCCTATAGATATTACTGCGTTGAAAGTAGTTTCTATTTTAGCAAGTGATTTGACAACCTGTGACATTTCATCTTCCTTTCCAGTAACAGTGCCTATAGTAGTAGCCATTGATGATAGCATATTCTTTGATACAGTGATGCCTTCTTTCATCATGTCCCAAGCTGCAGTGTCACTAGCCATCATTTTTATCTCCTTGTTGACGTCTTCGAACATGTCTTGCAATTCAGCTGCCTTTTTCTTTTCTTCATTCAAAAGATTAAGTAATGCTTTCCCCTCAGCTGATTTTTGACGCTCAGAACCAAGACGTTTGTAAGCAAGTGACAAATTCATTACGTTGCGTCTTGCTTCACCTAATTCTTTCTTTAGCTTTCCATTCTCTTTTACAACGTCATCTATAGAAGTTGTGAACGAAGCATTCGCCTTCTTGGCTGAGTCGACGCCCTCAACATAGCCAGAAGTATTCGCTGATATTTCGTAGACGTATTTGTTTGCCATTTAATTATTTATTGGTTTTTTAAATAATATAATAATGTATAAGATATGTATTTAAAATAAAATTCATAGCCACATGTAGTTGGCTATGAATTAGTTATATGATATTGCTCTTTTATATGTTTCTTGATTGCTTCATATTTGTCAATTTCTTCTTGTGACAATTCAGGTGTATTATAACTATTGCGGTCTGTATAAAGTGGAAGTAGTCGCTCAGGTGTTATCTTATCATTCTTAAGATGTGGCTTAAGTGACGCCCAAACGTTGTATCTCATTTGCTCATATGATATTTTGTTTGCCCATGGTATTAGCTGTATCAATTCAAAAATTTCATATGTTTCTATGTCATCCATAAAATATTGATAGTTAATTATCTTATTCTCAACTACCAATAGTTTAAGATATTCATGTGTGAGTAACTTTACTTTTTTTTAGTCGTCGAATCGTCTTCTTCTGGTGCTTTTATGTCATCCATGTGTCGTATAGCCTCTGCTTGTTTAGTTACTTCCTCTTCAAGCCATTTAGAGAACCGTGCAGTGAACATAAGTCCACCATTGTCATCTATAAATTCAAGAACATCATTTAATGCAATGTTTTCATTTATGTCAAGATGCTCTTTTATGTTTTTTCTTTGTATTGCAGCTTTGATAGCGGCATATATTAGTGTAGTTGAGTTTGTATAAGAGTCTTTAGTTGCGTCAAAAGTCTCATTTGTCACATTCTCATAAATGAACCACATTCTTTGTGTTGGTTGTAAGTTCAATTCTTCTCCGTTGTATATGATTTTCATGTATTAAAAATATATGTTTCTTTGTTTTAAAATAGTATAAATAAGGTCTCAAATTTAACGATTCTTTATCGCGCCACTTGAGACCTTTTATGTTGCTGTATAACTAATTGAGTATTAAATATTTATAACGGTCCAACCGCTTGGGATGCCATTTTTTTCTTCTGCCAACTTAATTTCTGTGATTCGCTTTTTTTCTTTTTTACTTCTGGTCTATTTTGAATTTCTTTTTGTATTATACTAATTTGTTGTTTTCTTTCTTCTGTATATTTGATGCCTTTTAGTTTTTTACCTAGTTTTTCTTTTGTATTTGGATTATTCATATTTTCTTTATATGTGACCCAACGTAAATTTGTAATTCTATTATCTAAAGTATTACCATTAATATGATCTATGCATGGTTTGTTTTCTGGGTTAGGTAAAAATAATTCTGCCACTATGCGATGTAAACAAATATTTATAATACGTTTATATGCACCAGAAATTGGAGGTTCATATAAAACAAAATCACGTTTTACACGTCCATAATTACTAACTTCCCAATAATGTCCATTTGTTCTATGACCATTCTTATAACATGTATCTTTATAAAATTTCCATACTTCTCTCATTTATAATATGTATGATATATTTATATATTAATATAGTATAAGAATGGTCAATTATTTAACATTGGTATTATGACATATTAATTCAAATGTTCACTACTGTCCAATTAGCTGGTATGCCTGAATCACCTGATGGATATGTTGTATTTGTGTCTTTGTAGAATGTACCGGATGCAGCGACGTTGTACATCCACTGATATAAACATTCTGTTGCTGATATGTTTTGTGCATAACAATGTACTTCATTTAATGCTAAACAATCAGAGAACATCCATTTGCAACTTCCAGTATTTAATGTTGTTGCGTGTATTTCAGGTGAACGCAATAATCTCCAACAATTATTGAACATCATGCCATAACAGTATGGAGCTAATGTAGTTGCTGGTAATATTTGAGGTCCTTCAACCATCAATGTTTGCGAACCAAACATGTTATAATAGCAATAATCAGTAAGTGTAGTTGCTGGTAATATTAAATTTTTAGCTGAAGTAATAGCAGCAATTGTGCCAAATAATGATTCGAATGTATATATTTCTGTTAACAATGTTTGATTTATAAAATTATCTCCATATAATAAGCTCATTATATTTCCACTAACTTCAATATTCGCTGATGAAGTTGAGTATGCAAAATAATTTTTTGCTCTTGTACCATTAACAATAGGATTGTATGTAGTATTAATTCCTTTGAACATAATCTTGTCACCTGGATTTAAATCGCCAATTATTGTGCCACGACCATTGTTATATGATGATGTAATTTGTGTCCATGTTGTTCCATTATCTAAACTATATGAGATTGTGCGTGTTGCTAAGTCTTCTCGTTCTGCCCTGAATGAAAAGTCAATTACAGCCCCAGCTGTTGGTAAAATATCAAAAGTCAAATAATCTAAACTATAGTCATGCTGTGGACTTTGTGGCCAAATGAGATGAGAACCGTAGTAAAGCTGGGCAACTTGTGTGCTGCCAAACTTTGCATCCTGTATTGTGCTTAAATCAAAACCGTTAAACATATTAAATCACGATGTATAATGTATTTGAATCATATGAAGCAGGTAATGCATTCACAACTTCGATTTTAACACCTGCTGTAGTAGATGTAACCATAGCGTCTTGGAGTTTTCTTGTGGGGCAATTGCTATAAAAATATGTTGAGTTGTCGATTTGGGCTGTGTCAGCATAGTATATGTCACCGTTTTGTCGAACTTCAAACGCATTGTGTCTGGCAAGTGCACTCTCTCCATTTCCAATACTTGATAGTGTATTTCCTGCATTTCCAAAACTATTGTTAGCTTTTGATGACGCGTTAAAATAACCTTCTGCATGCTCTCCTGTATTTTGTGCTGTTGTATAGTATCCTTCAGAGTGAGATCCATCTCCAGAAGCTGTAGTTGAACGTCCTTCAGCGTGAGCACACCAATTAGTTGCTGAACTTTGTCTTCCTTCGGCATGAGCTCCCCTCTGTGAAGCTGTAGTTGTATCTCCTTCTGCGTGGGCATATTTTCCTCCTGCGTTTGTTTGATAGCCTTCTGCGTGAGCATTATCTCCTTGTGCGGAAATGTTTGTTGATGTTGTGCCTTCTCCCTCTATAACTGCTTGTGTTCCAATATATGGATCGTAATAAGTAGTAAGTGTATTAACAAGTCCTGTCTTATTATTATATGTATATTGTTGGAAGCCAGGGGTTTGTGTTGTGGGCTTGTTTATTAAGTCATTGTAGTCGCCTGTTGTTGCAACTGTTGCAAGTTGTGATTGAACGACGAAGCCTTTCCAAGTGCCCCAACTTCCATAAACTGATGTAACTTCCCAGTGATATGGTGCATGTGATGCTGATTTAAGAGTGAAATTAATTATATCGCCTTGTCCTGAAGTGACGTCAACTATATCAATTTGTAATTCAGCCTGTGTCATGCTTGCTGGTAAGTCTGTCAACTGAACCGTGCCAAGATATGATTTTCCTTCAGTTGCGGTAGCGTCAGCCTGTATGTCTGTTATTAAGTCACTAAGTGTATGTGTTATGTCCCAACCTGCAGGGATGGGCTCATATGTAATGACGTCATTTTGTGTAATGAAGTTTGTATCATTTTGGAAGCTTGATAATGCTGTGGGCTTGTTTTGTATATAAGCCGCTGATGAGGTGTCGGTCTCATTCCAATTCGACTGAACTTGTGTACCTCCACCACCTTGTATAGTAATATTACCTGAACCAAGAAGTGATTGGTTATTTATAGTCTTGATATTAGTGCCTGAAACAAGTGTCTCTTGATAGTTTTGTAAGTCACTTTGCGTTGCAAAGTTTGATAAGTCGGGCTTATTCTTAATATATGATTTAGCTGTAGTTGTTGTTGTATTCCAGTCTGATTGTACTTGCGCTGCAGGTATGGTTGGTGTGTTTGATAAGTCATTGTAGTCACCAGTTGTAGCGACTGTAGCAAGTTGTGTGTCGAGAACATAACTTTTCCATGTGCTTGGTTCTCCATAAGCTGATGTGTATTCCCAATGATATGGGGATGTGTTTTCTGATGTGAGTGTAAGAAGTATAACTTTTCCAAGTCCTTCAATTTCACTCATAATTTCAACTTGCATTTCAGCCTGTTGAAGTCCATCAGGTAAGTCAGTCAAATTAACTGTGCCAAAATATGATTTGCCTGATGTTGCTGTAGTATCATTGTTGATGTCATCTATTAAGTCAGCCAATGTGCTATTCAAATCCCAAGTTTCAGGGAAAGAACTATTTATCTCACCATCTGTGATGAAGCCCATATCATTTTGGAAGTCAGATAATGCTGTGGGCTTGTTTTGTATATAAGATGGTGCTACAGTGTCGGACTCATTCCAGTTGGCTTGTTGTTGTTCTGGAGTTTCGATTGTTATGTTGCCTTCACCAAGAATTGACTGGTTATTGATTGTCTTGATGTTCTCACCACTGACCAATGTCTCTTGGTAGTTTTGTAATTCTGTCTCTGTTGCATAGGACTCAAGTATTGTGTTAGTCTCTTCTTTTGTATAGTAGTCTGATAAGTCAACCTCACCAAAACCAACACGACCCGCTACATCAATATACTCAATCTCTACAGGTATGTTCTGACCTGATGTGTTAGGTATGATTAGAATACCTTCACGTGGTTGCACGTACCACCTCCAATGCAAGTCATCTTCATATGTGCCTTCTACACATATACCATATGATGTGTTATGTAGCATGCGATGGTCTACAAATGCTTTGATTACGTTGTTATACTCCGTTTGTGGTATAGTGAAGTCTAAATCTATACGTGTATTATGAACACTACAAACTAAGTAAACCTCGACGGACTTGCATTTAGTTAAGTCAAGATTCTCTACATCACCTTCATTCAAATGTGTAAGTATAATGTTGATATAGAAATCATTCCCTTGCGCAATTATTGGGCGTTGAAAATTGTTTGCCATAATGTTTGTGTTTCTCTGATATATTTGTATTTATGTTTAAAAATAATCATTTTATCATATATTGTTTAAAACAAAAGGGACAGATAGCTCTGTCCCTTAAATAGTTAATTACCAAATAGTTATGCACTAATGTATGTATAACTAAGTCCACCTTGTACTTGGAAAGTTGCTGTGAAAGTAGCATTGTCACCAGCTCCAGCTGTCACATTCAATGATGTGATAAGTGCATTTCCATATTCTTGGAAGCCAGCTTCTTCCCAATTATTTGCGGCTGGGTTAACACCAATAATATTTGTCTGATTAACAAGTGTACCATGTGCGCCAGTATTTTGGCTATAAGTGCTTTCACCAAATGAGACTTTACATGTAGCCATATTCTCAAAGACAGAGTTAAGTGTTTGATAGCCGTCTAATGAGTATAAGTTATCAGTTTGTATTTGGTAAGATTTATTTTGTGGTAATACTAATTCTGAGTCACCTGCATCTTTACATGTCACAGAAGTTGTGTTCAATGTCTTCTGGAGTGAGTGAGATGTAGCAAATGCGATAGGCTTGTCATCGACAAATACCATAAGGTGGCCACCTTTAATTATATCACCAGTAGTGTATGGATAAGTTGTTGCTGCCATAATTTTTTAATTATATCGATATATTTATAAATTATTTATTTTTTATATATTTTATTCAACTTGTGTTGTAAAAGTAAGTGTCTGAAGAAAAGCATCGTCTGTGAATTGCTCATTTGTAGAACCAAGTCGTATGTCGTTAATTCGTATTATATTAGGAAAATTTATTGTTTGTCTTTCAAGTATATTGCGAACTAAATTTGTGATTTGAAGCCCTTGGTCGTATTCTTCAGCATATATTCTAAAAGTTATCTGGACATTGTTGTCTTGTCCAAAAGTCTTTGTGTATATAGGTGTAATTGCGCTGCGCTCATAGATGATGAACGGGTAAGTTGTATCAGTCTTAGCGATAAGTGGAAATATTTTTCCTTCACCAAGTAATGTTGTCAAGTCTTCATTGTCGTTAAGAACCTGAACTATGTATTGTCCTGTTAATAAACTATTGTCCATTCTCTAATACTTGTGTAATTTTATTATATAGAACCTCCTGCATTATATTTATTGCTTCAGGTAATGTGCTTTCAACAGTAGGAACGAAAAAATTATAAGCTCCAAGTTGTCCTGTGGCTCTTGGTGTCTTTAGTTTCTTTCCTTTATATGTCTTTGCTTGACGTGCCTTTGTACCAGCTTCAAAGAACCTTGTAATGAATTGTCCTGAACCTTTTTTATTGGCACCAAGTATATGAACTTTAGTTGAGTTTGTCATTCTATCGAACTTTCCTTGTCGTACAGCATCAATTAATGTATCATTCCCTGTTATCTCATATTTTCCATTTATTGTTTGTTTACGTATAGGGCGTGTTGCATTTGGGACTTTTGAAGCTAAAGCTCCTTTAACTTTATCTTTAATTATATAAGCTCCAACATTTAGTGCTGTACTAGTAATGTCAGGTAATATTTGTGCCATTCTTTCAAAAGATATGTCTAATTCTCTTTCAAATATTGTAGGGTCTGAAGTTGTCATTCATTTATTAAAGTTGTTTTTATCACAATGTTGTTAAATTCGCGGCTTCTATCTATAGATAAGATTTGCCATTTCTTATTGTCCCAACGTATTTGGTCTGTGTCCTGAACTGGTATGTAATGTCTAACAATAAATTCGCGGTCGACGTTGTAGAAAATTTCTTCATTGTCAACAGTGCGACTCCCCGATGAGTAATTGACACGTGCCCTTGTACTGCATCTATATTGATAAGCTTGAGTAAAAGCTCCGCTTGCTGTACGTGTGTCGTCAACCATATATATCTCTATACGTTCATTAAGGTCAGAAGCTTTCATTTCTTGTTATGCAACTGAATATTTTTTATATAATTGTGTCAATACAAAGAATGCTTGAGGAATTTCTCTATTGTCACCACTTCCATCATTATCATACATATAACTTGACAATATCAACAAAGCCATGTACAATGACTTAGGAAGCTCGCCACTGTTCTCAGCTGCTATGTCATCAAGTTGTGTGTCAAGGAAATCCTGTAAGAAAGCCTCAGCTCCATCACCTATGCTTTCTAACAAAATATCGTCTTCAGTGAATGACTCATCTATACGACATTGTTTCTTAATCATTTGTAGTGTTAGGTAGTTCATCTTCGTAGTCGTTTTTATTTATTCTATTTAACCTGTCATTTACATTAGATTGGAATTTTACCATCTCATTCTTGAAATGTGCACTAATTCCTAATACAGCAAGTGCAGTGCTTAACCATAACCCATCTAATCCGATTACACTAGTTGGAACTTCAAGCAATATGATAAAAGAGACAAATCCTAATACTACTGATGCAACTACTAAACTTGCTGCAATAGAGAATTTGATTTTATCACCAATACCAAGTTCTTTCCACTTTCTATTATCTACAGATAAATCCCTCATTTCTAATAACTTAATAAATTATTAATTTTTTAAGAAGTAGAGTCCTTAAATGAACTCTACTTCAAGTGTACTTCATAATTGAATTGGAGTGAAAACGTATGTTCCTGCTAATGTACCACTGTATTGGTCGTTTGGTGTAATAACATAATTCAGTGCGTCTTCATCATAAGTTATTGTGAACCAAATTTCACCACCCCCATCACCATATTCAACGCTCACAACTTGTGGGTTGTCTGGGTCTCCATCGTCTGTAACATTTGCTGTTGGGTCATTTACTGCCTCACTATTTAATGTAACTGAGTATGCTGGGCTTTCAACGAACAGTCCTGCAACTGCATCACTATGGAACACATTTGCGTCAACCAAGTTGATTGTTATTGCACCTGTCTGGTCATCTAATGATGCTGAGTTTTGCAATGCTTCAATGGTGATTGCAACTCCAGTTGCAGGCATTGTGAATGTCCATGTAGTGGTGGAAGCGGCGGTAAGTTGTACATCATCAGATGTCAATATAAGATTTGTACTTGTGTAGCCTGATGCTGCTGTCAATGTAACTGTGTCACCTTCATATGCTGATTGTGCAGGGTCTTGAAGATATTCTTCTCCATAGTATGTGATTGAGTTTTCAGGAACTTGAGTAAATACAAATGTACCTGTTGTAGCAGGATTTACTTCAACTAAGTGTTCAGCAAAGTCTTTTACTGTCAATATCATGTAGTAGGCTGTTGAGTCTTCATTCCATATTGTAAGTATTGGTGTTTCACCTGAGTCATCATATACTGGATTGCATGTTATAGCATTTCCATCGAGTGTTGCTGTGTAGCGATAGTAACCTTGTCCCCATTCAACTAATGTATAGATTTGGTCTGTCACAAAAACTTTTGTTTCTTCATCTGTGTCGACGATAACAACTTTATCGTGAGAAGAACCATCTGTACATGCATAATTCTTAGGAACTATGCTTAATTCAACTGTTGTAACGTCAGGGTCTTCAACTGCTGTGTGAAGCTCTAACCAGTTCAAGTCACGGAAGTTGCATGTACCTCCAGTGTAAGATGCGTTGTATTTGTGTACGTCATTCCAGTCGAAGAACTTGTTGTCCATGTCATCAGGGGCAAGCAAGTCTGTTGTAACGTTGTTTTCAACTGAGTTGTAGCGATAGTCTTCTTTGATATATTGCTCACATCCATCAGCATAAGTTAATGTAAGTTGTACAGGACCTGGGCGGTGTAACTCATCATTCTCATGGTCTTTCCAAGGCTTTGCATTGACAGTCATTGAGTTATAGTTGTAACCAAAGAGTTTGTCAGCAAGAGTTGTGTTGATTTCCTTGTAAGCATCTAACTCATCATACTGTATAAGGTACTCTGTCACACCTTGTTGTTCTGGTATAGCTGCAGCATCTTGGTTTGGGAATATATAGCATGTATTGTTATAAACGTATCCTTTCATAATTTTGTAATTTAGATATTTTTAATGTATAGAGCACCGTAATGCTCTATACACAAGTTATTGGTTATCAATAACTATTATTGTGATACAGTACCAAATGCGAATGCAACTGTACGTGCAGGCTTAAAGTCGAAATATGCGTTGACAATTAATCTTACGCAGCCTTTTGATGCCTCTGTGTAAGGATCGATTGTAAGTTCGATGTCACCCCAGCTACCTACAACAACATTAGAGAAGTCACCATATACGAATAAGTTCTCACCAACATTAGTAGTTGTGAATGCAGGAATACCATCCATTTCACGTGCTTCATACACGAAACCTGAATTGTTAGTACCTTTAATCATTGAACGGAACTTAGCTTTTGCTTTAGGTGAAAGTACATACTTCATCTCACCGTATACGTTCTCTTCTTCAACACCAGCTTCAAGTTCACAAACATCTTCGAAGTCAGCTACATAAGTAGGAGATTGGTTGTAGAATAAACCAGCAGGTTTCTCTGTGTCACCAGCACCATTGCCGAATAATGTAGCTTCTAACTTAGCGTTGACAGCTTTAACAATGTCACGACGGATAGCAGCTTCAACACCAATAGTGTCTTGAGCAAGCAACATTTTGCTTATACTTACAACTGCTGATAAGCGTTTTGGTTGTAACTTAATAGAAGTGAATGTGTTAGCTGTTGCACCAGCTTCATCGATTTCACCTTCCCAGCTAACTGTATTAGCACCCATTACAGGAATTTGAACATCACCCATTGGAAGACCTGAGTACCAACGAGCTCCAAGTTGTGTAAGCACTGAGTTTGCATACAATGGTTCTAAGATTCCCTCTATCTCAGTTTCTACAACTTCATCATGTACACCACCTTCACCAGTAACGGCAATTGCACGTGTCTCAGCAGGTAAAATGATAGATTTTTTGTTTTCAGCAAGAGCTGAACGGATTTCTTTTACTAAAGATGTCTTTTTCATAGTATTTCTAGAAATATTTTTATTGCGTTTTTCTTCTTCATCGTCATCACCGCAGGATTTTGTCTCTTCATCCTTTGGAACGATTTTGTCTAATTCTTCTTCTAAAGCCTTGATTTCTTCCTTGTCGGCTTCAATTTGGGATTTAAGCTCTTCAACTTGCTTTTCCTCATCTTCTGTGAGGTCACGAGTCTCAGCTTTGCAAGCTTCTACAATAGAAACAATTTGGTTGCGTTTCTCTGTTATTTGCTCTTTGATTTCAAGTATTTTTTTCATAGTATTATATTAATATAAATTTATATTATATTTGTATTTAAAATTATACGATAAATTTTTTACAACCTTCTTCTAATTCACTTAATATACCATCGAGTTTCTTGTTTATTTCTTCACGTCGTTCTGATTCTTTGTCTTTCAATATTTGTATTGAACGTATTTCTACATCTGTTGCCTCATAGGCTGGGAGTTGCGAAAGGATAGATATCTCATCTAACATGCGTAATGAGTTGATTTGTCTGCTATAAGTTCCATCGTGGTTGTCTGACCATATGTCATCATCTGTCCAGAATGCAAAAGATATGGCGTCATAATCTCCACGACGTATTCCTTCAAGCAATGCATCACCAAATACTGTATTAGGTACTTGTGTCTCAAACTCAAGTCCACGTTCAGTCAACATAAGGTCAAGTGTACCTTCACCAAACTTTGAACGTGCAAATGTTCCATGTGATGGGTCGTGATCAAGATATAACTTTATGTCCTGTGAACGAAGGAAGTCTTCAGTTATTGCTGCATCGGAAATTGTCTCATAGAACTCACCACCCAACAACTCTGAACGTGTGTTCACTGGTATAGCCAATCCATGTATTGTGCGGCTATCACTATCAGCAGTGAACTCTGTTGTTATGCTTCGTGTCTCTAATTGTTTCATAATTATAATGTTATGTATTTGTTATTCATAATGGAATTTGTTTAATTTTTTATCGTCCCATACTATATGTTTTCCTTTATTCCATGTATTTTCTATTTTTTTACCTTTATTCCATGGTGTTTTACCATACATAGGGTTTTTTTGACCAAGTTTAGATTGTCTAATTTTTTCTCTTGCTTCATCTGTCTTTTTATGACCTGGTCTTCCACATGCTGAATTTCCTTTATTTGCAATGCTTATTTTTTTCCTTGTTTCATCAGAAGTTATATGTCCTTGTAATGATTTAGCTCTTTTTGCTTTTTCTTCTTCTGATTGAACTCTACCAACCAATTTTTTACTATGTTCTTTACAAATAGAATAACACATTGCTCCACCTTCACCACCTTCACGTAAATTAATACAATATGATTTATTTAAATGCGGATGAATTAATTCATATTCTGCTTTGTTTAATTCTTCTTGTGAATTATAGAAATTCAATATTTTACGATAATAATCATTTGGGTATTTCTTTAAATACTTTTTTAGAAGTTTACCTGAACCAATATATCCATCACATAAATCATCTGTACTACGTTTACCAAAATATAAACATCCATATAGACTTGAATTAGGATTTGTTAAGTAAACTTGATATGTGTAATTGAATTTCTTCTCTTTTTTATTCATCCAAAGTTGCTAATGTATTTGTATTAATATCACTATAAGGAAGTATAAGTTTATTTCCACCATCAGTTTGTGGTAAACCTAAAATCTTGCGTGCTTCATTTGGTGTCATTAAGGCATTTCTAACAAGTGTACTAAGATAATTCGCTTGTTGTTCTTGGTCTACTGATAAGATTGCATTTTCATCAATATCAATAAAGTATGTTCCAATTTTAGAAGGCATAATCAATTTCCTATTCATCTCTTCTTCCATCATTGTAACATAAGGTGCTAATGTATGGAGTACAAGTGCTCTTTGTGCTTCAGATAAATTTCCATATACATTATGACGTAAGTCACCAAGAAGCAATGGACTAATGTTCAAGAAACGTGCAATCTCTGTAATGTTATATTCACGTGACTCAACCATTGCACTGTCTTTAGCTGATGAAGAAAGTTGCTGGAATTTCAAATCTGCAGGAATGAATATCGTGCCTGTTCCTTGTGATTGAGAACGAGCCTCATCCCATGACTGGCGTAAGTTCTTAATCTGTTTCTCAGCTGTACCGACAACAGGGTTTGTTGTGTTTGTTGTGATAAGTCCATACAATTGTCCACCGCTAGAATAGTAGTCAAGTGCTGACTTCTCTGTGCTCTCCGACAACTTGATTGCTTTATATGCATAGTCACGTATTGGTGTGCCATTGAAGCCATCACGTGTGTTCATATACAAATGCATGTAGTTAGTACCATCATCCCAACGAGTAGAGAATGCTGGGTTCATAAAGTACATGTCATAAGTCAATGGATTGTAATACATTAATGTCTGGTTAGCAGGACTATAATGCAATGTGTTGGGCTTCCCTGATTCTGAATCACGTTCAATATATATAAAACCATTTCCATGAAGTATTATGTCTGTTATTACATTCTTTACCATGTTGAAGCGCGTAATCTTTGCGTCATCAAACATATGGTATAGGTAATTTGAGTCAGGCAATAAGTTATCATCCGCATCTTTGTATAGCCATTTCATCAATGCAATAGAGTTTGATATAATGTTTACACCTGCAAAGAATGGACTTAAGTTCATGGCATCACCTTTCATCTGTCGTAATAAATTAGAAAGAGATTGTGATTGTGCATCAGGTTGTGGTGTAGGACATGGATTCACAGGCTCACTTTCTTGTGAACG